>LAZR01001839.1_pt1 | contig 12921 bp, 12 predicted proteins | sample 329461 | NCBI WGS metagenome assembly LAZR01 (sample SAMN03002196, study PRJNA259156) | marine sediment metagenome | biome: sea floor; feature: Hydrothermal impacted sediments; material: marine sediment; isolation source: Loki non-amplified sample from Loki's castle hydrothermal vent sediment ...
AGGGGCTTGATTTATCAAGCCCACCTTTATGTTTTAATCAATTAGATCTATCCATATATTATTCTTTAGGAGCTTAATTCATCAAATCCACATAGATGCCTTCACCGACTAAGCTTCGCTTATTTTTCTGCATTGACTCTCTATTTTGTCTGTGATATTTCTGTTCTTCACTTCAGTTTAAAATAGAAGCAATGATTAATATCGGATCGAGGAGGGGATTATGGATGATTCTCTGAAGTTTGCGAAGAGATGGGTTATAACCGGAATTGTCTGCGGTTTTTTGGCAGGCGTCTCTTATGCTGTTTCGATAGCTATTTCCCTGTCGCCGCGCATTGCCTATCCTGTATTCTGGGCCTTTGGTCCGCTTTTATGTGCGAGTGCTCCGGGTTTTTACTACTTTGTAAAGCATTATCGGAAGTCCATTCCCCTTCAAATCGGGATACTGTTTTTAATTATTGCCGGTGCCTCTGTCACGATGATGGGCACGATGCAGGCCGCAGGTCGGGCTGTGTTTCGGGCTGTTCCCCTGGAAGGAGCCAGCGAGGTCACGAAGGAGGCTTGGGAGCTGGCTTATAAAGCAGCCAATGCCGTTCAAATGGGAGCTGATGTTGCCTGGGATATATTCATTTTCACCAGTGTCTTTCTTTTGGGAATTGTCATGTTCAAACATCCGAAGCTGGGGTGGATATTTGGAACGCTCGGCTGCATCATAGGCCTTTTGGGCTTGGCTTTTAATATTTACACTTTTCCTAATAATCCGGGAACGCAAGGGCTTGTTGATATGGGACCGTTTGTGGGCCTTTGGTTTACGACCGTTAACATAAAAGTATTAGTTTCTCTAAAGTGGATGGACACAAAAGTAGAAATCAGCCCAAATTGAACGAATAATATAGGATTAGGGCCCATGTATCACAAACAGAATAAGATGTTTGTGGGTTACGTCAATAGTCTAAACCCTGAGGCTTTCAAGAATTTGGTTTTGGCCGTCCAGAGAGGAGAAGCATTTTCTGAGTCCTTCCTTACATACTTCGAGATGAGCCCGGAGGAGATGTGGACTCGGTTTAAAAACGAACTTTTACCGACCGTAAACAAAGGTTCGGGGACATTCCCTTACCGTTCCTCAAGGGCCTACAAGCAAAGAACTGGCAGCCGCAATCCGAAAGATGTTTGCCTATCCCAAAGTCGCTGCTATCGGGATCGCATCACTCCCCTTTGGCCAGCGTGATAAAGAGGGAATTTCCCTTAAAGCTGCTTACCGCCTGATCGAGGGTGCAGTAAAAGGAGTCAGGGGAAGATAACAGGCTTAATTTGTAAAAATAAGAATCCCTGCATAGATTTTTGATTTTTCTCTCCGATGGATTTTTAGGCTTGAACCCTGATTTTTTTTCTATATGATAATGAAAATCTTCATGAAAAGGAGAAGGATATTATGAAATTATGTTTCTGTCGTTTTTTGTTATCTGCAGGCATCTTCGTTGTTGCCCTTGTCTGGTGGCCTGAAACCTGGGCAAAATGGGTTATTGTTGTTGTCGCCGGCCTCATGGCCATCTTAAGTCTTTTTTTTAATGTATGCTGCTGTTCCATGAAGAAGAAGGAAGAGAAATAACTTTTTCTGTTCATAACCAGCCCAAGAAAAAAAGAATAGAGTAGTAGAATCAGCACCTTCTCGGTTTCTCCGCATCCATGACATCCAGCCATCTGCACGCCCGTATATCTCCTATCTTGGCTTTATTATACTCAGACCTTAGCCTATGAAATGTCATGAGTTCCAAATTCTTTTTACACAAAACATGATATAATTTCGTATTACAATTAGAGGAAAGAACCTGTGATTAAAAACTATATCTTGATTGCAATCAGAAATCTGTGGAAAAGAAAGCTTTTTTCATTGATAAACGTCATCGGGCTTTCGGTGGGGATCGCCTGTTTTTTCCTCATCGCGGCAAACCTCATGGATGAGTTTTCCTACGACAATTTCCATGAGAACCAAGATAACTTATACCGTGTTGCCCTTAAAAGGATTTACCCTGATAACGTGGTCTACTATGCCATCATCCCTTTCTCACTCGGTGAGGCCATGTTGAACGATTTTCCTGAAGTCGAGAATATGACTCGAGTCTTTAAGGTATTTCAGAAAGCAGTTTTTCGCTACGAGGACAAAACTTATGAAGAGGACAAGATCTTTTTTGTCGAGCCAAAGTTCTTCGAGATATTCAACATCCCTCTAGTCGAAGGAAATGCAACCCAGGTGTTTTCTAATCCGAATTCCCTGGTGATAACCCGGGATACAGCGCTTAAATATTTCGGGGACGAGAAAGCTTTGGGTAAAAACATCTCCACTCCCCAGGGGGAATTCCTGGTGTCTGGTGTTTGTGAAAACGTGCCCAAGAATTCTCACCTGGAGTTTGATTTTGCTGCTTCTCTGAACTTATTGGATTTCAACAGACAACCGAATTATGTGTCTTTTTCTGTGTATACCTATATCGTCCTGCGCGACGGTACTGACCCGGAGGGGATTGAGGACAAGATGCCGGCGCTTGTGGAGCATTACGCTGCTGGCCCTATTCAGGCAAGCTCAGGAATATCTTACAAGGAATACATTGCTGCCGGGAACGGCTACGACTACTTTCTGCAGCCCATCCGCGATATCCACCTCCGCTCCCACCTGACCAACGAAATGAAACCCAACGGGAACATTACCTATGTCTACATCCTGATCGCTATTGCCCTTTTCTTGATAGTCATCGCCTGTATCGGTCTATTCGGACTTTCGACCTACATGGCCGAGCAGCGCACAAAGGAGGTCGGAATCCGTAAAGTACTGGGATCGACGGCTTCAAAGATTGTGGTTCTGATGTCCAAAGATTTTGCAAAGCTGGTGGCTGTGGCTTTTCTGATCGCCGTACCAGTTGCTTATTATACCATGATCAAGTGGCTCCAAAGCTTTTCCTTCCGGACTAGTGTCCCGCTCTGGATATTTCTCCTGGCTGGAGTCGTAGCTTTGGTAGTGGCTCAGTTCACTATCAGCTTTCAGGCTTTGAAAGCGGCCAACTCCAACCCAGCCGACTCCCTTCGCTTCGAATAAAATTGGGTCACAATAATTAAGGGATTTATTAAGATGAAAGCCTGTTTAAAAGATATAGCCGAGGATTATTTTAATTTCCTGGCTAAATCCTTCCCTGTTATGTGTGCCAGCGATGAATTCCATTTTCTTCCCCGGGCCCAAGCCGCGGGAAAATATTTAGACCGGATGGAAGACCTTCAGAAGGGCTCTATCTTTGATACCATCTCCTTTCTGAAGGAATTTCGGAATGGACTTGACGGCCTTTCCATCCACGAAAGTGAAATCGAAGAGTACACTGACCTCGAATTATTAAAATCCAGTGTTGCTGGTGCCCTGGTTGAGCTGGAAGTGTACCAGCCCTGGCGGCATAATCCTTTATTGTATTTGAAGATAGCTTTTATAGGTCTTGATCAGACCATTAACAAACCCGCTTCCGGTGAAAATGAGAGGCGGGGAAGAATTCAGGCCCGCCTCGAGGGGATCCCTCGACTTTTGAGGCAGGCTATGAATAATTTGGAGGAAGTGCCTGAAACTTATCTCCAAGCCGCCCGAGCCATGCTGAAAGATGGCAGGCTTTATCTCCAGGAGATAGGCAGCTCTCAAGCTGAGAGGGCTCCACTCGCCAGCATGAAAATCATTCATAAAACTTTGGATTCTCTAAATATCTTCGATAGGTTTTTAGGAGAGATCATCCCTGTCCCTGATCGGATTATTTTTAGTCCGGCAATTAAGGAAAACTTGAAAGATTATTATTTTTCTTTCCGTACTTTGCCCGAAATATCCCAGTTAGCAGAGCAGGAGGCCCAGGAGTGCTTGATGGAGCTTGAGAAACTAGGCTCAAAGGTTGACCCTGAGAAATCCTGGCTTGAGCTTTATGATTCCTACCTGCCGGGTGAGCTGGATAAAATAGGCACCATGTCGCTTTATGACCGCGAAATAGAAAGCTTGAGTCTCTTTTTCCAAGAAAACGGTTTCGCCGAGACCGGCATGCAGACATCTTTTGAGCTGTGCGAAACTCCTACCTACCTGAGGTCGATCCGCAGTTCAGCCTCCTTCAGCGCTGCTTTAAATACCTCCGCCGGAGAAAAGGATCTCTTTTACATAACCACTAACATGCCAGGTAAGGGAAGTCAGGCAGAAAAAGAATCTCAGAAGAAGAGGCTGCACCGCGAGTATAAATTCCTCTCTGCGCATGAGGTTGTTCCCGGGCATCATCAGCTTGATTATGAGCGAAGAAAACAGAAAAACCTTATACGTAGACAGATTGAATCTCCTCTTTTTTATGAGGGGTGGGCCTCTTATGCCGAAACCTTGTTAAGCGAATACGGTTATGTGGAAGATCCTCTTGATAGACTTGTAGATTATAAACGCAGGTTGTGGAGAGTCGCCAGATGCAAGATAGACCTGGGCTTAAACGCAGGAAACCTTTCCCGGAAAGAAGCCCTGCAAACTTTGACGGAGATGGGATTTACTCCAGGGGAGGCAGAGAGGCAGGTGAATCGGATTCAATTGAATCCAGGATACCAATTGTGCTATTTTCTTGGCCGTTATGAAATAATGAACTTGAGGAAGTGCTGCAAAAAACAGTTGGAGTTGGGACGTTTTCATCAACTGCTTTTGGAGGGAGGAGAATTGCCTTTTCGGTTGATCGAAAAACGACTCAAGGCCTTTGATATGGACAGCACTCAATCTGAGGAGGAGTAGAAAATGGAAGATTTCTTCGGATATCACTCCGAATGGAACCTCGGAAGCCCGGGCGGATGGGATTACCAGCGCACTACCCAGATAATAGGTAAAGAGGTTTGGATAAAGCTGAATGAGATTCAGTCCATAGGAGTCGATCTGGATATGGACCATCCGCTGTTTTTTCCCTTAAATAGTTTTACAGAAATGCTTGTTCAGGTACACAAGACACTAGCTGGCAACAATCCCGGTTTGATCGCAGTCGTTGCTGAAGAAGAAACTCTGGAGAGCGTAACCGAAAACCGGAACCTTGCCCAACAGCTAAGTTCAATTGAAGGGATTACAGGAGTGCTGATGGCTCCGCAGGAACTTGAGCTCAAAGATTCAAAAGTCTCCTGGCGTGGCCGCCCTGTGTCCGTGCTTTTTGTGGATTTTAACACTGACGTGCTTGTCTCCCTTCACCACAAACACGACCTAACCCCGCTTCTTCAGGCTGTAAGAGAAAACCGCGTCATCAACCCGCGGGGGACTGAACCGATAAACGTCAAAAGCATGTTCGAAGTTATTTCCGGCCCTATGAGTGATCGGTTTCACCCTGAAATCGTAAGGCGTACCCCCTGGACTCGGCAGTTCCATCCACGCATGACCTCCGGGCCCGGGGGTGAAGATATAAAAAATCTTATAGAGTGGACCCGGTCTAACTGGGAGAACCTTGTGCTTAAACCGGAGAGAGGTTATTCCGGCCAGGGGGTGTGTTTAAGTGAGATGAAAATAGAGGCCGATGAAGCAGTGAACCTGGCATTGAGCAAAGGAAATTATATCGTCCAGAAAAAAATCCCCCTTCATCTTTGGGCAGAAGATATCCCCGTTTTAAATCGCGATAAAAAAGAGATCACCATCGAGAGTTATCAAACGGATTTCCGCTCGATCGTTGGTGCTCAGGGTCTGTTCGGATTCCTTTGTCGATTTGGAGGTGTTCCCACAAACGTTGGAAGCGGAGGGGGAGTGCAGCCGCTGGCTGTACTTCGTTCTGACTTGAGTGTAAAGGAAGCGGCCGACCGTATTAATGATGCTATCCTTAATATAGGTTACGACAATCTATTACAGGTTATTGAGATGCAAGAAAAAATGTCAAAGGATCATGATTTCACATATCTTCTCGGCCCGATTAAGATAGCTATAAGGCCAAGATTACTAACCTCGCAACAGCTTGCCGCCTTGGAAAGATACTGTACTGCATTGTGGTCAGACTGTTTGACCCTGGAGAAGATGTGGCTTGCGGGTGAGCTTGACGAGATGATCTGTATGTCAGAGGAGGAACTTAAAATTGCCCGTATGCAGCCCTGGCGCGGGGGGGCAGCCATTTTTGCATCCGACGGTCTTTTTAATTTCGGAACCATAAAGGAGATCTCATGAATATCAAAGTTGATCCCGACTGGTGGAAGAAAATATTTGATGAGGTCTATCTTCTCACGGATGCCCGTTCGGTATGCGATGAGGAACTCACCCGTCAAGAGGTAGACCTTATCTTAGAGATGCTGCCGGTTCGGCCGCAACATAAGATCCTTGATCTTTGCGGAGGCCATGGCCGACACAGTTTGGAGCTGTTCGCTCGGGGTTTTACAGGGGGCACAATGCTGGATTATTCCAAGTATTTGATAGACCATGCCAGGTCAAATGCAGAGATAAAGAATTATCGAATTAAACTTATTAAAAGAGATGCTAGGGAGACGGGATTACCCTCAGAAAGTTTTGATCATGTGCTTATCCTGGGAAATTCCCTGGGATATATTGCTGAATCCGAGGCTGACGCGCTGATTCTGCAAGAAGCTAAACGCGTGCTGAAGAAAAAAGGATGGATATTGATCGATGTGACCGATGGGAGCAAGGTCGAAGAGACCTTGACGCCTACCGCCTGGCATGAAATTGATGCAGATAAAGTAGTGTGCCGTCAACGGGAGCTTGTGGGCAAAAGAGTTGACGCGCGGGAACTTGTCCTTAGCAAGAAAGAAGGATTAATTCGAGACTCGACCTATTCCATTCGCATATATAGGCCCGGGGAACTTGCGGCGATGATGGAAAAAGCAGGGTTCAAGAAAGTCAGAGTTCAAAACGACTTTCGCGCCCACAAGGATAAGGGTGATTATGGATTTATGAACCGCCGCATGCTGGCCATCGGCCGCAAGCTCTGAGGTTGAGGACGGAAATGTCTGCTTCGGAGTGTCGCTGGAAACTATCTCAGGTTTATTTCGGATTTCTCTTCATGAAGAAAATAACCGCAAGAACGATAAAAACAATACTTTGAATCAACAGAAACATATTCCATGCGTAACCCTCGACTATCAGGTTTACCAATACTCCTTCTAAGCCGAATAGCAAAAAAACAAGCGCTACGACTGACATAGCTCCAGACATTGCTTTCTTATCTGTTAAGCTTCGCATCCAGAAAGCAAAGATTCCCAGGCAAATTTGGGCTATAGCTAACGACATATGGGTTGAAATAAGAGACGGATTAATGGATTCAGAAGGAGTATTCAATAATTTCATTAGCGCCTCAGGGGCGAACAACCCAAACAGGCCCCAGACCCCTGCGACCACCACAGGAATCAAAAGCAGGTTTTTCTGTAGTTTCATTTTACACCTCCTTTGTTTAAATAAACTAAGAAAGACGGCGAATCTTAGTAGAGTATTATGAAGCGAATCTTGAAGATAAGTATGATGAAATTATCATGAATGGATATCAAGGTCCATCCCCCATTTTTTTTCCAAGGCTCTACTTAAAAACAGAGTATGAGAAAGCCATTCCTCTGCTAGAGAATGCTGTCGCATTAGACCCAGGATTGGCTTATTCCTACCTATGAGATTTTCACTGCTATCGACTCAATTGCTCGATATGTGAGATCAGGAATTTAAACCACTCCCAGTTCTTTTAATTTTTCTTCGATGATTGATTTCTGTTTTTCGTATCGAGTGAATACTTCCTCGAGCTCATTCAACAAAAAATCAAGCTTGGTTTTAGAGGAGTGAATATTTTTTGAAAGTTCGACAATTCTAGCACTTTCTTTAGTCTTTGTGACTTCGATGATCTCATTGTTCATCTTGTTCAATGCTGCTTCCTCTGTTTCGATGGCCAGTTCGAACTCATTGATCTTTTTCTCTAGGGGTTTAAGAATCTTGGAGCGTTCTGTATAAAGTTCAGATCTTTTTTTCCTAAGATCTCTCTTGTCAAACGTTTTTAAATTGTTATATTCTTTTTTTGATTCATAGACTTTTTTAGCTTCCTCCTGCCAACCGATTTTCTCCAAGAAGCTCTGGTAGTTTCCTTCGTGAACCCTGACTTCATCTCCCTGGAAAATAATTAGTCTTTCTGATAGGGCGTGGAGAAACATCTCGTTGTGAGTTACCAAAATCACGGTTCCCGCGAAATTATCCAGGGCTGCCAGGAGAGCATCTGAAGACTCCAGGTCGAGATGATTTGTTGGCTCATCAAGAATTAACAAATTTGTCGGAAATGCAATGATTTTCCCCAGAATGACCCGGCTTTTTTCTCCTCCAGAGAGGACATGGATTCTTTTAAGGGCATTGTTGCCTTCGAACATCATCAATCCGCATATATATCTGGCCTGCTTAGGATCATTATCAGGGAGGACTGAAGCGATCTCTTCCAGAACAGTATTGTTTTCTGAAAGATCATGAACATTGGCCTGCTCATAATACCCCGCAGATACAGCAAGTGGTGTTGATATTGTGCCGCTTTGAGGTTCTAGAAAGCCAGCCAGGAGTTTAAGAAGGGTGGTTTTTCCTTTTCCATTCTTGCCTATAACGAGAATCCTGTCTTTTGTTTGGATGCTGATGGTGAAATTATTGATCAATGGTTTTTGAGGTTCAAAAGAAAAGGAAATATTGGAGACATTGCAGACATACTTACTGTGTAAGGATTTGGTTTTAAATGAAAAATCGAGGGAACGGATCTTATCGAGCTTTTCTCGTTTTTCCATTTTTTCAATGCTTTTTATTCTCGACTGGACGAGACCTCCAAGCCGTGCTTTGGCTCGAAAGCGGGTGATAAACAACTCAGCCTCTCGCAGCTTACGCTCATCGTTTAGGCGAGTTTTCTCATAGGTCTCTTCATCCTGGGCAATTTGGGTGTAATACTTTTTTGTATTCCCCTGAAGCTTGCGGACCTTTTTCCGGTGAATGCCTAGGGTGTGAGTGACGACTTTGTCCATGAAGTTCCTGTCGTGGGTAATAAGCATGATTTCTCCAGTCCAGCCCTTTAAGAACTGAGAGAGCCAGCGGATAGACATGATATCCAGGAAGTTATTCGGCTCATCAAGAAGAAGGAGGTTTGCTTCGGATAGCAGGACTTTAGCAAGGTTGATTCGAACCTGGAATCCCGCAGAAAAGTCATAGGGATTTCGAAAAAAATCTTGTTTCTCGAAGCCCAGGCCGGACAGGACCTTTTCTGCCTTCCACAGCTGACTCTGCTCGGAAGGTGGAAGACCCTTTGCTGTCTCAGATATTACAGATTCTTCAGAAAAATCGATCTTTTGTTTGAGATAGCCGATTCGGTAAAACTTTGGAATAATTATTTGTCCTGAGTCAAACTCCTCCTCTCCGTTGATCATCCTTAAAAGAGTAGTTTTGCCGTTTCCATTCCGCCCGACAACTCCCACTCTGTCTTTCAGGTTGATCTTAAAGCTGATGTCTTCAAAGAGGATTTGTTTTCCATAGCTTTTAGAAAGTTTTTCAACAGCGATCATTATGTCCTTTTTATTGTATCATCCCAAATCTCATAAATTTGTCAAATTTCACTTTTTACAATACATTTAAAAAAAGGGAGAGAAATGGTGAGAATCCAGAAGTAGAAAAGAAAATATTTTCCAATAGACTTGATTCCCGCCTCCGCGGGAATGACGGAAGAGTTAAGTGACAAAAAGCGAACATAAAAGGGGATAGGCTACTTTTTGTGCTGAAAAGTAGCCTGTCCCCTTTTATGCATAATACTTGACTTTGACCTGGCTAAATAGAAATATATTCAGTACTCGATGAACAAATAGGAGTTAAGCATGCGAAAAAGTTGGGGATTCTTTAGATTTTTTATCATTCTGATTCTACTGGCCAATCAGTTTTTCTGTACTGCACAAGAAAACAAAGGAGTTGTTGGCAAAAACGGAATGGTCGTTTCAGTGGATGAGTACGCCTCCCAGATAGGAATAGATATTCTTAAAAAAGGAGGAAATGCTGTGGATGCAGCCGTCGCCGTTGGTTTTGCCTTAGCTGTTACGTTTCCTGCTGCAGGGAACATAGGTGGAGGAGGATTCATGATCATCCGGTTCCCAGATACCGAAGAAGCCGTTGCTCTGGATTTTCGTGAAATGGCCCCCGGCCAAGCGACTCCTGATATGTACCTGGATGAAAAGAGAGATTATGTGGAAGAGAGGAGTCTATTCGGGCATCTTGCAGTTGGAGTTCCTGGGACTGTTAAAGGTTTTGAGCTGGCGATGGAAAAATATGGGAACCTGAAATGGGTGGATGTTATCGAGCCGGCCATAGAGCTTGCCGGGAAGGGATTTAAACTGAATGAAAGAAGGGCGGATTCGTTCAACCGGTTAAATGAGAGATTTGAACAGGGAACTAAAGAATTTTTCCGCGTCTTTTCCAAGCCAGACGGGTCTGAATTCAAAGAGGGTGATATTTTTATTCAGAAAGATCTTGCCAGGTCACTGAGGTTGATTGCCGAACATGGCTCTCAAGCCTTTTACAACGGGGAGATTGCGGAATTGATCGCTCAGGATATGAAAAAGCACGGCGGTTTGATCACAAAGGAAGATCTGGGAAAATATGAGGCTTTTGTAAGAAAACCTGTAACAGGAACCTATCATGGATACCAAATTATTTCCATGCCGCCGCCAAGTTCCGGTGGCACGGCTTTGATTGAAATGCTTAACATTCTTGAAGGTTTTGACCTGGGACAAAAGGAAAGGTATGCACCTGAAATTTTGCATTTAATTGCAGAGGCGATGAAGTTTGCCTTTTTCGATAGAGCCAAATACATGGGAGACTCGGATTTTAGTGAAATCCCAGTCAAGCTTTTAACCTCAAAGAGTCATGCAGAGGATATTCGGGGAAAAATCGACCTAAAAAAGGCAATCCCCAGCGCTACAATGGGCGAAGAAATTCTAACAATTGAAGAAGCGAAGGAGACCACTCACTACTCGGTCATAGACAAAGAAGGTTTGGCAGTGGCGACAACTTATACCATTAATGGATGGTTCGGTTCAGGAGTTGTTGCCGAAGGCACTGGAATCCTGCTTAACAATGAGATGGATGATTTCAACGTGAAACCTGGATACACTGATGATAAGGGCCTAATCGGAACGAAACCGAATCTCATAGAGCCTCACAAAAGGATGTTGAGCTCTATGACTCCCACCCTGGTCATCAAAGATGGTAAAGTGTACATGATTACAGGAAGTCCGGGAGGAAGGACAATTATCAATACAGTTTTGAATGTGATTATTAATGTTATTGATTTTAATATGCCGATTCAGGATGCTATCGATGCCCACAGGATGAACCATGAGTGGATGCCTGATTTATTAAGATTGGAGAAGGGGGCTATCACCGAAGAATTGATTGAGTCACTCAAAGCTATGGGGCACACTATGAAGGAGTCTTCTCGCTGGCGACAGGGAGATGCCCACAGCATACTCATTGACCCAAAAACAGGGTATTATTACGGGGCAGCAGATAAGCGCTCTCAAGGATCTGCCATCGGATATTAAGAGGATATTGCCTGTCCTGTCGTTTAAATTGTGTTTCAATTGCCCTGGACCAAATGAATAGGCAGTTAGATTGATATTTCAATATATTTTACTTTCGTAGATGGCTCAGGAATCGCCAATCCTTCTCGTTTTAATCCTTCAACATGAAATTCAATTGCTTCTCTCATTCGCAGTAGTGCTTCTTTTACGGCATGCCCGGTTGCCACGCAACCCGGCAGGTCTGGACTGTATGCAGAATAGTTATCTTCAGCCTTCTCTATTATTACTGGATATTTAAACATTTTTGTGCCTCCCATGTTTTAAACCGGCCTGATTTAATATGCTATTGAGTGTTCCTTTAGCAAGCTCATCATTCAGATTTCCAGCAATAGTGACTACGCCTTTTTTATTATGATGTTTATATTACCTATGACTGCCTTTAATTCTTACCATGAACCAGCCATCCTGTTCAATAATTTTTATGATCTCCTTAACTTTCATTTCAATCGTCTATAAATGGATTGTCTTATATTTCGAATTTTTAATAGAGGTGAGAAATTTATAAAAATATATACTCGTTAATTTTTATTTCTTCAATTTTATAGACGATGGTTATAACTGTTATTCTCATTGATTATATTTAGCCCCCCGATTCATCCCTTAAGGCGATTGACCTGGCTTTAAGGATACTTCAAAGTAGTCATGGTTTAAAGGAGAATGCCATGAACAGACTTTTCATTTCTTTGATGATCCTATCTCTGATTCCCGGCATGATGCTGGCCCAAGAAAGCAAGGTTGATCTCGGTATTTCCGTCTCCGACGGGAAACTGCGGGGCTTTTATCTGGCTGTCAGCGATTACTACGGGGTTTCGGGGAGGGCGGTTGTGGCCACTAAAGAGCGCTACCGCCTTCGTGACGAAGAGCTCCCTGTTGTCTACTTTCTATCTGCCCGGGCCCGTGTAGCTCCTTCGGTCATCATCGGTCTCCGGATAAAAGGATTGTCGTGGCTCGATGTCACTTTCCACTACGGTCTCACTCCGGAGATCTTCTATGTTCCTGTGACGGTGCAGAAAATAGGGCCTCCCTATGGTAAAGCCTACGGGCACTTTAAGAAGTACCGGTCCAAAAAGGAATGGAAGAAGATTGTCCTGAACGATTATGAGGTCGCCGACCTTGTCAACCTCAGGTTTATCTCTGAACACTACAAGATAAAACCTGAAGCGGTCATCAAGATGCGGAGCCAGGGAAAGAACTTCCTAACCATTAACGAGGAAAACAGGAAAGGAAAAGCAAAGGCGAAGGGAAAACCCGGGAAGGAAAAGAAGGTCAAAGCAGGCAAAAAAAAGGTCAAGCGTAAATAAAAACTCAGCAGCCTTCGCAACCCACCTTGTAAACTCTATGCTTTTT
>LAZR01001840.1_pt1 | contig 12920 bp, 13 predicted proteins | sample 329461 | NCBI WGS metagenome assembly LAZR01 (sample SAMN03002196, study PRJNA259156) | marine sediment metagenome | biome: sea floor; feature: Hydrothermal impacted sediments; material: marine sediment; isolation source: Loki non-amplified sample from Loki's castle hydrothermal vent sediment ...
GTGCTAACCTAACACTTTCAAGCAAGGTTATATATTCCCCCAGATTTTCACGTGAAACTGGAGTATTAAAATTACTCTCAAAAAACAATTTTTCCCACGCGAATCTTTTATTAGCTCTTATAACTGTACGAGTTATCTTTTCTCTTATTTTTCTTTTAACAGAATATCCGACTGGAGTAATAGCAGGTACAATTTCGTCTGATGCGCATTTAATTTTAGCGGAAAAAAGACTTTTGTTGAAAAAACCCCCCAACCAGCAAGTACCTAGTCCTATATCTGTTGTTGCTAAAATAATTGCTTCAAGTATATATCCAAAATGTTCTCTATTATATGGTGATTTTTCTACTGCCCCAACAATAAAATACTGTGCTCCTTTTATAAATCCATAAGTTCCTAAATTTTTTCTTTCCTCTGGGTTAAATTCTGGTATCGTTAGGAGCTCAAATCGTATTTTTCCAACAAATTTACTAAAGGGACTTTCAAAATCATGATTTTTTAATAAATTTAATAACCATTCTCTTGTTTCTTCCTTAAAATTTTGGTTTAAATAGGTTCTTCGAGAAGTACGTTCTCTGATTATATCTGTTACTGGTCTGGAAAAATTCATTATATGATCCTAAAAACCCTTTAATAGATAATTATTTTATTATTTAGATGGTTTTCGATTTAGAATATAATAGAGAATAATCTTATTTTTTATCGCAACTTAATCCCTTCTTGAAAAAAATAAGAACCATATCTTTACATACATTTTTATCTTTTTTTAAATTTAAATCGTTCCACTACTTTAGATTTTCTTATATTTGCTTAAAGATAGATTTAAAAAATGGGAAGTTCTTGTTATTTATGGAATATTTTTCCTTTTTAAAAATAAAATCTAAGCTTAAATTGTAAAAATCAGAAACGCAGAACGCTAAAATTGAATCCGTTAATATTTGTTGTAGATGATAATCTGGTTTTTCTGAATAATATAAGACATATTTTGGAAGTTAGTGATTACGACGTCATTACAGCAAATAATGGCAGGGTTGCATTGGACTTACTTACTGGAATTGAAAGAATTCCTGAGATTATTGTAAGTGATATTATAATGCCTGAGATGGATGGATTTGATTTATTCAGAGCAGTTTCAAAGAATCCCATTCTTAACCATATTCCATTTATATTTTTATCAGGGCAGGCTAGTCCGGATGATGTCAGGTTCGGGAAAATGTTAGGTGTTGATGATTATCTCACTAAACCGTTTAATATGGAAGATTTGTTGGCAGTGGTGGCAGGAAAGATCTCACGTAGGAAAAATGTTAAAGAAATAAATGAAAAAATTGAAGTTATGATATCCTCTCTTAATCTAACTCCATCAATTTCAGAAGAAGAGAAGAGTCTGGTAGCCCTATTATTAGTTTTTTGGGATGACAAAAGTGGACCAAGACTAATATCAAATTTCCCTGAAGATGAAGAAACCTCTATAGCAACTGAAAAAGTAGGGCAACAACTATTTCATGCAGTAGTTTCTCTTTATGGATATGAAAATATTACTAAAGCTGAAGGAGTTTTACTTAGAATTGAAAATTTCAAAAAAAATGGTTATATCTTCTTTGATTCTTTCGAGGATGACACGGTTAGAGGCGGAGAAAGGAGGTTTATGCTTAGTCTAATCGCTCCAAGGATAAATTATTTTGATTCTTTAAAGATTAAGGAAACGTTTGTTGAAATATCTTCTAAAATCAAACAAAAGGAAGAATGGGATGTAGAGTATTATTGGGAAAAATTATCTTCAGGATTATTGAGTCATTTTCAAATAAGTTAGAATATATCGAGCTCATTATAAAGTGCTGTTCTTTACTTTACTCTTTTAACAATAGTTTTCTACCACTGCATGAAGAGTCTTAGCAGCGAAATTGGAATATTGCATCTTTACCGGAGAGAGGTAGGTTAGAAGTGATGTTGGTTGACCATAGGAATAGCTATCCTCATGGGTAGACCAGTAGAATCGTATTGATAATTCTCTGGAAGGAATCGAAGGTTTTTTTTACCAAAAGAGGCAGAGATTGCTAAGACCCAGGCGTCCAAAATATCGTCCTTGGCAATTGTTTTACGCGTAAATCTTTTTAAAGCACTTTCATAGAACGAACTATCACAATTACAATAATCCATTATTAAATTTAACCGATTTTTAAGACCTTCTTTCGTTTTTTTATAATAGTTAAAAGGCTTGTCTGCTAATGTCATGAAACATAATTCAGGACCAGCCTCATAAAAAACATCCCGAGCCTTTTTATCTGCTTGAAGTAAGATATCCAACTCTCTAATTTTTCCCATTATATTCCATGTCTGTTTTGATAACCCTTTCCCTGTTTTTTCTCTATTAATCTGATTAGCCTCTTCATAAGTGGATTTTAATAGAGCCGCACGACAAGGGGTAGGGAATATAGAAGATGAATGTTTTCCATTTAGATATTTTCTAGCTGCTACATCAGCAGATCTCGGGGAAGGGCCCTCATCAATCAATCCTATCGGAATGTCTATAAAAACCACTTCAGCATCTGGATGGGTATTCCAAAACACCTCGATTGTCGTAAATAATTCGATCTCCCATTTTAAGGGATTTGATTCATAAATACTAACCCAACCTGCTTTACAGCCATCGATCCCAAAGCAATTAGCCGATTTACTCATGATAATTAATTTTTTCAAATTAAGAGGTATTCAAATATTAGAATTAAAGAAAAAGAATTTTAATAAAAAAAATCACTAATGTTTCTTTTTTATAATTATGATTACTACAACAACTCCTCCAATAATCGCTACGATTATAATTATTCCAGCCGGAGTCATAATGAACGATAAAATATCAAAAGGCTCATCACCAGCGATTTTTGCTACAGTTACAGCTATAGGATCAACGGATATTTCCAATTCATAATAGAGATTTTCGTACCCTGAAGCCGTGATTGAAAAGTTCAGTAATATTGGGGGATCTTCGGATCCTACTAATATAGCATTTAATGTAATATTATACAACCCATTACCCATTTCTTCCATACTGGCTGATACATTATCTCCATCCCACCATACTTGGATGGTTGCTCCTTCAATAGTATTACCATCCTCATCTGTGATCTTTAAGACGATGATAAACTCATCAGCAGTGAATAGTTCTTCAATTACGACTACATACAGAGTTTTAAAGCAGGTGTTATTCTGGAATATGTTTCCTACGGAACTAGTTTCATTGATGCAAATAGAATTTCCATATATGTCGTTATAGCTAACAAGGGTATAGTTGCTTGAAAGTAAATGGATTCCACTTTTTTGGCTATTACTGATGCTATTGACTATAATTGTATTATCATTACTGTCTTGTAAAGAAATTCCACGATACATATTGATATCTAAAAAATTCCCAGAGATGATATTATCTTCGCTTTGGTCTAAAAGAATTCCGCTGATATTATTATTACTTATTATATTCCCCGTAATAGTGTTGAAGTTGCTATCAAATAACTTTATTCCGTTATAATTATTACTACTTATAGTATTAGCTGAGATAACTAGATCATCGCTCATCCATATGTATATACCCTCTCGCCCGTTGGAATTAACTACATTTTTTGATATAAAATGAGTGTTAAGAGCATATTGAACATAAATTCCGTGATATTTATTACTAATTATATTATTATTAATAACTGTGTGGTTATTTCCTCCATATAGATATACTCCGTCGTGATTGTTTTCAGTTATTGTGTTTCCAGCAATCAGTGAACTGTTCGTCCAAGCTTCCAAGTTAACTCCTGATAACCCGTTATTCGTTATGTTATTATCGATGATTATGTTCCCCTCGGAAACAGGTTTTGCAGGTAAGCTACCTATTCTAATTCCACCCATATTATTGTTGTGGATTTCATTCTTTGAAATAGTATTTTTATGGAGGGGTCCAAATTGCCCATCAAATTGAATTCCCTCTCGTCCGTTGCCAATTATACTGTTTTTGATGATGGTGTTGTTATTACAGTCATTACTAAACAAAATTCCTTCGAATTTGTTATTTATAATAGTATTATTCTTTATAATATTATTGCTTGAAGAAGCTGCTAATTTAATCCCACTTACTTGATTACTTTGCCCGTCAATTAGATTATTTTCAATAATATTTTCGGTGTTATTTATGTTCAAATATATCCCAAGAACCGAATTATTTGTGATGGTATTTGCTACTATAGTATTATCATCGCTATTATCTGAGAGCATGATTCCGTGGTAATCATTTTCATTCAAATTGTTGCCTTCAATAGTATTATTATAACTACTATCCAGTACTATCCCGCTCCCAGCATTATTCGAAAAATTATTATTAATCAAGTATCCATTACTTACATTTGTTAATATTATTCCTCCAAGAAAAGGATTTGCCCACGATGAAGATGCAGTTACATTCTTAATAATAAAGTATACTCCTATAGAATTATTAATCCAAATTGGATAACCGGCGAATGTATCAGTAATCGTAACATTTTCTATCACATATGGATTTGAAAAAGTACCTCCACCAGAAATCCAGGCATAAGCAGCTTCTCTTGTTGCCCAGTCCTGAGCACCATTGGTTTCATCAATTAAAATATTATTCACAATCCACGATCCAGAAATTTTTGGAGAATCCTCAGAAATTAGCTGATCATTATTTTCAATTGAAACAGTGTTAAATTCCAATAAAGAAAATACTGATAGGATGATAGGCAAACTAAAAACAAGGGATATTATCAAAATTTTTGTTCTTATCTTAAAAATACTCATCTTCATTTCTTCACTCTTTTAAAAAAATTATAGTTATTATTTGTAAGAAATGTTTTAAAGATTATTATTTTTAATTATAAATTTGAATTAGTGCTATAAAAAAAGGGAAATATATTGTTGCATGAAAATTAATCCATCAAATCCTATTAATATCGCATTCATTATTAATTATATAAAAGGCACAGACTTAATAATAATTAAAACCTATTCACTCTAATCAAATTTATAGAAAAAATTCAATGAAGTGAAATGAAATTGAAGAGTAAAAATATCAAACAAGTTACAGTGGGTTTTCTGATGGCACTTATTTCTTTGTTGTTGTAGCTTATAACGATAGTGGCAATAAGACTTCAAATGTTCTCATTATAATAGTTAAACTTACAGTGGATACTTCAACAACTCCCGGTATTCCTGGATTTAATCTAATAATTGTAGGTTTAGTAATTGGAATTGTTTCTGTTATCCTTATTAAAAAAAAATTAAAACTCAAATAATTAAAATCTATTTTTTTTATAAGTTCATTCACTAATAATATAGAAATCTTCTTAAACTATGACTGTAAAGTTTAAAAAAGAGGAGTTTTATCTTAATTTGGGAGGAGGACATTAATTTCCTTGCTTTTCACGGTAAATTTTAATTGCTGCATGAAGACCATCAGCTGCTAAATTACTACAGTGCATCTTTATAGGAGGTAACCCATCCAATGAATCAGCTACATCTCCTCTTGTAATTTCCAGAGCTTCATCTAGCGATTTCCCTTTTGCTAATTCGGTCACCATTGATGAAGTAGCGATAGCTGCTGCACATCCAAATGTTTGAAATGTGATATCAGATATAACTTCTTTTCCATTCTCTTCACTTACTTTAATATATATATATACAAGATCTCCACAAGTGGGATCTCCTACTTCTCCAATTGCATCGGCATTCTTCATTTCTCCCATGTTTCGGGGATTTTTAAAGTGCTCCATAACCTTTTCAGAATATATATTACAACACCTTATTACAAATGTAATTCTAGAAAGTAAAAAGAAGGATTACCTTAAAGATTTACGGTTTAATTCACAAAAATAAGCCCAGAAAATGTTAAAGGAAGCAGTAAAAGAACATAAATATGCAGATTATGTATAAGATCTACTTGAGGAGAAGATTTTCGAGATAAATATCTCCCCGACGGTACGACCCCGAGTTATAGTAGGTCGTTAGTTTTATGATAGAATTAGAAAAATATAAGTTATCTTGAGTTGATATTAAGTCTGGCGCAGAGTTTTTTTATTGGTACTTATGCTAGGAGAAATCATGAGAAATGTATTTCTAATTGATGTTGTTATAGAAATTTATAGTAGATGCCACAGTCATAATTGTAATTTCTATATCTTTCTTTTCCATTATTTATATTATAATTAATGTGTATCGTTATAGACATTTGTCAAAATCTTCATATTTATAATGATGTTTAAAAATTTCGATTGTATCCCCAGATTTCAAGTTTAATTCTTTAATTATAATAGAATCAATTCTTATCCTTCCTCTACCAGCATCTTCCTTATAAGCATCTCTGATCTTTAATCTTTTAGTATTCATTTATTACCCAATTAATGGTGATATTATATATTTATAAAATACTATGTATAATGAATTTTTAAACTTTTTTACTGTTTCTCATCCTACTGTAATAATTTGAAGGATATTTGATTTTTCTATACTTTTGCAGGAGTACGGACTTGAAGTATCTACCAGCACTACTTCTTTAAATGAGTATATAATCAACATGACATTAAATGCACTTCTGTTTGAACAGTATAATTTAAAATAAGCCTAAAACACACATGTACACGAAACATGTTGATTAAAAAGTTCAGATTCATAATTATTTTTTTCATTCTGTTTTTTTTCATATTTCAGAATGTAGTTTTTTTGGATTCACATCCACTACCTAATGATGATAAGGATACAGATGATACGAATCTGCAATTATCTTTACAACGTGAGTGGGAGATAGTAGAAGATGAACACACGATCGGACTGGATGTTGTAAAGGATAATGAACAAAATATTTACATTGCCGGAGATCTCGAGCTTTATAAATAGACATTCCCAAGTAGAATCTAAAAAAGATGTTCTGCGGTAAATTGTCTTCCACCGGCTTCGACAATACATTTTTTTCCCTTAGGAGAAATAATAAGGGTTGCTTTATCAATTACCTCAAGAGAGAGTCCCTCTCTTGGAAGAACGTCAAGAAACCATTTTGATATTGCTCTATAATATTTCTCCACATCATCCCCCCCTCTTTCGGGGGAGAAAGTGCCATTAATTAAATCAACTATGATCTCCTCTTCTGGAGTATAATGCTCAAATGGATCAAGAAGGTAACCATCTTCAGTTGCAGCTGAAGTTCTGAGGACGTCATTTACAATTGATTTTAGTCGATTTAACTTCATAAAATCTTGTTTAACTTTTTTAATTTAGGATAAGTAATTTTCTCTTTATTGGTAAAGACACATTTTCAACACCTAACTCTTTCCTAACATATTCAACAACGTCAATTAATTTTTTGGCTGATTGATGGAAAAAACACACTTCCTTGGGTTCTAATATCTTTACCATTTCTCGTAATTGATTTTTATCTGCATGAAGTTTTATTTTCATATGTGGAGCGAATCTATTTAGTAGTAAAGCTCTAAATGGCATTTTCCACGTCTCAGAAAATTCTATTTCTTCAGCTCCTTCCACTAAGTCTACACCAGGCGGTTCATGAATTGAACCTGCCAGAAATACGAAATTATGAGGGTTTCGTCCAACAACATTAATAATATTCCGTATTAATCCATAGGAAAGATCGGGGGGATGAGATATTATTATATTATTTTTCTTTCTTAAGAATTTTAAATTGCTGTGATCAAACCATCTGAATTTAATACTATTGAATGGATTTGCCTTATCTCTAATTAATCTTGAAATTGGGCCATAGATATATTCGTAACGGTGATTTATCACTTGAATGTTTTTTCTAACCATCATATCAACATATATGTTTGGACGATTTTTATAATCACGTCTTAACTGGAGTTTCCTGAAATATCTCCAAAAGATTAACATGAAGCTTATTGCTAGGCTTGAAGGATCTGCTCCGATTAGCGAAGTATCTCCATATTCTGCTTTCTGCTCTAAAAATAAAATTAAGCTGTGAAACTGATCTGAGATATTTCCAAAATCTTCTCGCGCGCTAGTACCATCAATTAAAAGATAATCAATGGGACGTGATATCTGTTTTAAAAATCGATGTGTCCCTGCAAAAGGTGTTATATCATAATAGGTGTAATCACCAGTATATAATAATCTAAAGTCATTGACTTTTGCCAACATCATTAAAGCACCAGGCATATGACCAGCGTGAAAAAAAGAAAGAAAACAATCTTTTTCTTTAAATTCTATTTTCGAACCATTTTCTACATAAATTACATTTTGAATGATATTACGATATTCCTCCTGTTCTATCTCAGCATGTTGTTCTTGTTTTAAGAAATTTGAATCTCTCAGCATGAATAAATCTAAAGATATTCTTGAACATAAAACGGGGATTTCAGGATATAGTTTGATAAATTCTTTAAGCCCAGATAGATGGTCATAGTGGCTATGGGATATAAATATTGCATCTATTTTTGGTGGATTTGAAAGTTTATTAAGAGAAATTTCTGCAACTTCTTCACCTTTTTCTTTTACCTTCTCCTCCTTAGCATTTAAGATAAATTGGGGTAATTTTTCTATGTATTCATCAATATGTCTAAAGTCCCCTTCAATTTCTTTTTCTTCATCTTTTTCTGATAGACCACAATCCAATAATATATTTAACCCTCCAATTCCTAGGATATGGCAATTATGATTTGGTTTAAGAACAATCGGATAAATTGTAATTCTTATATTCTCAAGATCATTATTCTCATCAAGAACTGTTATGGTTGAAAAATAATCCGAACTAAAGCGTTGATCTATTTTATCTACCGCAATTGAAATCTCACTACTTCCGACTGGCACTCCAGTAATATAGAAATACCAGCCATACTTCTTTACAAGAGTTTCTAAATTTGCATATGTCTCATCAGCAATCAGAGATTTTAACACAATTACTTTTTCTTGTTGATAATAGATAATCTTTCTAATCCCTGTTTTTTCTTCTAATGGGATGAGCTCATTCTTCAAGAAAAAGTCATCAAGAACGTCTTTCATAGGAGTTTGTGCTAATTGCTTGGATTTAATCAGCTTTAAATATTTGTTGTATTCTTTAGTACGATATAATGATCGCATATTGACTTTTTGCTTTAAAGGTATTATTAAGTCTTTGAATTGATAAACATCTAAACTTATAGTTTTTTCAATTTTTGGCTCTTTTTTTTTTCTAAGCTTCTTTTTTTTTAAATCATGATCAGTTTCAGAAACAAAGAAAAACCATCCATAGTTTCCTATTAATTTATCACGAGCTATTATGATTTCTTTTCCATACTTTGTAATGGGGATGATTAATCTATCTTTTATACAATAAATAATTTTAGAAATAGATTTTTTCGTTCTTTCGGAGATCACTTTATTTTCAGAAAAAAGATGAGAGAGGACCTCTTGAATAGGTTTTTGAGGAATTTTATTCTCTTCCATAGATTTCAGTTTTGTATTATAGGATCTTACTTTATAGGAAGAACTCAGTTCTTCTTTTTTCACGATTGGAATAGATTTCTTTAAAAAGATAAATTCCTCAATACTCATTATTCTTAACTAGATTCCTTTATAAAAAAAAAGTTCGATTTTCAACTAGAAGTTTATACCAGTATGATTAAAATTATAGAGACTTATAATAAATACAATATTTAGTAGTGATGATATTTAGAATCATCTATAACCTTATTTTCTGCTCCTTTCTTAAGAGGTGATAATTTTCTCAGCCTTTCGATTACAGAGGGTAATCTCTCCAACAAATAATCTACATCTTCTTCAGTAGTAAATCTGCCTAACGACACTCTTAAAGACCCTTCCGCGTCTTTGGGATTTAAACCAATAGCTAGTAGTACATGAGAAGGGTCCAATGATTTAGATGAACAAGCAGAACCAGTTGATGTGGCTATACCATCCATATCTAAATCCAATACTATAGATTCACCTTCAATATATTTAAATCCAAAATTTACATTATTAGGAAGTCTTTGAGTTGGATGCCCATTGAGAGAGGAATCTTCAATATTTTCAATAACCCAATTTATAATTTTATCGCGTAATATTGTTTGCTTTTTTATTTCATGTTCCATTTCTTCCATTGCTATTTCCACGGCTTTAGAAAAGCCTGCAATTCCAGGAACATTAACAGTACTAGGACGCATATCTCGTTCGTGGCCTCCTCCATACATTATTGGTTCTATATACTTCCCCCATCCTTCTTTTACTCCCTTATTACGAATGTAGAGCATGCCAACTCCTTTTGGACCATATAATTTATGAGCAGAGGCAGAAAGGAGGTCAATATTCATTTCATTTACATCAATAGGAACTTTACCAAATGCTTGAACTGCATCAGTATGAAACAGGACACCATGTTTTTTTGCCACCGCTCCAATTTCTTTAATTGGCTGAATTGTTCCAATTTCATTATTAGCAAACATTATACTTATCAGAAGGGTGTTATCCGTTATTGCTTCTTCTAATTCCTCGAGATTAATCAGTCCATATTTATCAACGGGTAAAAATGTAAATTCAAAATATCCTTTCCCCAACTGCTTAATAGTATTTTCAACGGCGTGATGCTCGATAGTAGAAGTAATTATGTGATTTCCTCGCTCCCGATTTTTTGAAGCAACTCCTAAGATTGCAATATTATCTGCTTCCGTTCCAGAAGAAGTAAAGAATATATCATCCCTCTTAGCGTTGATCAAGGATGCAACAATAGTTCGACATTTCTCCAATACTTGCCCTGCCTTTTGGCCAATCGAATGGAGACTTGATGAATTACCGTATGTTTCTTTTAAATGTTTATATACTTCTTCAATTACACGAGGATCCATTGGAGTTGTCGCTGCATTGTCTAAATACACATATTTTGAATCATTCATGGTAAATCTGAGGATACGAATTTTAGATTATTCTAATTATATATTTATTTTAGATTATTCTAATAAATTATTAATTCTTCCTATAAGAAAAAATAAATAAGATTTAACTCGGTGATTTGGGTGTTTAAATTAATTTGGGGTATTACGGGGACGGGATATCTTCTTCAAGAGTCTATTGATTTAATGAGAGAATTGCAAGAAGATTATGGTGTTGATTTAACTGTTATTTTATCAAAAGAAGGAGCAGCTGTTATAAAATGGTATAAAAAGTTAAAGTAGAAAAGACAGCTAATAGACCTTTTTATGCTGGGCCGTTGCAATTAGGTGAATATGATTTATTTTTAAATTGCCCTGTTTCTGCTAATACATTAGCTAAGATTGTTTATGGGATTGCCGATACTTTAATAACTAATTGTGTGGCTCAGGCTATCAAAGGGGGACAGATAGTCTATATTTTTCCTTCTGATCAAGATACTGAACCTATTGTAACTTCACGCCCAGATGGATCTCCATTAGTTTTAAAAATTCGAAAGATCGAACTTGAAAACATCAAAAAATTAAAACAGATGGAAGGTATTGTGGTAGTTTCAGATTTTTCTGAGATTAAACCCCTGATTCTACAAAAAATCAGAGAAAAAAGCTTAAAAAATTAATAATAAGTAATTAAATCTCGAATTTTACGGGCTTTATCGCCCCTTCTGGACAAGAAGTGCATTTTAAGCAACCAGCACATTTACCTATTTCATGAAATTTAAACCTGATTCCTTCTTCCTCTTTATTTAATTTCCAAACTGAAACCTTGTAAAATAGATTTTTAGGACAAAATTTCCCATCGTCTCCAAGGCATTTTTCGCACATTGTACATTTTTCGTGATCGATTTTAATACTTACAACTTGATTCTGATGTTCAATTGATGTAACCTCAACAGCATTACGAGGACAAACTTGAACACAAATTAAACACGCTTTGCAAATATTATAATTGATTAATCGAATTCCATGTTCAAAATATATCGCTTTTGCCTTACAAGCTCTCAAACATCTCTCACATCTTACACAGAGTTCTTGATTAATTTGAACTGGAATAAATCTTTCTTTGAATCTTCCCAATATATAACCCCTTCAAAAAAAAGTTTTTAAAAATAAAAAGGAAAAATAATTGAATAAATACTTTGAATTCTATTGAAAATAACCTGTATACCCCTCTTGTGCAGAACCGGGAAGTTGTTGTTGTCTTTGATATTGCTGGGCTTTTTCTGCTAATTCTAACATTTTAGCTTTAATTTCTTTTCCTTGTTCTATAAGAGACGCTGTGTCTATTTTTAAATCATATATTTTATTTAATACTTCAATGATACTAGCAGCACCCTCAGGGGTGGGAATCTCTAATACCGGAGTAAATAAGGCATAGGCATGTAATCTATTAGTTAGAGCCTCGTTTAAAACTGTAGCTTCAGGCCCTACTATTATTCCCTTGCTTACCTTATTAATTCCGAAGCTTTCAAGATGATTTATCATCTCCTGTTCAGCAGCATAATACACTGGATATTCCTCAATGATCCCCCTTTGTGGCATTCCTTGAAAAATTACTATTTCTTTTGCTCTTACATCTTCCGAGAGAGCCCAGTTACAGATAGTCTTACTTAAATCATTATAGGCAGTGGGTATTTGAAAAGGAACTTCACATATTCCTATAATCAAGTTTTTCGAGGCAGAATAAAGTAATCTAAATGGATGTTTCAAAACGCCTTCATAGAATACAGATATAGGAGGTAGATACTCGGAAGTAACAAAACCTATTTCTCTTATATCTGTTATTTGTTCTATAAGAGTGTTTGCTATAATTGGGCCTATAAGACCGATACCCGCAAATCCTAATAAAAACGTCGCGCCTTCTTTAATCTCAATTGTAAGGTCATCCACTACGATTGAACTTCTTTTACCTTGAAATCTCTTTGCGATATGCAATAGAAGATTTTTTCGCAAATATATTCTTTTTTAACCAATGAAATCACTTTTATTTGATAATTAGTT
>LAZR01001841.1_pt1 | contig 12913 bp, 15 predicted proteins | sample 329461 | NCBI WGS metagenome assembly LAZR01 (sample SAMN03002196, study PRJNA259156) | marine sediment metagenome | biome: sea floor; feature: Hydrothermal impacted sediments; material: marine sediment; isolation source: Loki non-amplified sample from Loki's castle hydrothermal vent sediment ...
CGCTAAGGCAGAAGTACCACGGGGAAACGGAGCAGAACCTAAGGGCTGCGCTGAAAACCCTGGACGCCATCAGTCCCGCCGGTGGGGCACCTTGTGTGGTGCTGATCGATGAAGCTGACCGCGGCTTGGCGGGGAGCACCAGCTCGGGGGATTTGGACGGCGGCGTCGCGGGCCGTGTCTTCCAGACCCTCTTGACCTGGATGGCCGAAAGAACCAGTGCCGCTTTCCTCTACATGTCTTCGAATCACCCGGACACGATTCCAAGTGAACTCACCAGATCTGGGCGCATAGACGCGATGTGGTGGATCGCGTTCCCGACCGAGTCCGAAAGACGTTCCATCGTCAAAATCTACAAAGACACCTACCCGCGAGCAACGGATGTGGATGTGGACATTCTGGTGGAACGATCCGCGGGGCGCACGGGTGCGGAGATCGAGGGCGCTTTCCGCGAAGCCTCCATTCAGGCCCTGGCGGATGGTAGGGAACAGGTCACCACGCTGGACGTCGCTCGCGCCCTGGACGTACTCCCGACCGTGAAGAGTACGTTTGAGATGACGACCGGCATGCGCAGCTGGAAAGAAGCTGCCATGAAGGCCAACGACGTCGAAGTTGAGGTGTTGAACCTCACCAACGTGCCTTCTGCGGCCGGCGGACAGCGGCAGGCCAACTAGTTCATCCGAATAAACCAACTGAACTTATCCGCTGCGTTAGTTTCTAGCTTAGTCTATAGTAGACCAACTAGGAGCTTTACGCTATGCCCAGACGTCAATTTACCACCAAACAGTTCATCCAAAAGGCCCAAGAAGCGCACGGCGGCCGCTACGACTATAGTCTCGTTAGGTACACGGGAACGTCGAACAAAGTGACGATAGTATGCGAGGAGCACGGTAGCTTCGAGCAGCAAAGTGGCCTACACCTGAATGGCCAAGGGTGTATGCTCTGCACCAGAAATATAAGCGCTGCTGCTGGGGCACGTTTTGTCAACAAGGCTAAAGCTAAGCACGGGGACAGGTACGACTATAGTCGTACGAAGTACACCGGCGCACACAACAAAGTGACGGTGGCATGTAGGGAGCATGGCCCCTTTACTCAGCAGGCGACGGGTCATCTGGCGGGGAAAGAAGGCTGTCTATTATGTCGCAGTAAGAAGGCCAGACGACCAGTAAAGTCTCAAGATGAAGTGGTCCAAGAGTTTAAAGAGGTTCATGGAGACAAGTACGACTACAGCCAAGTAGAGTACACAGGCTGTTTGAACAAAGTAATCATAATATGTGATAAACATGGTATTTTTGAACAGGTGCCGACCAGCCACCGGAAGGGGCACGGCTGTAGAAGCTGTGCGGTTGCTGCGTCGAGTGGCGTAGCGCGCAGTCGGATGCGCGAGCGAGCTGCGCGCAGACCTAATACACGTAATTTACTGGTGCGTAGAGATCACTTCGTATCGCGTGCGCGTGAGGTGCACGGAAATCGTTACGACTACAGCCATGTAGTCTATACAACAGTAGCAGATCATGTCGATATCCTATGCGACCTCCATGGTGTATTCAGCCAGCGGCCGCAGGATCACACGAGAGGTAGTGGCTGCCCCACTTGCGGTATTAACCGGAGAAGAAAGAAGACAACAACTACCACCGAGGCGTTTGTAACCAAAGCAGAAGAAAAACATGGGCGTAGGTATGACTACAGCAAAATAGACTACCAACATAGCTACGATGACGTTTTGCTGGGCTGTACGCGGCATGGCTGGTTTGGCCAAACACCGCACGCACATTTGCAGGGGCACGATTGTCCTCAATGTGCCAAGAAGATAGCGGCGAATAAGCATCGGATGACTAGAGACAAATTCATCGAAAAGGCAACCGATCTCTATGCTGGTAAGTACAGGTATGTGGAGTGGAACGGTTGTAAAGAAAAGGCAGTAATCCTATGTCCTATTCACGGTGAGTACAGTCAGACACATGAGCAACACCTGAAAGGATACGGCTGTGCCAAATGTGCCCACGAACAAGCAGGCAGAAACGCTAGGCACACCACAGACGACTTCATCCAGCTGGCTACAAAGGTCCACGGAAGTAGATACGACTACAGCAAAGTGGATTACCAACACAGTCAAGTATCAGTCGTGATCGGCTGCCCTCAACATGGCCTGTTCGACCAAGGCGCAAAAGCCCACTTGGCTGGTCATGGATGTCCCGCGTGCAGTGCCAGCAAAGGAGAAGTTAGAGTTGCGCGCTGGCTAAATGAGCACAACATTTTCTACATGCAGCAGTGGATGGACCACGATTGCATCGCCATCGAGCGAAAAGCCCGCTTTGACTTTTGGCTTCCTAACCAACAGACCATTATCGAGTACGACGGTGCCCAACACTTTCGTTCTGTCCCTTGGTTCTGCGGTGCACAGACCTCCGAGCAAGCCACCCTAGAGAAGATCCAAACAGCTGACCGCAACAAAGACGCCTGGGCAGCCGCCAACGACGTCATGATGCTCCGTATCCGTTACGACGAGGACGTCACGACGGTACTCGACCGCCGATTCCTGCCGCTGCTGTCCAGCTCCAACTGATCCTCCCCCAACAATTGTATTGACAACCGTCGTCCACCGTGCTACAAACATAGCATGCATGACGGAACCAACAGGACCGACGCCAAACCCAAATCCATCACGGCCCGAATGGCCGCAGTGCTGACGGCCACCATCGTGGACCACGGGCCCGCCAACTTGGAGCCCCGGACCACGGCGGCATTGCTGCGGCGCGGACTGCTGGACGAAGCAGCCGAACCAGGGCGCCAGTACCGACCAACGCAGCTGGGGCGTGAGGCGCTCGGCCATCACGTGGGGCAACAACCCGGCGTAAACATCATCGTCGTCTGTCGGTACTGGACGGACTTCTACGGGTTCCATGCCGAGCTGCGGTACTGGGATGACCCAGACCACCCGGTGCTGATCGAATGGAACCGGACGTTCGCCCGCCCCGAACTTGCGCTTGAGTTTTTGCTACGTTGTTTGCTGGAGCAGCGCGGCCTGTTGCTGGCCTGCTGCCCCGAGCTGCATGACCCAAACGAAACGGAGCTGACCAGATGACCAACCCGGTAGCTGAACTGATCCGTAGGCAAATCGACTGGCGGGTCTGGGAACGGGTCTACGGACAAGTCGCTGGGCAAACCCGGGACCAAGTCCGGCAGCAAGTCCACTGGCAAGTCCACTGGCAAGTCCATGGGCAAACCTGGAAGCAAATCCATCGGCAAGTCCATGGGCAAACCTGGAAGCAAATCCATCGGCAAGTCCATGGGCAAACCTGGAAGGAGCCATGACCAACCCGGCAACCAAACTGATCCGCCGGCAAGTCCGCAATCAAATCTACGGGCAAACCATCCGATTGGTTTCTTGGCAGCTTCGTGAACCGGCGTACAGGCATGTCTACATACCGGTTATCGAACAGGTTTGGAATCAACTGAGGCGAAGCTGGGATCGGCCTGGTGTGCCTTTCGGCCCGTAGCGTCCACCGTAGTTCGGGAAGTTGTCCCGATTGCGGTCTGTTGTTGACCGAGCATCAACCGTCAGGACGGATCCAAGGCTATGAGTTCGATTCGACCACGCGACAGGTCACGGTAGTTTTTGATTTTTAGGTATTGACACGAGCAATACACTCCGTCATAATAAATTAACAGCAACCGAAAAGCCCGAAGGAGGATGCGATAATGTACTGTACTGAGTGTGGAAAACTGTGCGATCTGTATCGTCACTCGAATACGTTCATGTGGCTATGCTGTGACAATACGGATACCGGGCGAGTGTTGTGCTTGAGCTGTATGGACGAACCGACTTACGACACCGTAGTGGAGGGGCTCGCCATAGCTCAAAATAAAGTATTGACACAAGCAATACATTCCGGCACAATGAATTAACGACAACCGCCGCAACGTAGGAGCAGACCATGACACAGAAACTAGGACTTTCGATCGCACTCACGGCCTCGCGCCGAGCCAACATGATGCCCTGTCTGGCCGAGATGTTTGCCTTCGAGCAAGCGTGCGGCATTGGGCAGCCGGGCAGCACCTTCTACCATTACTGTTTGACGGACCAGCAGATGCAGCACTGTAACCAGTACCGACTGATCCTCAAAACCACCGAGAGCCGGCTGTGCCTGTCACAAATGGGCCGCGACCTCGTCCGCAACCACTAGGAGGCCGCCGTGCCGTGCACCATCAGCTTCGTCAAATCGCCCTCCGCCGAGGACGTCTTGAACACCAAGAGGGCGGAAGACCTGGCCCGCATCGAGCAGGAGCTGGCCCTCGGGACGGCTCAGATCCAGCAGGATCCCATCAACGGCAGCGTCAGCATCGTGGGGGCCTCGGTGGTGCCGGAAGGTATGAGCGACCTCTGTGTCCTGGACGCACTCCAGCAACGCAACTCGGTGGAGTTCCAGCTGGCGGCGGCACACGCGGGTGTCCAGCAGCGTAACTTCGCGCAACAGCATGCAGCAGCCCACGCCAGCGGACACAAGCACTAGGATGGTTAAGAAATACTACCACGCGATGCTCTCATTCTTCCGTAGGAAGGAACAGCATGAATGCCAGTTGTGCGACAACTTGTGCCAGTACCGGTTGTGCGATGAGTGCAACCAACTAGTATTTGACCGGAAGGCCAAGTACGAAGCTTTCCACGCTTCGGAGGAATAGGCTATGAAAAGCTCGATCTACACCGTCTACAACACCTGTGGTAAGTTTGTGAAAATCGCCACGCGTGCCGTACGCCATGCCCGAAAGTTCAAGACGTTCTCGTACCCCGGCTCGTACGCAGAGATAGGGAAAATCATGCTGCGCGGCTCCGTCATCAGCGTGTCCCGCCATCCTGATGACAACAAGTGGACCATCAGTGGTGATCCACAGGACATCGGCGCCATCCAGCAAGCCGGCTCCGCGTACCTCTCGTACTGCGAGGATCACTTCACTGAGGTCAACTAGGAGGACCCAATGGACAAGTACGAAGCCAAATTCATATTTTACGCCGCGCTGGTTTTAGTCGTTCTCATCGGATGGGGGTGCTTGATAGGCCACACGGTCGGGCGATATCACGCTCAACGTCGCGCTGATGATGGCGGTGGTCGTCATTGTATATCGCGTAAGAGCTGGACCCTCTGTCCCCTTTGTGGCCGTACACAACCGTAGGAGGACCACAATGCCATTTCAACAACGCAGACCCCAGCTGACCGATAAACAACGGCAACGCTACCTCGACCGCGCCCCGGGTACCTGGTGGGTAGAGGAGGACGGGTCGCCGCCCACCTACGACGAAACAGTGGGCCACCTGCTGCGCGTGAAGGCGCTGCGGCTGTATGCGCTCGACGAGCAGGTACGGCAGAGTGATGGCTACGAAGCGGGTGATGAGGAATCACCGTTCTACTCCGAACGGTACCTTTACCCTCTGATGGGCAAGGAGGATGCCCGAACCATCCTGGCGACGTTGAAAACTACGATCCGGATGCTGGAAGCCCTACAGGGTAAGCCGTTTCCGATTGATCTTTTGTTCTGAACCGTAACCGCTGCCCGTGGCGGTGGTGACTAACTATACTACGTCACGTCCGCACCTCCCGCAAAATATTTCCCCTGACTGCAAATAAAGTATTGACAATCGTACGTATTGACGCTATCAATACATAGACAGCAAACGAAACTCATCCTACCGAGGACCGAAAGGAAGCAACACGATGTCTAAGAAGTACAATTTCCTCAAGCGCACCGATCGCGGTATGTTCGCCAAACCCACGGCACTGTATCCGGGCCCCAACAACCCACGGACCAACTTCGACCCCGAAAAGATGGCCAAGCTGAAAAAGCAGATCCGCGAAAACGGCGGTGTCAAGCAACCACTGTTGGTAAGGCGGCGCCAGAACGACCAAGCAGGTGAGTTGGAGATCTTCGACGGCGAGCGGCGTAACCGTTGCGTGCAGGAGTTGCTACACGAGGGCGTCGATATCCAATGGGTGCCGGTGACGATCCGGCAGGGCTCCGAGGCCGAGTTGATGCTGGAGGCCGCCACGACCGATCAGGGCAAAGAGAAGCTGGACTTCGTGGACCAGACCAACCTGGTCCGGATCCTGACCGGCTATGGCGTCGACGTCAAGACGATCTCGACGCGCCTCGGGGTGTCGGACAGCTGGGTGCGACAGCGGTTGGAGCTGGGTGGTCTGGAGCCGCCCAGTCAGCAGGCACTCCGCTGCAAGGAGATCACGCTGGGCAAGGCACTAAAGATGTCCAAAATGACGTTCACGGAGCAGGTGGCCGAGCTGGAGAAGATCCGCAACCGGCGGGCCAACGGCACCAAGAAGGCCGGTTCTGTTATCGCGCGGCCCGGCAAGAAGGCATGCCGCGAGATGGCGGACGAGATCCTACAGCAGCGGCAGCTCTACACGGCCGACCAGGTCACGATGATGTTCGGCTGGTTCAACGGCGACGTTACGGCCGAGGAGCTGCGGGAGCAGATTGGTACTGGCGTTACGACTTCGAGCGGGGTGAACGTGAACGCCCCCGTCGCAGCAGTACACTAGTGCGAAACGGGGCCCGGTCCCCGTCGGCCAGCAGTGGTGTGCTGGCCCTGATGAGCAGCCAAAACGGAGAATCAAATGAGCTATGAAGGTTACACGGTTTACCTGTGCTGTAACGGACACCGCAACTACTACGACGCCTACGATGATACTTCCGTCGAATGTGAAGATTGCGGAGCTGCAGCTGCGTGGCGTTACGACGTGGACCAAACCAATGATAGTGGAATGGAGCCTGTATTGGTGGAGCACAAGCCCGCCAAGACGGAGCATTGCCCGACGTGTGGTCACGGAAAACAGGTAGCCGAGCAGCGGTTCGAGCTACCGGAGAATGCCGGTGTGCTGTTGGTCCATCAAGAAAGCTTGAACGTGCCGCTGGGCCCCGTCAAGTTCCGGGACAACGACAGCGACAAGGTATTCGACACCGAAGACGCGGTGCAAGAGCACAAGTACCGGAAGTAGTGACAAGCGTCGGTATTACTGGTATCAATACCAAGACGACTATACACCCGAGCGTGCACGCTATCTACTGCAGGACTTCACCGCCAAAGAGCTGCGTGTAGCTTGCCGTACCAACAAAGTCAAGTACACCGGGATGAACAAGATCCAGATGATCGAAGCACTCATCGTGGTCGACGGTGCGGTCGTTTGGCCAACCAAAAGACAACCAGAGGAGCAACCATGGGAACCAGAGGACTGACGGCCGTCATCCAGGATGGCCGACATCGCGTGGCACAGTATGGTCAATGGGACCACTACCCCACCGGCCAGGGCACAACGGCACTGGAGTTTTGCTGCAACAAGCTGAACTGTCCAGCGGGCCGGGAACGATTCAGAACAGCGGTGGAGAAGACCCGATTCGTCGATGCAGATGAATACCGAAAACTGTGGGAGAGCATCGGGGTCTACCTGGACCAAAACAACGGTATGGTGTCGATGGACAAATCGAATGAGTTCAGCAAGCTGTATCCACACCTGAGTCGCGACTGTGGCGCCGAGATCCTGGAGCTTGTGCTTGACGGCGCCACGGACCTGCAAGATAGCTTCGACTTCGCACGGGAGTCGCTGTTCTGTGAATACTGTTACGTGGTCGATTTGGACAAGAGCTGTCTGGAGATCCACGAAGGCTTCCAGGAGGCACCGCACCTGCGTGGTCGTTTCAGCAGCCTGGCGCCCCGGGATGAATACTATCCCGTCATGTTGGTGGCGGAGTTCGACCTGAGCCATCTACCGTCCATAGCGGCGGTTCCGGCCATCATGGGGCGACTGGAAAAGATGCTCAACCTTGACCGCAACCCTGAGGACTACGCCGAGGAAGCGGAAGAAGGAACCGACGACATTCCCAGCATCACCGGGAAGCTGCCGCGTGAGGTGGCGATGTTGGCGAGGCAGCTGGTGACGCCTAAGGCCAGACCAGACCCGTTGAAACGTTTCTCTGTGCTGTCGCGACCTCGAGAGGACGAGTAATCTTCTTTTCAAAAATCTTGTCGGCATGTTGTTTTTGTATTGACAAGCAGCAGTATTGACGCTATCAATACATAGACGGCAACGAAACAACTGGAGTACACCATGAAAATCCAACAACTCATTGATTGCGAGATCAAGACAACGAAGTTCGATCCTTCCAAAGACACGAGGGTTGTTCTTTCGCTGCGCGGCAAACAGCTCAGTCACTATGAGTTGTCCAAGGCCGAAACGCTGGACTTGGCACGGAGTCTACTTGACATAGTGGCCAACCTTGAAGCAACCGGTCTGTAGCTAGGAGCGTACCATGACCAACTTCACCGAGGAACTCACCGCCAAAATGGCCAGCAAGTCCGGCGTCGTCCACATCGTCGAAGAGGATGAGTACCGCCTGCAGACCAAATGTCACCAGGCCGCCATCAGCCAGGGCTACGGCTGTTACCGCTGGACATTCACGGACGGATTGGTGCCCATCTCGGACGACATCAAGTTGGAGGAGTTGGAGCTGCAGCAACTGGCGGGTCTGGTGGACCCCGTCAACGGCCTACTGCAGGCCATCAAGGCTTGGGACAAAGACCCGGCCGTCATCGTGGCGTACGATCTCCTCACGATGGTGAATCGGTTGCCCAGCCTCCCGGCGGCCAGCCGGCTCATCAAGGACATCACGGAAGTCATGAAGCAGCGTGACCAGCAGGGTCAGGTGCAGCTGGTCCTGTGCGACGCTGAATCCCCGCAGCTCGCTACGCCGCTGCAGCGCATGCAGATGGAGTTGCCTGATCGCGACGAGATGAACATCATCGTGGATCAGATCCTGGCAGCTTTGCCTGAAGGCCTCGAGGCCGCCATCGAGGAGGCTGCCCAGAACCGCGACCGCATCCTCAACAGCCTCGCTGGCCTGCCGGCCTACCAGGCCAGCAACGCCATCAGTGAGTCCATCGTCCGGACCGGAATCGTCGATGCTTCGCTGCTCAAGGACTTCAAGAAGGAGCTGGTTTCAGCTAAGGGGATCACTTGGATCGATGCAGACGAGCGCGGCTTCGACGCCATCGGAGGCCTGACGCCACTGAAAAATTGGCTAACCATGATATATGTAGCCTTCAATCCTGAAATTGCATCCGAGTACAACCTGGAGCCCCCAAAGGGTGTCGTGGTCGCGGGTAGCCCAGGAAGCGGCAAGAGCGCACTAGTGCGTGCGTTGGGCAGCAGTGGTGTCTGGGACATGCCTATCCTCAAACTGGACGTTGGTGCAACCCGCGGAAAATTTCAAGGGCAAAGTGAGCAAGGATGGAACGACGCGATTTTGGCGTGCGAAGCCGCTGCGCCGGCCATTCTGTGGTTGGACGAATTGGAGAAGGGTTTTGAAGGCGCAGCGGCTTCGGGCGAGACCGACGGAGGTACTGGCGCACGAGTACTCCAGAGTTTTTTAACCTGGCTACAAGACAGAAACCAAAGTGGATCCGACCAGACAAAATCAGTTTTTGTCTACGCAACCGCTAACAAACCGGACCGACTTCCTCCGGAAATGTTACGTGCCGGTCGTTTCGACGCACAATTCTGGGTGGACTTTCCTGGAAAGTCCGAGCGTCGTGGCATTATCGACGTGTACTGCCGGAAATACGACAAAGCGGTCGACATCGATAAAGATGTACTCCTGAAGGCTAGCCGGGATTGTAGCGGTGCGGAAATCGAAGCCGCGTTCCGACAAGCCGCGATAAGCGCCATGACGGCCAAGCTCCCTATGCGCACCGACGACATCAAAATCGCACTGGAAAACGTCACCCGCGTCAAGCGCACCTTCAAGGTCGAGGGTGCCCTCAAAGCGTGGAAGGAAGCCGCCCAGCGAGCCAACGATCCTGAAGAGGCCACCGTAACAACGGCCCCAAAAGTTCGCCGCCTCAGCAGCCTCAAGTAACGCCGCCCAATTGGACTCTTGATCCGCTAAAATAAAATAGCAGAAATTAACCTGCGCCCTTGCACCTTATCCTCTAGTAGGACAACGTAAGGAGGCAGGTATGCCGCGACAAGTATGTGACACAAAGACGTTTATACAAAAAGCACAAGCCAAGCACGGTGACCGCTACGATTACAGCCGAGTAGTCTACCGGGGTGGTAACACTGAGGTGGCGATCGGCTGTGAAGAACACAAATTCTTCATGCAAAAACCGGTTAATCATTTGCAGGGACACGGTTGTCATCTTTGTACACTAGCGACGAGTAAAGCGTCGGCAGACAGATTTATCCGCAAAGCCAAGGTGAAACACGGCGACCACTATGGGTATGAGTTGGTTGAGTACAAAGGGCCAAACCACAAGGTGGTGATCGTCTGCACTGTGCCGGGGCACGGTCCCTTCGCTCAGCTGGCCAGTGGTCATTTGGCGGGGAAAGAGGGGTGTCCGGATTGTAGACGTAGCGCGGCACGAGATCGACTGCAAAAACCGCAGGGACAAGTAATCGAGGAATTCAGAGCAGTCCACGGTGCCAGGTATAACTATGATCAGGTGCAATACACCGGTACTCATAACCATGTACTGATTGAATGCGACACCCATGGGGTTTTCAGCCAGGTCTCTGGGCATCACAGGAAGGGTCACGGCTGCCCTGTATGCGGAAACGAGCGCACAAAGAAAGCCACCAAGGGAACAAAACGTAAGATGCCTAAATGGGATTTAAAATCGCGCGGGGAGCATTTTGTAGAACGAGCCATAGAGCTACATGGAGATCAATACGGCTACGGGTTTGTTGTGTACAACAAGGCGACTGAACCGGTTATCTTGGTTTGCTCAGAGCACAACCTATTCGAGCAGATGCCGACGATTCATCTTCAAGGAAGCGGCTGCCCCGCGTGTGGTGATTTGCGCGGTAAAGGTAAGCGGTGGTCTACAGAAGACTTTGTGGCCAAAGCACGCCAGGCGCACGGGGACCGATACGACTATAGCCAAGTAGACTACAAGCACAATAACACTAAAGTCTGGCTTGTCTGCACACTGCACGGTAGATATTTTCAGACACCGCGAGCCCACTTGGACGGGCAACATTGCCCTAAGTGCAGTAGTATCAGTGGAGCGAAAAAGAGTAGAGTAACCAAAGAAGGCTTTCTTGCACAGGCCAAGCGGGTGCACGGTAATAAGTATAAATACCTAGAATGGAGTGGGCGAGCCGAGAAGGTATTGATAGAATGCCCTGCACACGGTAAATTCAAAATGGCCCACGACCTACATCTACAGGGGCGTGGCTGCCCCAGATGTTCTTTCGCGCGCACAGGTAAAGATGCGCGGTACTCTACTGCTGAATTCGTCGAGTTGGCTATCGAGAAGCACGGTGACAAGTACGATTACAGCGAGGTAGACTACCAAACCAATGAGCAGCCGGTTACACTTTATTGCCCACAACATGGCAGCTTCGACCAGCGGGCCGGAAATCACCTGAAGGGTCACGGCTGTCCGGCGTGTAACGCCAGCAAAGGTGAGACCGAGGTCGCACGTTGGTTAAATGATTACAACGTTACTTACGTGCAGCAGTGGACGGACCACGACTGTATTGCTATAGAACGCAAAGCTCGTTTTGATTTTTACATAACCGACCACAAAGTCTTGATTGAGTATGATGGCAAGCAGCACCACGAAGCTCTCCCCAATATGTGCGGCTCACCACAAACTCCCAAAGAAGCAGCCATCACTCTAAAGAAGATCCAAACCTCCGACCGTAACAAAAACGCCTGGGCCAAAGCCAACAATATCATGATGATCCGAATCCGCTACGATGAAGACGTCGCGAAAGCCCTCAACCAGCGGCTCCTGCCTCTGATCGAAAATAGTTTTTGACGTCGATTTGTATTGACATACATCGGTATTGACAGTATCAATATCTAGAGGCCACCATGAACTGCAAAGCTGAGCACGACAATATCGAGCAACAAATAAAAGACTGCCGAGACGCGCTGCCGTCGGACTTACCGTGGCGCATCGGAGGCTATCTGCTCGGGATACTGCACACGCCGACCAAGGACCACCGAGTAACCTTTACTCCTGGCTACGGCGTGTGCGCAATATCATTCGTGACCACCAATGGCGACCTAGGGTTTCTGGTGGCATGTCTGCCCGAAGGTACAACGTTTACAGCACACGAAGGAGTCGATCATGAATGACACAAGAGACCCCATTGGTGACATGTTGGAAAGACGGGACGGACCCTACCAGGCTTCTCGCGACTCCAAAGTCGGATTCCCCGGCAACCCGTGCCCCGACTGTGGCTGTCAGGATGGAAACCACGCGGCCACCTGCAGCGTTGGCGGCTTTCGCGCACCCGACCCCGTCCCCGAACAACCCGGCATGGAGGTCCTGGACCTGCAGCCGTGCCTCCTGATGGCCATCAACGTCAGTCGCCGCGGCGGCCAACAGTATGAACGCCGAGACGAGCAGTGGCTGGAGGCGACCAAGGACGGCGAGGTCAGGACCCAGTGGATCACCAAGAAGATCATCGACGACCAGGATGAGTTCGGCGCGGCCAGCAGCCTACAGAGCAAGGCCAAGTACGCCGCCAGCCGGCTGGGGCGCCACACGCCAGTCGGTATCGTGGTAGCGGCGAGCAAACGCGCCGAGGTCGAGCAGTACAGGAATGAGTGGCGCCAGGCTTTTGCGGAGTTCAACGACGGCTCCACCTACTCGAAGGTCGACTTCAGCTGTATGGTGTTCGCCATCCGGGGCGACAACGTGCAGGAGCTGGAGCAGGTGCTGGACGAGTTGCGTGGCGGCCTGTCGGACTTGGAGCAGGCGTACCGGTCTGCCGACCCGGGTGCCATGCGGGACGTCGTCAAGCGCATGAGTGGCTTCGCCGAGCTGCTGCCCGAGCGCGTCGCCACCAAGATGGAGCTGGCCATCAAGTCGGCCCAGAAGCGTGCCCGTAAGATC
>LAZR01001842.1_pt1 | contig 12910 bp, 13 predicted proteins | sample 329461 | NCBI WGS metagenome assembly LAZR01 (sample SAMN03002196, study PRJNA259156) | marine sediment metagenome | biome: sea floor; feature: Hydrothermal impacted sediments; material: marine sediment; isolation source: Loki non-amplified sample from Loki's castle hydrothermal vent sediment ...
AAATAATCTGTTTTAAAATTAAAACACCCATTCCATTATTTTTTTCTTTAACTTATGATGATTCATCTCTTCCAGAGCAAATCACTCCTAAATTACATAAGCTCATCAAGATAGTCACTAAATTTTTAGCCAAATGTGATATATCAGATGAGAGTCTTTCAGAAAAGCAAAGGCAAGATTTAGAAGCGGTATGTTCTTCCAATATTAGCGACCTTTTGAAGTTGAGACCAGCAAAAATAAGTGTAATTGGTTACGATTTTACTGGTAAGTCTTCCATATGTGAAATGCTTCAGAGTGGAAGTATACCTCGAAAATATAAAGAAACTACTCATTTAAAGAAATATAATACAGAATTATTTGGAATGCCTATTCTACTCTGGGATATTCCCGACCAAGGTGATATAAGTGATAATGTTTGGAGATCGTTTATATTAGGTTCAGATGCAGTAATCATAGTTCTTGATTCTACTAGAGAAAATGTTCTCGAAAGTAAGATGATGGTTGAATTGACTGATGAAATTATCCCATATGCAGAACTTCTAATTATTGCGAACAAACAAGATTCAGAAGAAGCTTTGGAACCAAAAGAAATAGAAAAAATCCTTCAATGTAAAGTCTTTCCATTTATAGCAAATGATTCCAAGAATAGCAACATTATTCAAAAGCAGACAGCGAAATTACTTGAAATAAAGGCTGAAGGAATTGATTATTCTAAAGATGATTATATTATCCAAAGAAATGATTAAAACCTAACATTTTTTTTTAAACTTAATTTAGAACTAATTATTAAGAATTATTCTCTACTCGCAAGTTCTAAAAATATTGTAAACATTATTTATTATTAGTTATTTTTTTCATTTTTTCTATGGAATTCGACATTTTAAGATATAATTCCTCATCAACCTTGAGTTTTGTTTTGAAATATTTTTAAATTTAAGTGTATCTCTGAAATTATTCGTTAAGAATGGTTGAGATTTGTGACATTGATAAATTTAAATAGTTTAAGCTAGATTAGTATTTTAAATCTATAATTTTATAGAAAGGGTTGAAATAAACTCATGAATAAAAAAAGTAAACTGATAAGTATTTTTTTTCTTGCTAGTCTTTTATTTATATCTACAATAAATGGTGGTAAAGCTGCCCCCCCAAGTTGGGTTGGAGTAAATGCTGGAGATAGTTTTACCTGGACTATAACTGTTTATAGAGACACAGCAATCACATTAGCTACTGATTTAGGATTCGCATCAGAATTACCCCCTGAAATAACGGGAATTTTTGGCACTGAAGAGGAAGTACAAATCAAAGTGGATGTCCTATCTATCACCGATATAATGACGATTGACAGTACAGAGTATGTTAACGTCACTTGTTCTGCTTCTCTTACATTACCTGGTTCCGTTTCTCTTTTATTAACTAATATAACAACAGAGGATCTAGAGTTTGGCAACTTGATTATTAAGTATGTAGCAAGTAATTATACCGGAGCAATTTTTAATGTCCTCGGAGGACTTACAGGAGGACCTACAGGAGGACCTACAACAACATCAGGTCCAACATTCGGTGCTCTTTTCATTCCAACAAATCTTAACTGGGCTACGCTCATAGCAGAAATAAACGCAATAAGTGGTATGATTCCGGGTTTTCCCTCTGGACTTACATTCACTGCGTTGGCAAATGGAACACGGGCTACACTTACAGGTCAAACGCTTGCATTGCCAGGTATAGGAGATGTCACTTTAAGTACTATACAAGTCACGATTATATACAATAATGATGGAGTTCTCAGTACTGCTGAAATCAAATATGGTGGGGATGTGCTCTTATTACTCGCTTTAACAGCAGGAGAGACTGATAGCGAAATTCCTTCCTACGAAGTGTCAATAGTACTCATAACAACTTTAGTTGCTTCGATTGGGATCATTTACTACATTAAGAAAAAGAAAAGAATTGGCTGAGAAAAGTAATTTTTAATTTTACATTATTTTTTTATTTTATTTATTTTAAAATTTAAATACATCTTCATTTTAAATAACAATAGTATGGAGTATATTGAATCTTTCTTATTTTTAATTTTATTATTAGTCTACATTTCTACTTTAAAAGCTAATACCTTTATTATAATTTTTAGCGCATCAGTCTATTTGTTTCTAATTTTTCAATTATTTTATTTAAACCCCATTGAAATAATCTCGAGTTTAATATCAAAATTACTCAGAAATCCTTATGGCTTTATTCTCTTAGTTATTCCGTTAATAATTGATACAGTATACAAGGGATTAAGAGGGTTAATTGCATTAAAAAAAAAATTATAAGAATTTTATTCAAACCTCTTGATTTTCCATATCCCCACAAAAAAAATGAGAATAGCTAATCCTAATGAAATCCCGGAGTTAATATAGAGGAGAAATATAAGTGTAGTAGAAATTTGAAAAAATTCATGTATAAGGGGGATAAAAATATACAGGGTTATCAACAATGAAAAAACTTGTAATCCCAGTACAATATAATTAACAAACACAACACTTTTACGTCTCTCATTAAACCTTGGTTTAATTAGTTGAAACCCAATTGATTGAAGTAGAATTGTCAAGCTATTTATAATAAAAGTCATAAAGAATATTAGAGATAGCAAAAAACCCAACTGAAAAATGATTGTGAAAAATATACTAAAAAAAAAGCTAAAGACTATTAACTGATATAATAGGTTAAAAAGTAAGGGATAAACAAAGCCTTTTACACCCATTGGAGATTTTTTATAAATTTCTAAGATTTCTCTTGACTCAATATACGTTGATATTCCCATTAATATTCCAAAAATTAAGCCTCCCATCCATGAAATAATACTTACTAGAATTTCTTTTGTGAATGTGACTTGAATTACTAAGGGGATACTCAATATATTTATATTAAATAGTAGCGTTTGACCTTTTAAAGAAAAAAGCAGTAAAATACCGAAAAATGAAATAATACCAAGTAGGTAAAAGATTTTTATTATATTTTCTCGTTTGCGAAAAAAATATTTAATCTGGATGATCAACAATCCCCTATACTTTTGAGGTGTTAATTTGCCAAAAAATTGGAAAACTTTTTCTTCTTTCCTGTGGAAATCCCTTCTCCTCTGGCTTTTATGATTTAGATTAGATAGTAGATTTATTCTTTTATAAATAATAAAGAACAATAAAAATGGCAGACAAAAAGCTAGACCTAAAGATAACCAGATGCTCAATGAATATAGTTCTACAAAACCAAGATTAACTGAATATAATAACAAATTTGAATACCAAAAAGAGGGATAAAATAAAAAATAACCTCTTAAATCTTGATGAGCTTGAAATAAGTCAATTACAAATCTTAAAGAAAAAAATGCTAATAGAACAACTATTGAGATAATCACGAGAGATACATTTCTTATCCTATTTAATCTCTCAGAAGTACTAATCTTAAACTCGACCCATTTTGCAAGTGATTTACCTAATAGTGAACCTAATACAAACAAAGTGAAAAGAATTATGTAAGTAAAAATGTGGTGAAATATTGTCAAACTGTAATTAAATTGTAATAAAATTGCTGTAATAAATGGTCCAGTTCCTAGAATAAACAGAAAATAGAAAGGTAATTGGCCCAGAAATTCTCCAATAAAAATATCACCGGAATTAGCTGGAGATGCTAGTACAATTTCATTATTAGAAATTTGGTCTCCTTTAAAAAGTAAGAAGAGTGGATAAAAAACATACATTAAAAAAAGTGAAGCACACATATTTTCTAATAATCGTACTAATACACTCTCGAAATTTCCAGTGAACCCTTTAAATATTTCAGGAATAATTGAATCTAATAAGATTGGACCTAGATAAGCTGCCCAAAACAAAAATAAACCAAAGATAAATATAAAAACTATTTTTCGTTTCCTTCTAAATCGGCTTGTTTTTAACCAAATTTCTTTTTTTGCAATAACTTTCCATAGACTCAATTATAGCTTTCTCATTTACTCTTGTTTAAATATTTTTAATAAATTATAATTATGAATTCTTATTTTCAAATAAAACTTATTTAGAGCTCCAGAAATACTTATGATGAATATCTTTTTCCTAAGGATACATGGTGTTCTACGAATAATTTAAGTTCTTCGTTATCTATAAAGAACGTTTTATACACACAAAAACTTCTATCATATATTTTTTTACACAAAAATATTTTTATACTTAAATTTAAATTGATATTTTTACATGTTTTATTAAGGAGATTTTTAATTTTTGATTAGGAATTTCACTTTTTGTTAACAAACTTGAAAATTATTTGATGAAAAATGAAATATTTACGAAAAATAAAATGTATGATGCTAATTATAGCTATTATCATTCCAATGATGATAGTTTTTAGCTCTTTCATTACAAATGTGAAAGCTGATACATATATTGACGTTGAAAACTATGGTGATAATCAATGGCACTGGGGAGTAGATGTAGGAGATAATATTATATTTGAAATTGAATTTGCTATTTCAGATCCTAACACAGGGGATTTAATACAACAATTTAAGGATATTATGATATTAAATATAACTTCAATCGAAAATATATCTAAAATCGTTGATGGTTTTAATCTTGTATTCTCACAAGTAAACTCTACAGAATTGTATTATAACTCTTCACTAGATGCATTAGAACCAATACATAGTAACTCTCAGATGATTGCTGAATTTGCTCTTAACAGTTCACATCCTCAAGAGTATTTTTATATGGTTGAAGAAATTCCAATACCTATATTACTACCACTTAACAGTTCTAATAATATAGAATGGGCTAATATGACCAATATTCTTAATGATACAATGTATTCCTATATGGCAGAAGGAAATTTTAGCCGTTTTGATACATTTGGTTTTAATAGCTCTGATGATAGTTTCTGGTTTAGAAATAGTACCCATGGATATTACCTTAATGTGAGCTATTATTATAATTCAAACAACATTCAAAATGGAACTATTAAAGAGGCTAAAGGGAGCATTTTAACTCCATTTGGCGACTCTGATAAGCAATTAGTGCTTAATTTTACTGTTTTACGTGTTTTTGATTATAATATTACTGATGAAGTGGTATGGGGTGTGGACGTTGGAGAGACATTTATTTACGATTTTGCTGAAAAACGGTTTGATGAAACTCATAATGAAACATATGATGATCCTAACAACAGGTTTGCTGGAGAAATAAAAATTGTTGTTTCTAAATTTAATGAAACGACTTTTTGGCTTGGAGGTAATGGTTTTGGTGATAATAATGATACAATCCCAATGGTGTTTCAAGGTGTGTATGCTGATGTATACTTTTGGAATTTTACAGAAAATGATTTTGTACTAGAGATGAATAATCGCCTCATGGGTGCAGCAAATAATTTCTACCCTGTGATTATAAATGAAGATCCTCAGTTTATTATACCCATAAGTGCTACTCAGGAAGATTTCGAATATATGTTCAATCCAAACATTATTAAAACTAGAGGCATGCCCTATGATGACATGAGTATTGTCTGGGGTAGTACTATCCATTTTGAAATGTGGAACTCTACCGGTCATGAGATGGTAGAAGTTAATATTAACTCTACAAATGGTATTTTTATGAACTATTTGATGAGTAATTACTGGGATTTTACCTATTTTGAGCTAAAAAACATGACTTATATTGATTGGGCTGTAGATATCGGAGATTATTTTTATTTTAAAGAATTTAGTGGCTATGAAGACCGTGAAGTAAGAATAACAATTTTAGGATATGGTTATTATTTTGATAACCTTAGTTACTTCTTCAATGAACACTTAGATGTGCTATTACCAGCTGGCCAACCAGAACTACAATTCTTTTCAGTAGTAATGGGCAATGTAGAACATTGGGATCGAGATATGGAAAGATGGGTTCCTGAATATGACCCAGTTGGATATGGAGGGCGTACAACTGGACCTCCACCGCCCCTGAAACCCCGACCTATTGCTGCAGCAAACAAATATTGGGCAATAGCACCTCCTATGCTTAGTGAGGGACCACCGCTTCTATTACCAAACGGTACAACTGGATATGATACAGAATTTCAGAATTTATTTGACCTAATGGGTTTCATGTTTGATGAGATCCAATATGGAATTGATTGGGTACACCTTAGAAATACAACTGTTGATACATATATGCAGTATAATTTTAGTGCTACAACAGGAATGACAACTCTCATAAATGGTTGGACGTATAGGTACGATGATTACTTCGGGTATTTTAGTTGGGATTTTTTCTCTGCATATCTTGAAACGAGTGTAGATCTTGTTCCAACATTAAATACTATAAATTTAACGAGTTTATTTGTATCTGATATATCGATTACTGCTGAGATTAGAGTATCCGCTCCTGGTGCAGAATTTATTTATGCCTTAAATGCTATAAATCCTGTTTTTGAACCACTGCCGATGGGGGAGGATTTAGTTTATCTGGACTTAAAGATTACTAATCATTCTCTGTTAATAGGGAATATTACACTTGACATCACAATACCCTCATATATAGACCTGAGTACAGAATATCTTTACTTCTGGGTTTGGAACATGGGTGGAACGGATCATTGGAATGGTGCACCTCGAGGATTTTATGATTCAGTTGCATATTACGGAGCTTACTCATTAAGGTTCGAAATACCTATGGAAGGACCGTTAATGGTCCTATTAGCTATTTCCTATGGAACTGAACCACCAGTTTATCCGCCAGAAGACTTCATATTAACATCTGATGCAGGTAATCCAGATGCGGATGGTAATTTTGTTCTTTCTTGGACAGATGCTGCTGCTGAAAGCTATTCAGTATATGTTTCAAACACCTATATTACAGATGCGAGTGATTTATTAATACCCCTAGCCTCGAATATTACCGGTTTAACATATACGATAACAGATCTACCTAATGGCACTTATTATTTTGTTGTAGTTGCTCATAATAGTGCAGGTAATTCTTTATCAAATACCCTTGAGGTTACTGTTGGAACAGGTGAAGAGATCCCTGGTTATAATCTTCTCATAGTATTATTAGCTTTTGTATCTATATCAGCTATAATTATCAAAAAGCGACGCAAGCTATAAATCAAATATATAATTTCTATTTTTTTTATTTTATTCTATTTTTTCTTTTCCTTGAAAAAAACTGATGACTCTAATTTATCTCTGTAAATCCTACTTTTTTCTTTACGAAATTTTTAATATTCGTTCGCATTAAAAAAACTATAGAAAATGCTAGAAATTGCATTAGATACTGATGAGGATGGAATATGGAATCTCAAGTTTCTAAAACAAAAATTGTTAAAGAAACATTCCCATCGGAAATCATTTCTATTGTAGGGTCTCTTTTAGCCGGGATAATTCTTTCTTTACTAATTTTACCATTCGATAGTTTTGTTATCCTTATTTTAATAATTCCAGCTTTACTTTCACTAAGAGGAAATATAAGTGGACCATTTATTGCCAGAACTTCAAAAGATTTGATAATAGGAGATTTCACTAAGAGAAGTTGGTTGGAAAATGTTTTTGCAACCTATACGCTATCCATAGTAACTGCTGTTTTTATTGGCTTATTTAGTATAATACTTAATTTACTATTAATACAGATACCGTTGTTGTCTTTTGAATTATATTTACTTATCCCCTTGATTTCAATCTTAATCACTCTTACAATTTCGATACCAATATCAACACTCCTTAATTATTTAGCTTTTCATTACGGTATGGATCCTAACAATGTCGTTAACCCAATTATGACTGCTATTGACGATTTTGTTACCGTAATTAGTTTTTATTTTACAATTATTATTCTGGGGGTACCGTAAATGCAGTACTATAAGAAAATCATGAAAGAGTCAATTTATATCGTTATTATATCATCGTTACTAGGTTTAATCTCCGGAACTGTATTATCTACTAATGAAGGATTGCTCTATAGTGTTCCCATCTTACTTTTAGTACTTCCAGCTTTAAATTCTCTTATAGGAGATTTTACAACAGTGTTGATCTCACGATTAACAACTCACTTACATATTGGTACAATTCCATCGATTGTAAAGAGATCGAGGAGATTAATGGTAGATTTTTATGGATTACTTTTGAGTATAATTTTAAGTACAGTATTCCTAATTGTAGTGGGCTATGGAATGGCATTAATTACAAAAATTGAAATAATAAACCCACTAATAATTATAAGTATAATAATCTTCACCGTTATCTTTCTTTTCATTGTTTTATTTATTGTTTTATTTATTAGCTCGGTATTTCTTTTTCGAAGGGGAAAAGATCCAAACAATTTTCTCATTCCAGGTGTCACATCCCTAATCGACTTGCTATCACCCTTGTTCTTAATTATTTTTATCCAAATATTTATATAAAATTAAATAATAAAAAAAATGAGTGATCAGAACTAAATGCCAGAAAAAAAAAAAAAATTTGAGTATAAACCTCTCTCCATTAAAGAAATTTTAAGAGAAATGAAACAGAATATCGATTTGATGATAGATTTAGCCTATTGCGCAATAAAATTTGGAAGTAAAGAACTTGCAGATGAGACTTACGAAATCGAAAAAAGAATTCATGAACTGACCTTCTTATTAAACGTACAGATCATACAAACTCATACAGGAGGATTTAAACAGGCTAAAAAATTAGAACCAATAGTAATTATGGGTTATTCTATTGATAAAATTTCTGATGCATTGTCTGATATAGCTCGAGTTATTTATATTAACAACGATATCTCTTACTTTGTCCAATTATTCAACGATCTTAGCTATGTTCCAGAACCAATAGTTAAAATAATTGTAAATAAAGGTTGTGAATTTATCGGGCAAGTTCGGAGAGATATACATTTCAGATCCAAACACGGAGTAGATATAATTACAATTAGAAGAGAAAACACCTGGCATTTCGATAAAAATGAGACAATATTATTAAATGATATCTTATTCATTAAGGGTGAAATTCAACCGATAGGTGAATTAAAAAACCTATGTAATGATTTAGAACCATTTTCATTTGATTTAGGAGATAATAAAGAAAACCCGATATTTGATCTGAAAAATCAAGATTTGTGTGAAAAATTTGAAGAAGTTCAGAAAAATTATGTTCTTATGACAGATATTTCAGAAACTATGATCGAACTATCTCTAGCTGCATTATTCTTTAGGAATGAAGAAGTCGCTGAAGATGTTTTAGAGATGGAAGAATTAATGGATGGACTCAATATCGCTTTTGAGAAGGATCTTTTAGATCTAGCTAAATTAGTGGAGACACCCCGCGATCTTACCGGTATTTTACGAATAATATTTTCTTGCGAATTAATTGCGGATGCTGCGGCTCATATTGCGGAAATTATTATTAGAGGATTCGATCCTCATCCTGTCCTTCAACAAGCTATTAGAGAAACTTCAGAAATTGTTGTAAGAGAGATTGTCTCTGAAGAATCTTATTTTAAAGATAAAACTTATTTAGAATTACAAAACAAACGATATAGAAGAGGATTTCATATAATTGCGTTAAAACGAAGTGAAAAGTGGATTTATAGTTTTAAATCTGATTTTATTTTTAAAGAAGCTGACTTGTTAATTGGTTTAGGTCCAAAAGAAACAGTCATTCAGTGGCGCCAGTGCGTAAATCCAGAAATTGGAAAAAATTAATTAAATAAAACAATACAAAAATGATCCACGAAAACTAAAAAGATACTTCATCATATAATGACTGTAATCGCAGATCAAATCAGTAGAAACTCAAAATTATTTGACATTGATCAAATATTATCTCTGACTGATTTCATAGTTGATCTGAAAATATCTGCAATCGTATGTTTGTTTATGGAGCAAGAAGTAAATAATTAATTTATAATATATTAAGGAATCTAATGATGAGTTTAATAGAAGTAAAATATATATCACAAAAAAAAGGAAAAGGAGTTTTTGCAACAAGAGATATTCAGAAAAATGCACTTGTAGATATTGCTCACGTTGTCCCAATTCTTAATAAAGAATATAAGAAAATCAAACGGACAGTACTCTATAATTATATTTATATTTGGGAAGACCCTAAATATTTTCCCGAATATAAATATGCTATTACTCTTAGTATTAGCCAATTTATCAACCATTCATATAAACCAAATATCGAATATAGAAATGATTATGATAACTGTGTAATCAAATATCACGCATTGCATGATATTCCAAAAGGAGAAGAACTTACAACTAATTATAACGGTGTAGTACTCTGTAAAGATTCTGTCTGGTTTAAAGTAGAATAATTATTTCTTCCTTCTCAGAGATTTTAAAACTTTTAAATTCATTGCATCCTCTTTCATTTCTTTTCCCTTAGGTGTTTCGATTATCCCTGGTAAATCCTTAAATCTCTCATCATTTATAAAAAAGCCGAAAGGTTCTTTTCTAATCTTACCTTGCCCTATATGTGTATGTCTATCAACTCTTGAACCAAGTTCCTTATCAGTGTCATTAAGATGAAAAGCAAATAAATATTTTAAACCTATAATATCATCAAACTCGTTCCACATTTCTTCATATTTCTTCTTTGTTGTAAAGTTATATCCCGCAGCAAAAGCATGAGCTGTATCAAAACAAACACCAATTCTTTTTTTATCCTTAATCTTACTTATTAGTGTTTTAAAGTGATGAAATTTATTACCAAGCCCTTTTCCTTGCCCTGCAGTAATTTCTAGGAGAATTATTGTTTTTGCATGTTTAGTTTTTTCCATTAATGTATTTAATTGGCTTGCGATCTGAGTAAGGGCTTCTTCCTTGGAAATTTTGTCTTTTTCAATGAGAGGGATCACACCAGGATGCATATTTTCATATTCTATTCCTAGCTGATTAACTTTAGTTAATTCATCAAGCATTGCTTTGTAAGATTTTTCTAATTTCTCCTTATCTGAACTTGCGAGATTGATTAAGTAACTATCATGAGAGATTATTGGCCATATTTCATCCTTTAATTCTTCTTTTTTTTTTAAAAACTCATCAATTTCTTTTTGCTTTAAAGGTCCTGCAGACCAACCACGTATATTTCTAACAAAAACTTGAAGTGCTTCACACCCTAGTTCTCTACCTCTCTCAATAGCCATATATTTACCTCCAGTAACACTCATATGAGCTCCAATTCTCACTTTATTCTACTCCGGATGTAATTTTTATTTTAATATTTGGTATGAAATTGAAAATAAAAAACATACTATCAATAGGGAATTTATAAAACTCTTTTTAGATTTCAATCATTATCAATTTATATGGGTATAAAAGGTAAGTGGGAGATGTTATTTCGCTTACTTGGGAATATTCTTTTTCTTATAGGAATAATAATTACCATAATTTTAGATTTTTATATAGTGCAAAATTTGTTAGTGTATTTCTTATTAGTTCTGTCAGTTGGATTACATTTTTCTTTAATTTTAGGATTTAAATTAGATTTTAGATTTCTTGATGATAACAGGTTAACAATTCTAACAATTATAACTATCATTACAAGTATTCTTCTTTTAATTGGTTCAATATTAAGTCAAAGACTGTTAAAAACTCCAATATTTTTGTTCCTGACACTCTCTAATAGTCTAGGAATGATATGTTGGGATTTTTCCTTATCGTTATTTAAAAAGAAGAAAATTATGTTTATTATTGGGAGTTTAGTTTACATCTCTACTTCATTTTTCTTCAGATTTCTCGTTTTAATGAAAACTTACGGTTTTATTGGATTATTATTACCATTAATTTTTACTACTATTGGAATAGGTACGATTCTTTCAGCCGAAATAAAGTTAATTAAGAAGAAATTACTAAAATATATTTAAATAAAAAAAAAGAGATTTTTCAGGAATTAATTAAAATTCCATCAATTTTTTAACAACTACAATTACAAGCTTCATTCTCTGCTTTTTCTTCTTTTTCTTCTTTTTCTGGATTCGGATTACAACAATCAGCCATTTTTGAATACCTCATGTATTTTTTTTAAATTATAGTTAACAACCTAACTAAATAATTGTTAGGTATCTAACTATTTAAATGTTATGATCCTTACAATTAGGATCCTTACAATTTTAACAAGATTAAACAATTAAGGAATTCAATAGTTTTTCAAGTAAAACACCTAGACTTTCTATTTCTTCTTGTTTAATTCCCTCACAGCATCCATTTACCATTGTCTCTAATGGAGGGGTTGAGCTTTTTAATTTTTTACCCTTTTCAGTAAGTTTCACAAGCGTACTCCTTCGATCTTTTGGATGAGATTCCCTAGTCACTAAATTATTCCTTTCCATTGTGTCAATAACCCCTGTGATTGTAGACCTAGAACAATTGCAACCCTCGGCTAAATCTTTAAATTGGCGTTCATCAGAACCCCATAATTCCCGTAATATAAAATGTTGAGTAGGCGTAAGTTCTAATTTTTGAATATTATCTCGTTGTAATTTTTCATACTTCTTATGGAGCTTATTGACTAATTCAAAAACATTAACTATGTCTTTGGCATCACAGGAACAATCACACGATTCAAGAGGTTCTTCATTCATTATAATTAGGTAATTAAAATCTTTTCTTTTAATAATAGTTAGGATCCTAATTATTTAAATTTTGAGTATAATTAAATAGCTCAAACTTTAAACTTTTATAGAAGTAATCAATTCATATTTATGGCTTTTCAATTCTCCTCTAAAAGTTGTTGAAATCTTCTTTCGGAAAAGAAATTTTTAAATCAAAAGGATCAGATTGTTCATCTCTAAAAAAGGAAGGAAATTCATTCATATCGATTGTAAACTCATTGTTTTAAAGACTCATGGTTCATATCCTGAAATTCCTTGACATGTTACATGAAGGATTCTTTATGCTTTGGTAATTTTTCCAATATGAT
>LAZR01001843.1_pt1 | contig 12908 bp, 22 predicted proteins | sample 329461 | NCBI WGS metagenome assembly LAZR01 (sample SAMN03002196, study PRJNA259156) | marine sediment metagenome | biome: sea floor; feature: Hydrothermal impacted sediments; material: marine sediment; isolation source: Loki non-amplified sample from Loki's castle hydrothermal vent sediment ...
TGTGGAGAGGAATATACACGTTCAGGATTACAAAAAGCATACTCTAAAAATTGGGAAAAGAAAGAAGGATATAATAAATTACAATGTCCTAAATGTGAAGCAAGAGGTTCATTTGATATAACTATTTATTTCTCAAAAAAGGAAAGAGAGAAAATGAAAGGAAAGAGATATTAGAATATGACAGAAAAACTTATTAAAAGGTATGAAGAAGAGTTAAAAAATTCTATACGATGGAAAAATGAGGGAGCTTATGTCACAGATGAAGAAATCACAAATTTAAAAATTTTAATAAAAAAGTTAAAAAGTAAAAAAAGTATTACAGTCGATGAGAAAGATATAAGGATATTTTTTGAATGGTTAATTAAACATAAAAGATCGGAGCATGTTGTTATTCCGAGTCAGCAAATAATGTTAATTGCTAAAAAATATGGTTGGCTATTTAATGGATATGTTTACAGAGGCTTAAAACTTTATACAGTATATGATAAAGATAAAAGGATAATGAAAAAGAAAAAAGGAGATAAAATTAGGTATAAAAGTAAGAAATTCGAATCATGGACAACAAATAAAATGGTTGCAACTTCATTTACTATTGGAAATCAACCACAAGGTTTAAAAAGAAAGGTTATAATTGAACAGGCTAAAAGATATGGACAACGTGGTATTGTAATAAAGGTTAGAATAAAAAATGGGTTGGATATTCCAAAAGCAATTAATAAAGTGGAAAAAGAAGCAGAATACCAGGAAAATTTAGACTATTATCTTGGAAAAATGCCCATGTTTGGATCCGAAGGAGAAATCCTTGGACAATCTATAGGATTAGCAGAAATTGTAGATAAAATTAATTGTTAAAGAAATTATGGCAACTATAAAATCATTTAACTTTTATGGATATTATGTAAAAGCAAGTAGACATAAAAATACCGATAGAATAACATTAAATATATTCAATTGGGAATACCATTTCACAGTATTTAAAAAAGTCAATAACAAATTTAAAATTATCTTAACCCTAAATACCTATGCTAATAATATATCATATGCTAAAAAAGAACTAAGATATAAAATGATATACAAAATATTATTAGAGGGGAAAGGAAATACTTACCATATACCAAAATTAAATAAAAAAGAAATTAAATTTATGAAACTTCTTTCTGAACATTACGAATTAGATAAACATATAAATAAAGAAGATGTCCCACCTTCAATAATAAAAAGAAATAACCATTATTTGACGAAACGTTATAAAAGTGGTTATATAACATTATATAGAGGAATTGGTTGGAGCGATAATTATGGAGGATATATTGACCCAAGCAAGTATGATAAACAATTCAAAAAAATAAGCTATTGGACAACAAGCAAACAAATAGCATATAATTTCTCCGAACATCATAATAATACAGGAATAGTAATAGCTATGAGAATCAATATAAAAGACATTCTAATATCCTACCATACAATAAATACCTTAAAACATGAGAGAGAAGTAATAGTAAAATCATATCCAAAAACACTTAACTTTAAAGAATATAATCATAAAGATTTCAAAAAAAAATTTAATTTAAAAGAAAGATGGAGTTAAAAATGACAATTTATAATAAATCTGAATTACAAAAAATGACACGACTTGAATTAAGTACTTACTGTAAGAATAATAATATTAAAGGTTATTCAGTATTAAATAAAGCTGATAGAATTAATTTAATATTAAATTCCTATGCTACTACTAAAAAATATTCAAAAGAAAAAAAAATAAGATCTACAAAAAAACCAGTTGGTTTAGTTATGCCAACTAAAAATTTATTTAAAAATAGAATGGAAATGAAACAGTTAGGTATTAATAATCTTAATAAAAAAATAGTGGTTTCTAAAGATTTAAAAATAAATAAATGGGTTATTAGACAAATTGAACATATTAATAGAGAATTTCAAAAATCACCAAAAAGAGTAAAAGATTATGTAAGTTATGTAAGAATATTCAATAAAGTTAAAGATGATCTTGATGTTAGCAGAGGTACTAATGCAAAAGCAATGTGGATGGTATTTAAAGGTTCAATAATCATAGGTTTAGAAAAACAGTCGTTAAATGATTTAAAAATAGCTTTTATACATGAATTGGGTCATTCATTTCATCATGGACGTCTATCAAATAGTGAACGGCATCATATTAATGATATGTATAAAAAAAATAAATATTGGTTTAGAGATTTCGACTTTTCAAGAGCGTGGTTAAATCAAGACGATTTACGTTCATGGAGTAATATGTTACAAGATAGTGGTGAATTCTTTGCAGAAATTTATAGTCATGCTTATTTAAAGGATTATGATTGGTTTGATCCCTTATCTCCAGATACACTTCCTATGATTAATTTAATAATTAAAAAAGGTTAATTTACAAAATATATTCAATCTAAAAAAGAGATAGAGTTAAAATTAAAATGACTGAAAAAATAAATTTAAATAAAACTAATTTAAGAAAAATTATTAAATGGTCTTCTTCCAGATATAATACACAAAATAAAACTGAAGTTATTGAAGAAATTTTACATTGGATAAAAAAGGGAGAAGACATGGAAGTCAGATTTGGAACCGGCTCATTCGCAGAAAAAGGTAATTTAGTTGGAAGAGCTTATATATTAAAAATAAAAAATAAAAGAGTTTTTATTATTCTTGAACCGAGTGACAAAACATATGAACTAATAAGTAAGAAGAAAAAATCAAAAATATTTATACCTAAAGAATCCTACACTCCAAAAAATATCTATTTAAAACCTTCTATAGCTAAAAAAATATTTGAAAAATATGAATATTACAGATATCATCAAACTAAAGAAGGTAATGTATGGTATCCAAAACCAGAGAAATTAGATTTACAATATAAAAGTATTTACAAACAAAGATTAAAACAGCAAGAATATGCTATTTATGAAAAGCCATTAGGTAATTATTATTATAGAGAATTATATAAAGATAATATATCAAGGTTATTATAATGAGTAAAGATATAAAAAGAAAAGAATCAATATTTAACAGATTATCAAAAGCATCAAAAAGACAAGTTAGAATAAGAAATTTAAAGGGATTTACTAAAAATGTACAAATGGAAATAAAAGTACAATCTGTAAAATATATAAGATTTAGTACATATAGTTTCATATTTTACCTAAAAGATGGAAGGGAACTTGGAAGAGTTAGAATTAAAGCTCAAACTTATAAGATCGCAAAAGAGAAATTTAAAAAACTAATTTAATATTAGATTACGAGTAAAGATAAATGGAAATTGAAAATAGAACAACTTGGAATACTCAAGAATTAAAAAAATTATTTAATTTAATCTCAAAACATGAAGGTTACTACCCAAGAAGAACCATAATATATTACTCAAAAGTTAAAGGTAGAATTGGTGGAAGAGGAACAATCGGGCCTGGATGGGTAAGAATTGGGCTTCCAAATAAATCCACATTTTATAACACTAAAACAAGAGAATCACACACAAAAAAACTTGAAGTATTAGAATGGCTTTATATTGAGAGAATAGGTCAAGTATACGTACATGAACTTGGACATAATTTACGATTACGTCATAAAGAGATGGTACCATCTCGTAAAATAAATATAAATTATCTTAAAGGAATAACAATACATAGAATGATTGTAAAGAAAAAACCAACAAGAATTAGATTAAAACCATTTATATATAAAGGGTTCAAAATTAAAATATATAAATATCCTCATAGAATTACACATGTTACATATAATACAAAAGTAATAAAAAGAAACAAAACTATTATAGAAGTAATTACTTTATATGACACCAAAAAAATTACATTTGGATACAGATATATTTTTGGTATTTATAAAAATAACAAATTAGTATTTAGAAGAAAATCAAAAATATTTATGAAAAATAACTCAGAATTAAAAAAATACATTAAAATATTAATTAATAAAAATGAAAAGAAATGGTAAAAATTGAAAATGGACCATTTACAAAAGAGAAGATTGATGAAGACTTGAAGTTATGTGATTTTATCTACGTTATACATTCATCATCAAAACAATTTCTTAAAAAATGGACACAAGAACATCAAATGGTTAAATTTGATGAGGAGGAAATAGTATATATCCATAGATACCGAAAGGATAAGACAATCACTATTGGAATTATGAGATTAAGACAATTAGACTATTTTATTTAAGAATAACATCAATGTAAATATTTTTAAATAATTAAATTATTAAATTAATTAATAATTAAAAAAGGTTAAAAATATGAATAAAAAACAAATTGAGGAATATCAAAGATTACTTAGGAATCATAATATGTATTTAAAAGCAAAGGATATTCCAAAAATAAAAAATAAAGAAAAATTAAAAAAATATTTAAAACAAAACCCAAATAATATAGCTTTTTTCAGTTACGATATTCACCTTATTTCCAACATAACATTAGCGAATCTCCACAATTTTAATGATCTAATCGATGATTCTATAACAGGCGGAAATTATAGCATTACAAAGAAAGTCTTCATGGGGAAATGGCATAGAGGCTAATAAAATCCTTATAATGGTAAATTAAAATAAAATCAGATGAAAAAATATGTCAAGAAGATATAGAAAACCTGGTGGTTTTAAATTTTCGGATAGGGAATCCCAAGCTTATAAAAAAATAGCAAAATGGCAAGAAAAACAAAAAAGATATTATTGTTCAGAATGTAAAACATCCCACAATAAAAGTTCTACAATAGGAAAAAAACATATAAAATATATGAGATAAAAAGTCATGGTAAATAAAATAAGAATTGGAAAATCAGAATTGGAAGTACTAAAAATATTATATAAAATTAATGAATATACAACCAGTAAATATATTTCAGAAAGATCTAAAATACCTAAAAATCAAACTGCCCAAATATTAAAAAATCTCAAAAAGAAAGGATTGGTTAAACTCAGAAAACGGAAATGGTATTTAACAAAAAAAGGAAAGAAAGCATTCATTGATAATTTTAATATATATTAAATAACCAATTAAATTTAATTGAAAAGGTGAAAAATATGGTAAAATCGAAATTATATTTAAATAATTCAGAAGAAAAAATAGTAATGTTCCTTTATGAATATACAGGATGGGTTTATAAAAAAAAAATTTCAAAAGAAACGGGATTACAAGATCAAACAACAATGAAAAATCTTAGAAAATTAACAGATAAAGAAATAGTTGAATTTAAAAAAGTTCCACCATCTTTCAAACTTTCATATTATGGAAGAAAATTCATACATAGATATAAAGGTGTAATTTGGGCAAAAAATAGAGAAAGTTCTATTGTAATAGAAACCCCTGAATTAATTTTAAAAGATGGACATTTATCTTCACATTATGTTATTGATATATACCCAATATCAAAAAAAGAATTTGAAAAAAAAGCATTCATAGTTGATAATAAATCCCAAATAAGAAGTTTTATAGGAACACATGATATTAAATGGTATAGAATATCCAGTAAAAGTGCATTTGGAACAAGATCATCTGGAGGGATGCCAAATTATTTATCTGTAACAATTCCAGAACGAGTATACAAAAAACTAAAAATTATAACTAAAATAAAAAATAAATATTACAAAGTATCAATAGGTGACAGACAAATGCAGAGCCTTTTCTCCTACGGAAAAACTCTATTTATAAAAGGTGGATCCATCTAAACCCTTAAATGTAAATACTTAGAAATAAATTGTATATAAATATTTTTAAAAATTAAAAATAAGGATATAAAAAAAATATGAAAGATGTAATAGAAACATTAATTAAAATGGAAGCAGGTTTAATTAGAAAAAGACAAACATTAACTAAAATTAGAGAACTATTAATATATAAAAAGGATAAAGAAACGGTAGAAATTGCAAGAAATAATATTCATAGAACAATATTAAAAGTAAGAGAAATTAAAAGAATTTTTAAATATAAACAAGATTCTATAAAAGGGCGTATTATTTAAATTCTCAAATGTAAATATTTTTAAATAATTAAATTATTTATTAATTAAAACTAAAGAAAAAGGAGGTTAAAAATGATAGACGTAATGGATAGAATAATACAAATCCAATCAGCGTTAATTAAAGCCCATTCTTTAACAATTGAAATACAAAAATATTTTCACAAAGAAACAACTAATAATCATATAAATGTTCTAAAAAATAATATAAAAAGAGCCAAAAAGAAATTAACGTTAGTAAAAAAATCAGCAACAAAAGAAGAGTTAGATAGAAAAATAAAATAACTAAATAATAGAAAAGGTGAAAAATAAAAATGGGTAAAAAAACAGGAATATATTATGGACAAAATAAAGATGCAAAAAGATTTTTAAGTGCGTTTTTAAGTTTTAAGGTATTTGAAATATCTAAAATGAAAGTTTTAGATTATAAATTTATTGCTGGAGTCCCTAAAACATTATTAAAAAGTATCAAATATCTTCATTGGGAATATATTGGAAACAGAAAAAATTCATTGGGAGGAGGATTTAAAGAAGGAGAAAAAATTCCAGAATGGTTTATAACAAAAATTAGAACTCCTTCAGGATTACATGAAATTCTAATATATACACCAAAAGGAAGTAAATTTCCACGATATACTGCAAAAATAATAAATTTCTAATTATATATACATAAAATATATTAAATAATTCAGTTTAAACTCCTAAACAAAATTTTATACTAAAGATCTGATTAACTCGTTAAAATTTAAACCCTTAAAAATATTTTTATCGTTTTTATCCACAATTTTCCATTCAAACTGGTTTCTAAATATCCATAATACATTAACTTTCAATTGATAATCCTTAAAGTTTATTAATTCTTCTTGATTTACAGTACACCAATGTTCTCTTAATTCATATTTACATAACTTACCTTTCTGTACTAAAATCATCGATAATCCTAAATGAATATTTAAATGACACATTTTACATAAAGCATTTATATCTTGTAATTTCTGAATTGAATTTTTATAATCATATTCCCAATTTTCATGGGCTTCAAGTCGTACATTTGATTTACCGCATATAAAACATCTATAAAAATCCTTTTTATATACAAATCGTCTAACCAAATCCCATTGTTTTTTTATTAAAACTTTCCTTAAATTAGCAAAAAACGATTTTTTAGGAATCAAACTTGCACACAATTTATATTTTGATAATTCTAATTCAAGATCCTGACATTTTTTAATAATATTAAACATCCTACTTTCTCCCATAAGTTTAAACCCTTAAATGTAAATATTTAGAAATAAATTTAGTTAATCTATAAATAATTTTTTTTATATGAAATTTGTAAATATTATATATAAACTGATAAAGCCCTGAATTAGGACAAAATCTTTGTTGTATAAGTACTAATAATCCTTCAAACCCATCAAGCCAATTTATCTTCGCCCTACCGAATTTACGATAATGATAACGAATTGGAATTTCTTTTATCTTAAAACCATTCATAATAATTTTTGCCGTAATTTCAGGTTCAAATTCAAATTCTCGAGCTTTTAAATTAATTCTTTCTAATACCCTCCTTGTAAACAACTTATAACCTGTTTCCATATCAGTTATATTTATTTTATAAATAAAATTTGTTATTTTTGTAAGAAGCATATTGGCGAGATAATGAAATTTAGACATACCTTTGGGAGACGTAGCAAAGCGAGTTCCATATACTACTTCGGTTTCCTTGTTTAATATTGGTTCCAATAATATTGGAATATCACCCGGAAAATATTCAAAATCCGCGTCCTGAATCACAAAAATATTTCCGGATGCATACTTTAACCCAATACGTATTGCAATTCCCTTCCCCTGATTCTGAGATAATCGTACAAATTTAATCTTATTACCATTAATCTCATCCCTAATAAATTCTTTATGATTTATATTAGATCCATCATCGACCACAATAATCTCCCTATTTATAGGAAATTCAATACTAAAAAGCTCATGTAATAAATCCTTTATTGTATCTTCCTCATTATAACAAGGTATAATTATACTTAATAACATTTCACTTATATTCTAAATCATCCCATAAATTAATAGCTAATTTATTCATTAAATTATCCATTATATCCTTCTTCTTCTCTATTTCAGGTAAATCATTAAACGGGACTAAATCAGGATGTGTCTTTTTATTAAAATCCTTCTTCTCCCCATAAACCCATCCTTGAGAAATTTTCATTTTCATCCAATTTTCATGGTTTTCTTCAGCGCTAGCATTAGGGTTTCTTAAAGCATATTGTACACCATTTAATAATGACCTAAACTGATCATCATTAATCTTAATATTATAACTTTGTCCTGCCGCTATTTGAAAACAAATCCAACCCAAATGCCTTATTCTCGCTATAAACTCTATTTTATCCATCTTATTTTTTCACTTTTTTTATTTTTTTTTAATCTTTCCCTTTTATAGCACAAACCCATAAATTAAGAAAAAATTCAAAAAAACCACCATAAATATTATTACATTTAAAATTTACTCCACGTAAAATATCTCTTAATTCTCTTAAATTATAGGTATATTTATGTTCCCCTACCTCTTCAAAACTTACCAAACCAACTTTAGTCATTAACTTTAAAGGCATATCACTCCACCTTGCCGGTGTTGTAATAATTAAAATTCCACCTTTCTTCAAAAGAGAATAACAACCCATCAAAATTTTATGCATTTGATTAGCATATAAATGTTCTATAACTGCTAACAATGTTATAACATCAAAATAATAACTCTGAAAAGGTAAATTATTATTTATATTATATTCAATTAATCTAAGATTTTGATTCTTAAAATACTGATTATAAACTTCATTATCTAAACCATATTTCTCATCAAAATTTACACATGTTAAAAAAAAAGGATAACTCCCACATCCAATATCTAAAATTGTTTTATTTCCATTACCATATTCACTTATAAGTTTTTTTGCGATTTTTACCCTTTGAAATGATAAAAAATTTTCTAATAATCCAAACCCACGAGTAACATTTCCTAAAACCATAATTATCTAGAATAAAGAATTAACCATATTATTATTACTAACTATAAATTCCATATCTCTAACCTACCCTCAATAATATCCCTATAACCCTCATTTATTTCATACCCAAACCAATTTCTATTCAACTGAACACAACATTCAATGATAGAACCAGACCCTATAAATGGTTCTAAAACAGTTTCACCCTCCTTTGAAAATAATCTTAAAAACTTTAATATGGGTTCTTTTCCTGTTTGTGCTGGATGATTATATCGTCTTTCCTTACATATATATCCATCGGTAATAACAGTAACATCCCAAATATCAGTACTTTTTGGTTTTACGTTTAAAGCAAAAGCATTAGTAAGAATTACATGAAATTTTGTTAAAAGATTTATTTTATTAGCAAAAGTATGACATCTTTTTTTTATAATAATTGGGTGAGCATCCGGAAATATTAATTGCCAAAACAACTTAAATCTCCAAGAATCAACATACACCCCTACGCCTCTTCTACTTATCCTCTTACACTCATTTAAAACAGTCTTCATAAATTTAATATAATCTTTCTCTTTAAGATCATCTTTATAAACACCATAATCTTTTTTTGCGTTAAAAGGAGGATCATAAATAGAAATATCAACAGAATTATCCTCTAATGTATATAATCCATTCTCATCGTTCAAACAACTATCATATATAATATTACCAGTAAACAATATCACCATTTATACTTATAAAAATCATACTGTAGCCAATATAAAATCTTTTATTCCCTCTTCATTATATTTATTATACCCAAAAGCCTCCATTATAACAGCAAATAATTTATCTGCCATCTCACACATATTCTCTTCTGGGAAAAGATCATAAATTTTATTTAATCGTTTTCTAATTTCCTCTTTATTCATCCTCATCATCACTCTCTCCTTTCGATATCTCTTTATATTTTTCCAATTTTTTGTAATCTTCATTACTTAAATCGTGAGAACCTCCAAGAAATTTCTCATTAGCTATTCCCCATAATCGCGCCTCTTCAAGAAATTGAATATATCCTTCAATTCTTGCTTCTACGTCTCCGGCTTGACCTAAATCTAAAATTATCCAATTTGCTATATCTGGTGGTACAAGAGTACGATAACAAATCATTCCCAATTTAGTTGGAATTAATCTTTTCTTCTTCTCACCCATAATAACCATCTTACTCTATAAAATTTCCCTCACCATCTAAATAAGTATTACAATTATTACAGTATACTTCATAAGCACCTTCATCTTCTGGCTCAGATAAGAACTCTGGATTTTCTCCACATATCTTACATTTTAACTTACATACTAACATAAATAAAAAATACGATTTTCTAAAAAGAAAAAACATAAATACAGTTAAAAATCCCAATAAAATAACATACCTAAAAATAAGTAATGTTAAAAAAGGCTCATTTATCAAAAATGGGATATATTTATAATACATTTCTACATTTATAGGCAACATATTAACAACAAAAATTATAATCAAACATAAAGACACTAATTTATGCCTAAATAACAAATCCTTTAATGATTTTACCTTTTTTAAATGAGGAATAAATATAAATAATATGAAACTAAAAGGTATAAATTCTTCGGACCAACCAAATCCTCCAAACCAAATATAAATTAGTCCAAATAAAGCTATTTTAATTTCGAATCTTATTTTAATTATTTTAATCATAATACTACAAACAAAAAGACTAATTAAAAGAAACCATGATAAATAAATATTTGAAAATTCATAAACACTATCTATAAGCCAAAATGTATTAATTCCTCTATCAACACCATATAATAACCCTCTTTTAATAAAACCATCAAAAATTAAATTTGGATATATAAAATAAAAAAAGTTTTGTATTGAAAAGAATATACCCAAGATAATAATTTTCTTTATATTAACTCTCTTCATAATGTCTTTTATTTTAATATCATTAAACAATAAAATAAGAAATAAAAATATGAAATATGGAGCAATGGATAAAGCAAATATCATAAGAAAATAATATAAATACCCTTTCCGTGAACCTAAAACATTTGATTGAAGTTGCTTTCTAATTGAAATAGTAAAAATAAAGGCAACAATCATTTTACTCTGTGGTCCATAAAATTGTGCATAAACCATCCAACTACAAACACTTATAATTAATAATATAAATCTTTTCCAACTTTCTTGTAATCCAAGAGTTTTATAAATTTTATTTAATTCTAAAACAAAAAATATACCTAAAATAATATTCAATATAGCCATAAGATAATGAGCGACTATTAATGGAAATGGAGATAGGAAGAAAGCAGCAAATAATGAAAAAGCGGGCATATAATATGTATTAACTAATATACTATCTGAAGAATACAAATTAAATGGATTAGTTAATATCTGCTTACCACTATAATACATCCACGCTAAATCAGATATTTGATCAGGATTATTATAAAATCTAACATTAGGATGAAATAAAGCGTAAATAAACCATATTATAATAATAACACATGGAACTAATAAATATAATTTAACTTTTCTCATATTTTTTTTCCTCTTTTTATTTAAATTTATTTACTTTAATTTGCCCGAATGACCGACTAAAGTCTATTCCAACATATTTATAAAAAAAAATAAATAATTATTAATTTATTTTAGTACCACAACTGGAACAAAACTCTCTTGTTTTATCTGGAATTTCAATACCACAATTTTGGCAATAGATAATCTTTGGAACTTCCTTTTGGATAATTATAACTTCTTCTGGAGTTTTTCTCTTATGTTTACTAATAAGAATTACAACAATACTAACACCTGCGACCATAGAAATAATTCCAAATATTATTGATATTGACGGTATTGGTGGAATTGGCGGTATTGGTGGTGGAATTGGCGATGTTATCTCTGTTTCTATAGTAAAATAACTACTATAATCATATATAGAACTATCATAATAATCAGAAATTTTAATTTCATAGTACGAGCCATCTACATATTCATCATCATAAATGTACCACGCATAAGAGCCATCATTAGCTACAGAATTAGCAATTGTTTCTAAGAAATATCCATTTTTATATAATTCTATTGTTACATAATCAATACTACCGGTAGAAGCCCAATATATATAATTATATCCAGATTTAAAAGTACTTACACTTGTTGGGGAAGTAATAGTAATTGTTTTTTCCACTTCAGTTTCAATAGTAAAATAACTACTATAATCATATATAGAACTATCATAATAATCAGAAATTTTAATTTCATAGTACGAGCCATCTACATATTCATCATCATAAATGTACCAACTATAACTACCATCATTAGATGTCCAAGATTTAACCGTTTTTAAAAATACTCCATTTTTATATAATTCTATTGTTACATAAGTAATATCTCCAGTAGATGTCCAAGTTATATAATTATATCCAGATTTAAAAGTACTTGTACTTGTTGGCAAACCAATAGTAAGAGTTTTTACTTCAATAATATCAAGTTTTATTTCAATAGTTTTCGATGTAATTAAAGACATTGTATTTGAAAATACAATTTTAAAATAAACATCATAGAGAACATTAAAAAGATATAATCCATATCCATATACTCTTCCATTATCCATTACTCTATCTCCTGTAGAATTTTCTATATAAAAATAAAGATCTTTTTGTCCCCCAGAAATAATATCATATTCTATTCTTACAATTTCTCCTACATTTAAATTTCCACCGATTCCAAAAGCTAAACCAGGTCTAATTGTTTCAGTATAATCTGGGTTATCTAATGCAATTGACGTTGAAATTAAACCTGTTATGGTAAATAAAAATATTAATATTCCAAATATTATTTTTTTATTTTTCATTTTTTTTCCTC
>LAZR01001846.1_pt1 | contig 12892 bp, 11 predicted proteins | sample 329461 | NCBI WGS metagenome assembly LAZR01 (sample SAMN03002196, study PRJNA259156) | marine sediment metagenome | biome: sea floor; feature: Hydrothermal impacted sediments; material: marine sediment; isolation source: Loki non-amplified sample from Loki's castle hydrothermal vent sediment ...
CTACAACAATTCATTTTATTATGCTGGTGATGACACGACCAAACGTAAGTGGAAAGGCTATGACGCGATAGCCCAGACTCGCGATGTTCAGGAGTATATAAATGCCCATGTGGCGGCAGCTTCCTCAGGGCTCAGCCCACCAGTTGTCGAGGTCGGTACCGTTTTTGGGCGTGGTTGCAGGGTGTTTGAGGAAACTCCAGTAAGCAACGCGATCCTTCGCCAGGTACCAGTGGGGAACCACGTAATAACCGTGCAGCAAAACCCGGTCGAGGGCGCGTGTGCGCTGTACCAGCTCTTCGCGATCGGGTGCCTGTATAACCAGGCTCACCAGCTCATCGACCACAGGGTTGCTCACTCCGGCATAGTTACGAGAGCCGTTGACATCCACGTTCGAGGAGTGCCAGTACTCTCGCTGCTCGTTGCCAGGGGAGTCTGACTCGCCGATGCTTTGGGTGATCATGTCAAAATCGAATTCACGCACACGCTGTACGTATTGATTGCTGTCTACCAGGCGCACGGACACGTCTATTCCAAGCCGAGCCAGGTTATTTTTAAACGGCATGACCACTCTTTCGAACGTCTTTTGGAACAACAGAATCTCGAATTTTAGTGGCTTGCCTGTTTCCTTGTGGACCATCTTGCCGTTACGAACCTCGTAGCCCGCCGAGCGCAGGAGCTCCAACGCTGTTTTGAGGTTCTTTCTGAGGCCTTGCTTACCCTCAGTAGAAGGCACTGTGAACGGTTTGGTAAAGATGTCGTCATCTAATTGATCCCGGAAGCCGTTCAGAATTTCCAGTTCGCGACCTGTAGGCAAGCCCGTGGAAGCAAGTTCACTGTTCTCGAAATAGCTGTCGGTGCGGGTATATTGACCAAAAAACAGGTTCTTGTTCGTCCATTCGAAATCAAAAGCGTAGGCGAGTGCTTCGCGAACTCGAGGGTCGCTGAACACTTCTTTGCGGGTGTTGAACACAAAGCCCTGCATGCCGGTGGGGCGATGGTGCTCAATCGCTTCTTTGACAATGGTGCCGTTATCAAACTTATCGCCGGTGTAGGACGTGGCCCAGTTTTTTGCGGAAGACTCTAGCCTGAAGTCAAAATTTCCGGCTTTGAACGACTCCAGGGCAACCGTATCGTCGGTGTAGTAATCGTAGCGAATATGGTCGAAGTTGAAACGGCCCTTGCGGACGCCAAGGTCTTTGGCCCAGTAATCCTTCACCCGGTCGTAAACGATAGAGCGGCCGGCTTCAAAGGAGCCAATCCGGTAAGCACCGCTGCCCACAGGCGGCGTAAGTCCGTTCTTGCCGAACTCGTGTTCTTTCCAATAGTGGGCGGGCAAGATTGGCATCTGGCCGAGAATCAGCGGAAGCTCGCGGTTGCTGGTTTTCTGGAAGTCAAAACGAATTCTCAGGCGGCTCTCTACGGTTACCTTGCTCACATCCGCATAATAGTTGCGATAAAACGGGTGGCCCTTTTTGATAAGCGTGTCAAAGGAAAACTTTACATCCTCGGCCGTAATGGGTTCACCGTCCTGAAAACGTGCTGCATCGCGCAGGTTGAACACCACGTAGCTTCTGTCGTTCGGCGTTTCTATGGACTCTGCAATTAACCCGTACATTGAAAACGGTTCGTCTGCTGAAGATTCAAGCAGCGTGTCGTAGAGGTAGTTGCTGATTCCTGCTGCGGCCACACCGCGTATGTCGAAGGGGTTGAACGAATCAAAACCGTTCGCCACCACCGCCATTTTCAGAGTGCCACCTTTGGGAGCGTCAGCGTTCACATAGTCAAAGTGGCTGAAGCCTTCCGGATATTTGGGGTTCCCGTGCATGGCTATGCCGTGAGCAGGCTGTATTAAAGCTGCCTGTTGCGAATCCGATGAATCAGACGTTGCGCTGCCGGCAAGAACAAAGCCGGGGGCGGCCAGCAGAGCCAGGAATGAACAAAACGATATAAGGCGTGAGGCATTAAGAATTCTGGTCATGAGTCTCGCACGTTCTGGGTTTCAGGCCGGCACACCGGGCACCCTGCCCAGTGAACGAAGGATCTTTACGGGCTGTTTCTGATATCAACGTAGAGTACCAGACTTTGGCCTGGTTGCAGATAACGTGAGGTTTTCAGGTCGTTCCAGCTTGCGATGTCACGCACGTTCACTGAAAAACGGTTTGCTATGCGCGCAAGGGAGTCGCCCTTTCGAACGCGGTATCCCACTTTTCGCACCATGGCTTTACTGCGGGCTTGATCGCGGGTTCCGGTGGCTGACGCGAGCGTAGATTGTCCCGCCTTCGACCAAATAACCAGTTCTTTGCCGGGAATAAGAGGATCGCCGGGCGCCATGCCATTCCAGGCGGCGAGCTCACGTACCGAAACCCGATGTTCCCGGGCGATGTCCCAAAACGTGTCGCCGCGGCGAACCGTGCGTCGCAGCTTCTTGCCATCGCGTTTTTTGGCCTGCTTGCGTTCAAGCCTCTCAGACGCACTCAGGGCATAAGCGTTGGCGTTTTTGGAGGCCGAGGGGATCATCAGCCGTTGGCCAATTCGGATAAGGTCGCTGTTGAGATTATTGACCTGTTGCAATACCGCCGGCGTTGTCGAAAATTTCCGCGAGATAGTGTTCAGGCTGTCGCCGGATTTGACAACATAGTTGCGCCAGGAAACGCGCTGGCCTGCTGGTATTTTTGCAAGCGCCGAACGGAAGGTTTCGGCGTTCTGATGGGGTACAAGCAGCCGATGGGGACCTTTCGGCGAGGTTGCCCATCGGTTGTAGGACGGGTTCAACAGGTAGATTTCGTCAATATCAACGCCTGCAAGTTCAGCGGCTTGAGCGAGATCGAGCTGGCCGCCCGTGTCCACAACGTCAAAATACGGTTCATCCAGAAGCGGCGAGAGTTCAATGCCGTAAGCTTCCGGATCATCGAATATTTTTGCCAAAGCGATAAGTTTGGGTACGTAATAACGGGTTTCCCGTGGTAACTGCAGTGACCAGAAGTCCTCCGGTTTGTTGCTGTTACGGTTGCGTCGCATGGCGCTGGAAACCGTACCTCCGCCGCTATTGTAGGCGGCTAGAGCCAGAGTGTAATCACCATCAAACCGGTTCGTCAGCCGTTCCAGATAGGTGAGGGCGGCATCGGTAGCCGCAATAACATCGCGGCGGTCATCGTGCCACCAGCTTTGAGTAAGGCCGAAGTACTTTCCGGTAGACGGTATAAATTGCCAAAGCCCGGCGGCGCGGCCATGGGAATAGGCGAAGGGGTCAAACGCACTTTCCACAATGGGCAGGAGTGCAAACTCAGCGGGCAGTCCGCGCTTCTCCGTCTCATTGAGAATGTGATAAAGATAGCGACTCCCCCGCTCCACCACCCGGTTGAGATAGCCCGGATGACTCGCGTACCAGCGAAGCTGATCCTCGACGCTTTCGTGGTCGATATCATGATCAAGCTCAAACCCGGCGCGCAATCGAACCCACATATCGTTCTGGTCGGGCTCTTCGGCTACGGGCTTGCGCTTTGGATTGTCGAGCTTTTCCCGAGCTTCACGTGCGGCCGCTTTGAGCGCCGGAGCCATGGCATCATCAAGCGGTTCATCGCGCACAGCGTCTGCGTCTTCGCCAGACACTACCGATTCTTTGAGGCCTTCGTCGCCTGCGGCGAGGGTTATTTCCTCTGAGTCAAGAGGGTTATCCGAGGCCGCGTCTGCTGACACGTGAAAAGAACTGCAGCCGCCTGCCAAGGCACTGATCAAGAACAGCAGGGGCAATCGTTTGACCGACATAAGCGATTTCCGGCTCTGGGTTGGCGCCGGGATCATGTCTGAAAATCCGGCATATTTAATAAGTTACGAACAAAAAGTTGATCGATTCTATGAAGGTGATTTCCAACGGTCAAGAAACCTCTCGTTACGGCAATGAGAGAAACCGTAACGTCTTTGGGTAACGAGAGTCCGTTGAATGCTCAGAAATTATCTTTGCCGTGCCTTATGGCCGCAAAAATAGCACTGTCTGAATCTGCCGGCAGGCCTTGGGAGGCGCAGTACTGCTTCGCCACCTTCACGACAACAGGGTCATCCCAACGCAAGAACGGATTCAGCCGTTTTTCATCGCCCAGAATTGCCGGTACGGTTGGCTCACCGGCTTCTCTACGCGCCTTGCATTGGCGTTCGAAAGCTTCAAGTTCACGGTCGTCGGGCAGCCAGCTTCGGGCAAACTGCAGATTTGCCAGGGTGTACTCGTGTGCGCAATATACCCCGGTGCTTTCGGGGAGCTCACGAAGGGATTTGAGAGATTCGTGCATTTGCGCGGCTGTGCCTTCGAACAGGCGGCCGCAACCACACACGAAAAGGGTGTCACCGCAGAAAAGGGCCGGGCGACCGGCAATATCGTTATCCGTATAAAATGCTATGTGATCGAGCGTGTGCCCTGGGACACTCATAACCTGAAACGTGACGTGCTCCCACATCACTTCGTCACCAGGATGCACACTGTTGGTGTTGCCTTTGAACGGTGATTCGGCTGGCCCGGTAACGCGACAGTCGGGATGGCTCTTTACCAGCGCCTTGATGCCGCCCACATGATCAGGGTGGTGATGAGTCACCAGAATGGTGTCCAGTGTAAGTCGATGGTCCTCAAGGAAATTGTCCACTGGTTCGGCCTGGCCTGGATCAACTATTAATGCTTTACCTGTATCCGTGTCTGCAAGACACCAAATATAGTTGTCACTGAACGCCGGAATGGCAGAGATGGTGAGCATCGGATATCCCCGTGTATGCTTGGCAAGTGTGCCTGATATGATAGTGCATTAAGCCCATAGCCCCAACAGTCGCCCTAATAATCTCAAAGCCAATGACTCATAACAGATTTTTTAAAGCGGGAGTGCAAGCGGTGTGAGGAAAAACCAGGTCATAGATTATCAGGCTCGGAACGAGAGCTTTGAAAATTGGTTTCAAACACCTCTTGGGCACGCAATGCTGGCCGATCAGCGCCATTTTCTGGATCGGAAGCTCGTAGGACTTACTGGGGCAAGACAGCTTCATATAAGCGTAAGTCATCGGATCCCCCTGGCCCATGGCACAGATTTTTCCCAGAAAATCATGACCACACCAAGGTGGTTCACAAGTATTCCGGATGGGGTTGTTGTTTGCGACGCGGACGAACTCCCGTTCCCTGGCGATTCCATGGATCTGGTTGTGCTTCATCACACGGCTGACTTCTCACCTTATCCCCATGAGGCGCTCCGGGAGGCCACCCGGGTTTTGAGGGGTGAAGGCACGATCGCGCTTATTGGTTTTAATCCTGTAAGTGTCTGGGGGTTGCGAAGGCTGATATCCCGACATCACACTGGCCCTTGGGGCGGCCGTTTCCTTTTGCGCCGGCGCATGGAAGACTGGTTAAATTTGCTGGGCTTTCAAGTGTCCGTTTCAGCCACTCGTTTTTTTCGTTTGCCCTTTCAGCGCAGCGGCCGAAAAACGTCAGGTCGGTTTGGCGAACGCCTCACCGGTAATGGCTTCCTGCCAGTCGGAGGGTATTACTGTATCCTTGCAAAAAAACGGGTGATCGCCCGCATTCCCAGACGGGCCGCATGGCGGCAGAGCAACGTTATCGGGATGCCCGGCAACGCAGCCGTGAGCGCATCCAGAGGCTGTTCACCGCAAAAACTGAGCCATTACGAAGACTGAACTGGTCACTACTGATCAATACCAGAGCCGTTCATACTGATACAAATGCAGGAGTTTTAATGTCCGACAAGGTGATTGTGTATACCGATGGCGCGTGTAAAGGCAATCCGGGCCCGGGCGGATGGGGTGTCGTTCTCCGGTATGGCGAAGTGCTCAAAACGATGCACGGAGGGGAGCCGCACACCACCAATAACCGAATGGAGCTGATGGCGGCCATTCAGGGTTTGAAGGCGCTAAAGCGTGATTGCAGCGTTGAGTTGTACACGGATTCCCAGTACGTACGCAAAGGCATAACCGAGTGGCTATCAGGCTGGAAACGTAACGGCTGGAAAACATCGGCTAAAAAGCCGGTGAAAAACGATGACCTTTGGCGGGAGCTTGATGCGGAGACTACAAAGCACACGGTTAACTGGCACTGGGTCAAAGGCCACGCAGGCGTACCCGATAACGAACTTGCAGACGAACTTGCAAACAAGGGCGTTGCTGAGTTGGCCGGCAGCTAGCGGTTGCTCTACCTCGAAACGGTGTGAACTTTATGCGACAAATTGTACTGGATACAGAAACAACGGGCATTGATCCTACTGACGGGCACAGGATCATAGAGATCGGCTGCGTTGAGATGATGGAGCGTCAGCCCACGGGCCGTAACTATCACGTTTATGTTAATCCAGAGCGGGAAATAGAAGCCGAAGCCATCGCCATCCACGGGATCACCAACGATTTTCTGGTGGATAAACCGAAATTTGCAGAAATCGCGGATGAGTTCTTTGACTTCATTAAAGGCGCGGAACTTGTGATTCACAATGCGGCGTTTGACATTGGTTTCATGGATTCGGAGTTTGGCCGAATGAAGCCGGTACGCAAAACGGCTGATCATTGTGGTGTTGTGGATTCCCTTGCGATTGCCCGTGCAAAACACCCGGGCCAGAAGAACAATCTGAATGCTTTATGCAAGCGTTACGGTGTTGACAACAGCAATCGGGAGCTACACGGAGCACTGCTGGATGCGGAAATCCTGGCGGACGTGTATTTACTTCTCACCGGCGGGCAAACCGATTTGTCTCTTGATGCCGAATCGGGGAGCGGCGGTGATGCGCGCGGTATCCGAAGGCTGAGTTCAGAGCGGCCCGCGTTGGCCGTGGTCAAGCCTACTTCAATTGAGGAAGCGGCCCACCAGGCGTTCTTGTCTGCCCTTGAAAAGAAGGCTGGCGAAACCGTTTGGAGCAAACTGGAAGGCGCAGAATGAGAACTGGGTCTGCCTGTACCAATTGTTACATTCAAGCCTTGTTTAGCGACTTGAGTTGTATGCTATAAGTAATGATAAGTACGCCAGTTTTTTGGATTGCGCACTTTAGTCGATGGGTTTTGATTCACTTGAGCGGCGCGAAACGTTCTGCGCGGATTAACAGGAAGTTTTTATGGTTCAATCGTCTCTGGCGACGAAATCTCAGTCGTTTGATCTGGTCAAAAGCGAGATAGAGCAGACCATAAAGCAGGCTGAATCCAGTCTTGAGCGTTTTCAGGAAAATCGCGAGAGCGGCGACGATCTGCAGAACTGCCTGGATTTCCTGAATCAACTTCGTGGTATTTTTATACTGGTAGAGCTTCGTGGCGGCACATTGCTGTGCCAGGAAGCTGTCTCCATGGCCAACGACGTTCCCGTTGGCGCAAACGATGACACAAATATCCTGCTGACAACGTTGAACAACGCCTTGTTCATTCTTCGCCGTTACGTTGAATATTATCATCAGCAGCGAGAAGACCATCCGGAACTTTTGCTGCCCGTGATTAACGAATTGCGTGAGGCACGTCGCGAAACACCTTACCCCGAATCCCGCTTTTTCGAAGTTGACGTTAAGGACCGGCCTGATTTTTGTGTCGGTCTGACAACCCCGGCTTTTGAAGGTAACGACGCCGAATATGAGATTGTTGCCCGACGCATGCGCCTGACGTTTCAGGTAGCCTTGCTCGGTTTGCTCCGGGATCGAAACCCTGTGGTTAGCCAAAAGCTCATAGGCCGCTCAGCACGAGGTTTTGTGCGCTTGTGCCAGGGAACCCCGATGGGGCAAATGTGGTGCCTTGTGGCGATAGCAGCGGACACCATGCTGGACCGTGCCATGACCTTCACCAAAGCCCGCAAACGCATGTTTATGCGTATCGAAAAATACGCGCGCGACCTGGTTTATGTGGGCAAGGGGACAACCGCTGAAAATGCACCGGACACCCTCATCCGTGATCTCGTTTATCTGCTTTATCGCAGCGGGTCCGGGAACCCGGAAGTGACCGGCGTGCTTTCCGTCTTCCAACTGACGCCTGCAGAATTTCCGGATTCTATTCTGGAGGCGCATTCTCGTCGCCTCTATGGCCCCGGAACAGACGTTCTGGAATCGCTCTCCAAAGCGCTGCAGGATGAGTTGAATCAGCTCAAAGACAAGCTAGACATTATAGAGCGTGGTATTGAACCGGATCTGGCAGAGCTGTCGTCCATTGCCGACACCCTTGAAAGGCTAGGCAATACGTTGGTTATGCTTGACCTCAGTCGTCTGGCCAAGGTTGCCCGTGAAGAAGCGGCAAAGCTGAGAGCGTGGGAAGCGGAATCACGACTGCCCGGTGAAGAGGAGTTGTTCCTCCTTGCAGACTCTGTGTTGGGCATTGAAGACGCTGTTATGCAGATCGTCAGCCGCGGCATTACATCGGAAACCGATGCCCTGGCAGGCAACGAACGACGCGGTGAAGAATCCATGTATCTGCAAGAAGCAGTTTACGTGGTTGCTGACGAAGCCCGCAGCGCGTTGACCCTGGCCAAGCGTGCCATTACGGCGTTTGTGGAATCAGATTATGACAAGATGCACCTCGCCAATCTCCCCGCCACTTTGCACAGTATTTGGGGTGGGCTGAAAATGGTAAATGATCCAGATGCAGCCCACGTGTTAGAGCGTGTTTCGGGATCAATTCAGGAGCGTTTACTGGACGCCCATGACGTGCCGGAAACCCAGATTCTTGAAGCGCTGGCCGATGCGTTAACCTCTCTTGAATATTACATAGAAAGTATCGGGAAGCGGGAAGAAAGTAATGCGGACTTGTTGCGACTGGCAACAACATCCATGGACGATGTAGGTCTTTGAAATCGGGTTGATCAGTTTCTGAGGCAATAACGGAAAAAACCCGCGTTGACGCGGGTTTTTTGTGAGCTCGAAGTGTATGAGCTCAGAAGCGGGCAATCAGCCCATATTAAACAGCTCGCCCAGCTTGGTAGCCAGCATCATGTCGCCTTCGGCGCGAAGTTGGCCAGCCATGAAAGCCTGCATACCGTCGGTTTCACCGGAAACGATACCCTGCAGGGTTTCTGAATTCATAATCAACGTCACCGACGGATCGTCGTGCGGACCTTCGTGGTGAGCGCAGGTTCCGTCTTTGATAACCAGGTGATGGGTTTTGTCATCTTCGATATCAAATTGGAACACCAGATCCAGGCCTTGGGCTGCGTCTGCGTTAAAATTCTGCTCAAGTTTTTCAAAGATATGATCTACAGACATTGTTTTACCCTTTTTGATGGTTGTCTTGTCATGGTAATGGCTTTGAGTGCTTGGCTTGCAAGCCAAGGCGGCAGTTGGGAAAGCCGATTTTGCCATCCGACTTTATGGTGAGTCTCAATCACTGTCAAGCTCGATCGAACGCTTGTTTTAATTATTTTGTTCTGCTTATCACCAGAGTTTCGGTAAGTTACACTCACGTCCTTGCTTAACTGGCTGGAGAAGCGATTTGGAGTTTCTGACTGAATACGGTTTGTTTTTGGCTAAGATGATCACCTTTGTCGTTGCGGCTGTGATCATTGTGTCCCTTATTGTCTCCGCTACCCATAAAGAACGTGGTGAAGACGAAGACGATGGAGAGCTGCATATTCGCAAGCTCAATGAAAAGTACAGCAATCTGCGCGAAACGATTCAGGCGCGGCTGATGTCTGAGCAAGAGCGGAAAACCTGGAACAAAGCAAAAAAGAAAAAAGATAAAGCTGAAAAAAAGTCCGCCAAAGCCAAAAAGTCTGATGCGAAAGATCCTGCAGAGAGTCCCAAGCGCATTTATGTACTGGATTTCGATGGCGACATTAAAGCCAGTGATACAGACCCGCTTCGTCGCGCTATTTCCGCCGTGCTGAGCGTTGCCGAACCCGGTAAAGACGAAGTGATTATTCGCCTTGAAAGTGGAGGCGGGCTGGTGCACTCCTACGGTTTGGCCTCGGCCCAACTCGACCGAATTCGCAGCAAAGGCATTCACCTGACGGCTTGTGTTGATAAAGTGGCGGCTAGCGGTGGTTATATGATGGCGTGTGTAGCAGACCGGATAATTGCGTCTCCGTTTGCGGTGCTCGGCTCCATTGGCGTGGTTGCGCAACTGCCGAATTTTCACCGTCTGCTCAAGAAAAATAACGTGGATTTTGAAGTGCTGACAGCCGGCGAGCACAAGCGCACCATGACCATCTTCGGTGAAAATACCGATAAGGGCCGTCAGAAATTCCTTGAGGATCTCGACGATACCCACGGCCTGTTCAAGGATTACGTCAGTGAGCGACGGCCTGAGCTGGATATAGCAGCGGTGGCCAACGGTGACATCTGGTTTGGACGTCGGGCTTTGGACGTAAAATTGATTGATGAGATCAAAACCTCCGACGAATTTCTCATTGAGGCCTGTGACAGGGGCGATGTAATCTCTGTGTCATTTAAGCGCAAACGGACCCTGCCAGAAAAGCTCGGGTTGGCAACCAGTACGGCACTGGAGCACACCGTGTGGAAGGTTTTGAGCGCGTTTCGCAACCAGAAAATCCAATAAGCGACAGCAAAAGGGGACAGTCATGATGAACGATACCCAATACAAAGCCTGGCGTGTTGAAGAACAGGATGGCGATTATAACGGCACCGAACAGACTCTGAACGTTGCAGATCTGCCTGCGGGCGAGGTGTTGATAAGAGTCAGCCATTCTTCACTGAACTATAAAGATGCACTTTCAGCCTCTGGCAATAAGGGCGTAACCCGCTCGTTTCCGCATACACCCGGCATCGACGCTGGGGGAGAGGTGGTGGAATCCGCCACTGGAACACCTGCCGTTGGCAATTCTGTTATCGTGACCGGTTATGATCTGGGCATGGGAACAGACGGGGGGTTTGGTGAATACATCCGTGTTCCTTCTGCCTGGTGCGTGCCTATGCCGGCCGGCTGGCAGGCTGAAACCGCAATGATCTACGGCACAGCCGGCCTCACAGCCGGCCTGTGTGTGCAAAAGCTCCTGACCATGGGTGCCAAGCCTGAGCAGGGGGGGGTTGCCGTTTCCGGTGCCTCAGGCGCCGTGGGGAGCATAGCAGTGGAGCTGCTGGCCAAACTCGGCTTTGAAGTTGTGGCGATCAGCGGCAAAACCGATCAGGTTGAGAGCCTCAAAGCGCTTGGGGCTGCTGAAGTGGTTGGCCGTGAGGCACTTATTGAAGACAAGAAGCCGATGCTGAAGCCGACATTCGCGAACGCTGTGGATACCGTGGGGGGATCACCCCTGGCGGAGTTGTTGAAGCAGATTCAACCGGGTGGTTCCGTTTCCTGCTGTGGCCTGGTCGCCGGGCCACAACTGCAGACCACTGTTCTTCCGTTCATCCTTCGCGGTGTCAACCTGCTGGGTGTGGATTCAGTGGAAATTCCGCTGGTTGAGAAAGAAGCCATTTGGAAAAAATTTGCAGGTGACTGGAAATGTGCGAAGGCGGAAGCGTCTGCGAAGAGGATTGGCCGCGCTGATCTTGACGCGGCGCTGAAGGCATTCCTGAAAGGCGAATCAGCAGGAAAGATCGTTCTGGATCACGGGATCTGAAACGTCGAAGCCTGCTCACCGCTAAGTACTCCGCAGCAGATCGCCTAAGACGCCCTACGCCGGAATAGAGGCAGATCTGTGTCTGTAGCAGCCTGATACCCCTGACTGAAAAAGTTCAGGGATCGGGCTGCCTTTCGAATATCCTTGTCCGGGCGCAGCTCATAGGCATCGAAGCCGCAGCGCTTCATGAACTGCAGCTGGTCCAATAGCACGTCGCCGATGGCCCGCAATTCATTTTTATAGCCAAAACGCTCCCTCAACAAACGGGCAATGCTGTAGCCCCGGCCGTCGCTGAACTTCGGAAAGTTTATCGCGATCAAGGGCAGCTGGTTGACGTGTTCGGCCAGAATCTCGGGCTCATCATGGCTGTCAAACCAAACGCCGATATCGTCCCTGTCAGCAAGCTGTTCACGGTGTTCAATCCACAGATCAACCGGAATCAACGCGCGCTGCTGCTTGGGAATATCAAGAATCGTAAGAGGCTCGCCGTCTTCAGAACAAGCAACGACAACCCAGGGGCATTGGCGAATACTGCCGTCCTCAAAAATAATATCAGGCATAAACCCGCTCCTTGAAAGGATCGATTCCAACGCGACGATAGGTATCCAGAAACGATTCCTCTTCTGTGCGCTTATTTACGTAAACATCAATAATTTTTGCGATTACATCCGGCATGTCCGCCTGAGCAAAAGATGGGCCCAGAATCTTGCCAATAGAGGCGTCGTGTTGCGATGAGCCACCAAGGCTGACCTGGTAGAACTCCTGGCCTTTTTTATCAACGCCCAAAATTCCGATACTGCCAACATGATGATGGCCACACGCATTCATGCAGCCGGATATGTTCAGGTTGATGTTGCCGAGATCATAAAGAAAGTCGAGGTCGTCAAAGCGCCGCTGGATGGCGTCAGCTATCGGTATCGACTTGGCGTTGGCCAGCGAACAAAAATCGCCACCAGGGCAGCAAATAATATCGGTCAGCGTGTTCAGGTTGGCGGTGCCAAACCCCATTGGGCCAAGCTCTTGCCAGAGCGCAAACAGGCGATCCTGTCGCACATCGGCCAGTACCACGTTCTGATGGTGGGTTACCCGGACTTCGCCAAAACTGAACTCATCTGCCAAATCAGCGATCTGTTCAAGCTGAACCTCAGTGACGTCACCCGGCGGCGTGCCGGTTTTCTTCATCGTCAGCGATACGATGGCGTATCCGGGCTTTTTATGGACGTCCACATTGTGTTGCAACCACTGATCGAAACCGCGATTTTCAAATCTCTGTTGCGCAAGCAGCTCGGTGGCGTTATCCAGCGCCGCGTAAGCAGGCTCGGTGAAATGGCCCCGAATGCGCTCAATGGCTTCAGGCGTAAGCCGGCTGGGTGAGTCTTT
>LAZR01001847.1_pt1 | contig 12892 bp, 19 predicted proteins | sample 329461 | NCBI WGS metagenome assembly LAZR01 (sample SAMN03002196, study PRJNA259156) | marine sediment metagenome | biome: sea floor; feature: Hydrothermal impacted sediments; material: marine sediment; isolation source: Loki non-amplified sample from Loki's castle hydrothermal vent sediment ...
GACGCGCACTTATCGTGGCCATTCGGCCGACAAGAAAGCTAAACGCTGATTGTGAGGGGAATAGAAATGGAAGTAGCAGCCAAGTACAAGGGCGCTCGCCTCTCAGCTCAGAAAGCACGTCTTGTCGCCGACCAGGTCCGCGGCAAGGCTGTTGAGGACGCCCTAAACATTCTGGCTTTCAGCCCTAAGAAAGCGGCGGTGATTATCAAGAAAGCTCTTGAGTCCGCCATCGCCAACGCTGAGCATAACGAAGGTCTGGACGTTGACGAACTGCGGGTTTCTACCGTAATGGTGGATGAGGGCCCGACGCTCAAGCGAATCAAGGCTAGAGCTAAGGGGCGCGCTGATAGAATTATGAAGCGCACCTGTCATATCACCGTCAAGGTCGCTGACAAGTAGGAGATGCTCAGATGGGTCATAAAGTAAATCCGATCGGTTTCCGCCTGGGTGTGATCAAAGAGCACAACTCAGTTTGGTATGCCGATAAAAAGGAATACGCGAAGAACCTTTTGAACGATATCAGGGTTCGCGAATTCCTTGACAAGCGTCTGGTGAAGGCGTCTGTCAGCAAGATTGTGATCGAGCGCCCTGCTCAGAACGCCCGTATCACGATTCATACTGCCCGTCCCGGTATCGTTATCGGTAAAAAGGGTGAAGATGTTGACCGTCTACGTCGTGAAGTCGGCGAAATGATGGGTGTGCCTGTGCACATCAACATTGAAGAAGTCCGCAAGCCGGATTTGGATGCCCGCCTGGTAGCGCAAAACGTTGCCGGCCAGCTGGAGCGTCGTGTGATGTTTCGTCGCGCTATGAAGCGCGCGGTTCAGAACGCTATGCGTCAGGGTGCCAAGGGTATCAAGATTCAGGTAGGTGGTCGTCTCGGGGGTGCCGAAATTGCTCGTTCCGAGTGGTATCGCGAAGGTCGTGTTCCGCTGCATACACTACGTGCAGATATTGATTACGCAACCTATGAAGCGAATACCACTTACGGCGTAATTGGCGTCAAGGTATGGATCTTCAAAGGTGAGATTCTTGGTGGTATGGAACAGGTCCGTGCTGACAAGAAAGCCTCTGGGAAGAAAGGTTCTAAGTAAAGGGGCAATCTTATGCTGCAACCAAAACGCACCAAATTTCGCAAGGTAATGAAAGGCCGCAACACGGGCCTTGCTCACCGAGCTAACAAGGTGAGCTTCGGTGAATACGGATTGAAAGCGACGAGTCGTGGACGTATAAATGCGCGTCAGATTGAAGCAGCGCGCCGTACCATGACCCGCAAAATCAAGCGTGGTGGTAAGATCTGGATCCGGGTTTTCCCGGATAAGCCGATCACCGGTAAGCCGCTTGAAGTACGTATGGGTAAAGGTAAGGGTTCTGTTGAGTATTGGGTGGCGGAAATTCAGCCAGGCCGGATGCTCTACGAGATGGAAGGTGTTTCCGAAGAGATTGCACGCGAAGCCTTCACACTCGCAGCGGCCAAATTGCCGGTACAGACCACCTTCGTAACGAGGACGGTGATGTGATGAAAGCAACTGAGCTGCGTGATAAATCGGCGATGGAGCTGAACAAGGAGCTGATCGACCTGCTGAAAGAGCAGTTTAATCTGCGCATGCGCAAAGCGACAGGTCAGCTCAATCAGTCTCACCTCCTCGCCGGGGTGAAGCGCGATATCGCTCGCGTGAAAACAGTATTGAACGAAAAGGCAGGACAGTGACATGACCGAAGCTACCCAAACTGCCAGAACTCTTAGCGGCAAGGTCGTGAGCAACAAGATGGAGAAATCCATTGTTGTTTTGGTCGAGCGTCAGGTAAAGCATCCTCTGTACGGTAAGTACATGAAGCGTTCAACCAAGATACACGCTCACGATGAGAGCAATCAGTGCAATATCGGTGACAAAGTGACCATTCAGGAAACCCGTCCGGTCTCTAAGACCAAGAGTTGGGCTCTGATTGAAGTCATCGAACATGCGTCCAAGGTGTAAAGCGCCCGGAGAACAACGATGATTCAGACTCAGACAATGCTTGAAGTCGCGGATAACAGCGGTGCGCGTCAAGTGATGTGCATTAAGGTCCTGGGCGGTTCACACCGGCGTTACGCCAGCGTAGGGGATGTAATTAAGGTGACCGTTAAGGAAGCCATCCCCCGCGGGAAAGTGAAAAAGGGCCAAGTCCTTAAAGCTGTAGTAGTTCGCACTCGCAAGGGTGTTCGCCGTCCCGACGGGTCGCTGATCCGTTTCGACGGCAACGCGGCTGTACTTCTGAACGCTCAGGACGCACCTATAGGTACCCGTATCTTCGGACCGGTTACCCGTGAACTGCGTAATGAGAAGTTCATGAAAATTATCTCACTGGCACCCGAAGTACTTTAAAGGACCAGAGGCCGGTTATGAAAAAGATCAAACGAGATGACGAAGTAATCGTCACTACGGGGAAAGACAAAGGCAAACGTGGTAAAGTCCTGAAAGTTCAGGACGATGGTAAAGTGCTTGTTTCCGGAATCAATATGATGAAGAAACACACCAAGCCAAACCCGATGCTGGGCACCCCTGGTGGCATCGTCGAAAAAGAAGCGCCTATCCAGGCTTCCAACGTGGCTGTATTTAATTCGCAGACCGGCAAAGCCGATCGTGTTGGCTTCCAGATCAAGGAAGACGGCGCGAAAATGCGGATCTTTAAAGCGACGAAAGAAGCTGTCGATAACCAGTAAGCGGTGGTGGTTACGATGCTTAACATGAAAGAGCAGTACAGCAAGGAAGTGATACCTGCCCTGCAGAAAGAGTTCGGTTACACGAACATTATGCAGGTGCCGCGTATCGAAAAGATTACCCTGAACATGGGTGTCGGCGAAGCGGTTGGTGACAAAAAGCTTATAGAGAATGCCGTGGCGGATCTAGAACGCCTGGCAGGTCAAAAAGTGGTTGTTACTACAGCGCGGAAATCAGTAGCGGGTTTTAAGATCCGTGAAGGTTGGCCGATTGGTTGCAAGGTTACCCTGCGCGGCGAGCGTATGTGGGATTTCTTTGATCGCCTGGTACACATTGCGGTTCCCCGCATTCGTGACTTTCGCGGTTTGAATCCCAAGTCTTTTGACGGGCGCGGTAACTACAGCATGGGTGTGCGTGAGCAGATTATCTTCCCTGAGATCGAATACGACAAAGTCGATAAGATCCGCGGGATGGATATCACGATTACCACCAATGCCGATACCGACGATGAAGGTCGTGAGCTGTTGAAGGCTTTCGGGTTTCCGTTCAAGAAATAAAGGAACGAACGTAATGGCTAAGGTTTCAATGAAGAACCGTGAGCTCAAGCGTGAGCAAACCGTTGCAAAGTTTGCAGCGAAGCGCGCAGGGCTCAAGGCGATTATCAAGAACCCCAATACCAGCGATGATGACCGTTGGAACGCACAGATGAAGCTTCAAGCGCTTCCTCGTGATGCGTCTCCTTCGCGTCTTCGTAATCGTTGCCAGGTGACTGGTCGTCCCCACGGCGTTCTACGCAAGTTCGAACTCTCACGGATTAAACTCCGCGAGTACGGCATGCGTGGCGACGTTCCGGGTCTGACCAAGGCAAGCTGGTAAGATAGGTAGCCTGGCTTCGGTCAGGGTGCCTGTTGGTAAGCGGTGCGGCAAGCCGCTGCACAACTAAAAAGATCAGGAGCCTCATACCAATGAGTATGCAAGATACGCTTGCGGATATGGTAACTCGTATACGCAACGCACAGATGGCATCGAAAGCAGACGTTAAGATGCCGTCTTCAAAAATGAAAATCTCTGTGGCCCAAGTCCTCAAGGACGAAGGCTATGTTGCGGATTTTTCCGTTACAGCTGACGTGAAGCCCGAGCTCACGATCACTCTGAAGTATTTCGGCGGCAAGCCGGTTATAGAGTCGATCAAGCGGGTTAGCCGGCCGAGCCTGCGCCAGTACAAAGGCACTGGGGAGCTACCGAAAGTATCCGGTGGTTTGGGAGTCGCGATCGTGTCTACGTCCAAGGGCGTAATGACTGATCGTGCCGCACGTGCTGCCGGCGTAGGTGGCGAAGTCATCTGCACCGTATTCTAGGAGAAACACATGTCCAGGGTTGCCAATAATCCTGTCGTGCTGCCTTCCGGTGTTGAGGTTAAGCTGAACGGACAGGAAATTAGTGTAAAGGGCTCCAAAGGAGCGCTTGAGATTTCAATTCACCAGGCGGTTGAAGTAAAACAGGAAGAAAATCTTCTTCGTTTTGCTGCCCGTGATGGTGCCCAACAGTCCCGCGCTCTCGCTGGCACAACCCGCGCGTTGGTCAACAACATGGTGACCGGTGTATCGACAGGCTTTGAGCGAAAGCTCCAGCTGATCGGTGTAGGTTACCGGGCCCAGGCGCAAGGTAAGAAGCTTAATCTGACGCTGGGTTTCTCTCACCCGGTTGAGTATGAGCTGCCCGAGGGGATTACCGTTGAAACTCCATCCAATACGGAAGTTGTGGTTCGCGGTATCGACAAGCAACAGGTTGGCCACGTCGCTGCGGAAATCCGCGCGTTCCGTCCACCCGAGCCTTACAAAGGCAAAGGTGTGCGGTATGCGGATGAGCAGGTAAGACGTAAAGAAGCCAAGAAGAAATAAGGCGGGACTATGAGCGCGAATAACGAAAGATTGCGTCGCGCACGCAAGGTGCGCATGAAGATCCGTGAACTGGGTACGACACGTTTGTGCGTTCATCGCACCCCGCGTCACATGTACGCTCAGGTTACGTCGGCAGATGGCAGCAAGGTAATTGCCACTGCTTCCACGTTGGATAAGGAATTGCGCCAGGGTGCAACCGGTAACGTGGACGCCGCTAAAAAGGTCGGTCAGCTAATAGCTGAGCGCGCCAAAGCGGCAGGTGTTGAGCAGGTCGCTTTTGACCGCTCCGGTTACCGTTATCATGGTCGCGTGCAGGCTTTGGCCGACGCAGCCCGTGAAGCTGGCTTGCAATTCTAAGAGGTGGAGAAGATGAGCGTTAACGATCAGAAGGCGCCTGAGCTCCAGGAAAAGCTGGTTCAGGTCAATCGCGTCGCTAAGGTGGTCAAGGGTGGTCGCGTCTTCGCGTTCACAGCATTGAGCGTTGTAGGTGACGGAAAAGGACGCGTTGGTTTTGGTCGCGGCAAGGCACGTGAAGTGCCAGTTGCTATCCAGAAGTCAATGGAAGCTGCACGTAAGAACATGGTAGATGTGCCGCTTGATGGTACCACTCTGCAGTACGCTGTGAGAGCCCAACACGGCGGCTCGAAGGTTTACATGCAGCCGGCTTCCGAAGGTACAGGTATTATTGCCGGTGGTGCGATGCGCGCCGTACTTGAAGTTGCAGGGGTTCAGAACGTACTGTCGAAGTGTTATGGGTCTACCAACCCGGTGAACGTGGTACGTTCCACCATCAAGGGTCTCCAGGCCACTCAGGCGCCTGAAGATATTGCAGCCAAGCGCGGTAAATCCGTCGAAGAGATTCTGGGTTGAAGTCATGGCGAACGCAAAAACGATCAAAGTAACTCTGACCCGCAGCCCAATAGGCTGTCAGCCCAAGCACAAATTGTGTGTAAAGGGCTTGGGTCTTCGCAAAATCGGTCACACTGTTGAAGTGGAAGATACACCTTCCATTCGCGGTATGATCAACCGGGTAGATTACCTGGTTCGGGTTGAGGAGAACTAGGATGCGTCTGAACGAACTTAGTCCAGAGCCCGGTTCACGTCCTGCCGCAAGGCGTGTAGGTCGTGGTATCGGAAGCGGTCTCGGTAAAACCGGCGGCCGTGGTCATAAAGGTCAGAAGGCCCGCTCCGGGGGCACGGTTTCTCCTGGTTTTGAGGGTGGCCAGCAGCCTTTGGCTCGTCGTCTGCCGAAGTTCGGCTTTACGTCGCGTCAGCAGCGTTACGTTGCTGAAATTCGCCTGAACGAACTGGCGAAAGTTGAAGGAGATATCGTGGATCTTGCTGCTCTTAAAAAGGCTGACATCATCCGTGACGAAATTCGCGAAGCCAAGGTTATTTTGTCCGGTGAACTTGACCGTGCAGTGACCGTGAAGGGACTTCGTGTAACCAAAGGCGCACGCGAGGCAATTTCTGCCGCGGGTGGTAAAGTCGAAGACTAGGCGAGTCGAGGGCTAAATGGCCAAGAACGCATCATTGCCTGCGGGCGCGGGAAAAGGACTGGCAGAGCTGCGATCGCGGCTCTGGTTTGTTTTCCTGGCATTGTTGGTGTACCGGGTAGGTGCCCATATTCCGGTGCCAGGTATTAACCCCGACCGACTGGCAGCACTGTTTGAACAGAATCAGGGCACTATCCTGAGTATGTTCAATATGTTTTCAGGTGGTGCGCTCGAGCGTATGAGTATCTTCGCTCTCGGTATCATGCCGTATATCTCGGCCTCAATTATCATGCAGCTCATGACCGCGGTCAGTCCGCAGCTTGAGCAGCTGAAAAAAGAGGGTGAGGCTGGACGTCGGAAGATCAGTCAATACACGCGGTACGGTACGGTTATCCTGGCGTTGGTTCAGGGTTTTGGTATTTCTGTAGGGTTGGCTTCGCAGGGTGTTACCTTCAATGATAGTTACAGCTTCCATTTTGTGGCGGTTGTATCCTTTGTGAGTGGCGCCGTGTTCATGATGTGGCTGGGCGAGCAGATCACCGAGCGGGGCGTCGGTAACGGCATCTCTCTCCTGATCTTCGCAGGCATAGTGGCCGGGCTCCCTGGCGCAATCGGTCAGACGTTGGAGCAGGCCCGCAACGGCGAAATGAGTTTGTTGCTCGTGCTTGGTATTGCGGTGCTTGCGATCGCAGTTGTTGGCTTTGTGGTTTTCATGGAGCGTGGTCAGCGTCGCCTGACTATCAACTATGCTAAACGTCAGCAGGGGCGTCAGGTGTTTGCTCAGCAATCCAGCCATTTGCCACTGAAGGTGAACATGGCCGGGGTGATACCGCCTATCTTTGCATCCTCTATTCTGCTCTTCCCGGCATCTTTGGGTCAGTGGTTTGGGCAAGGTGAAGGTATGGAGTGGCTCAGCGACGTCTCTCAGGCATTGGCGCCAAGCCAGCCGCTATACATCATCCTGTTTGCAGCAGCAGTCGTATTCTTCTGTTTCTTCTACACAGCGCTGATGTATAACCCGAAGGAAGTCGCGGATAACCTCAAACGCTCTGGAGCGTTTATTCCGGGCATACGTCCGGGCGATCAGACTGCCAAATATATTGATGGCGTGTTGACCCGTCTGACACTGTTCGGTGCAATGTACATTGCAGCAGTCTCCCTGTTTCCTCAGTTTCTGATGGTTGCAGGGAATGTGCCCTTCTATTTGGGTGGCACCTCACTGCTGATTGTTGTAGTCGTAGTGATGGATTTCATGGCTCAGGTTCAGTCGCACCTGATGTCGCATCAGTATGAATCGCTGATGAAGAAATCCAATCTCAAGGGCTATGGTCGGAACGGTTAGTCCCGTTCCCCTTGAAAACTGGAGTCGACAATGAAAGTACGCGCTTCGGTAAAGAAAATTTGCCGTAACTGCAAAGTAATTCGTCGCAATGGCTCAGTACGAGTCATCTGCCCGGAACCTCGTCACAAGCAGCGCCAAGGCTGATTCCTTCGGGAGCAACCCTGGCCTGTGAAAAGAGGTGTTAATGATAGCGCTTGACTCGACTGTGGGTCAGGCGTTATTATTTCGCGCCCCTTTTTTGTGGCGGAAAATTCACACAGCAAAGCTTTGAACGCGGAGTAATTTGGATGGCACGTATAGCCGGTGTCAATATACCCGATCACAAACATGCTGTTATCTCGCTCACCTATATTTTCGGTGTAGGCAAGACAACAGCCCAGAAGCTTTGCGATGCAACCGGCGTTAAGCCGGACGTCAAGGTCAAAGACCTGTCCGACGAGCAGCTTGAGACACTTCGTACTGAAGTGGGCAAGGGCATCGTTGAAGGCGATCTGCGTCGTGAAGTACAGATGAACATCAAGCGTTTGAAGGATCTCGGATGTCACCGTGGTCTGCGTCACCGTCATGGACTTCCTGTCCGCGGTCAGCGCACCAAGACCAACGCACGCACCCGTAAAGGTCCACGCAAACCTATTCGTAAGTAACAGGTAGGCAAACATGGCAAAGCCAGGTACACGTACCCGTAAAAAGGTGAAAAAGACCGTTGTTGATGGCGTCGCGCACATACACGCGTCCTTCAACAACACGATCGTGACCATTTCTGACCGTCAGGGCAACGTTCTGTCCTGGGCTACCTCTGGTGGTTCCGGTTTTCGTGGGTCACGTAAAAGTACACCTTTTGCTGCGCAGGTAGCAGCTGAAAGAGCCGGTAACGCGGCTGCTGAATACGGCCTTAAAAACCTGGACGTAGAGGTTAAAGGACCCGGGCCCGGACGTGAATCTGCAGTTCGCGCGTTGAATTCGTGCGGCTACAAAATCACGAATATCACCGACGTGACACCGATTCCCCATAACGGCTGTCGTCCGCCCAAAAAGCGCCGCGTCTAACACAGGAGACAGCGAATATGGCTCGTTATATAGGCCCGAAGTGCAAACTGTCTCGTCGTGAAGGGACAGATCTTTTTTTGAAGAGCGGCGTTCGCTCGTTGGATTCCAAGTGCAATCTTGAGACTCCACCGGGTATGCATGGCGCGCGTCGCAGTCGTCTGTCTGAGTACGGCGTACAGCTTCGTGAAAAACAGAAAGTTCGTCGTATTTATGGCGTTCTGGAAAAGCAGTTCCGCAACTACTATAAAGAGGCGGCCCGTTTGAAGGGTGCAACCGGTGAAAACCTGCTGCAGCTCCTGGAAACGCGTCTCGATAACGTTGTGTATCGCATGGGTTTTGGTTCTACCCGTGCTGAGTCCCGTCAGCTCGTCTCTCATAAAGCGATTCTGGTTAACGACAAGGTCGTGAACATTGCGTCCTACAAGGTCAAGCCGGGTGATGTTGTGAGTGTACGCGAAAAAGCCAGAAATCAGCTGCGTGTTAAAGGCGCACTGGATCTGTCATCGAGCCGTGCAGCGGTGAGCTGGGTAGAGGTCGACGCCGCTAAGATGTCTGGCGTTTACAGTTCAGTGCCTGAGCGTACTGAATTGCCGGCCGACATCAACGAGAACCTCATCGTCGAGCTTTACTCCAAGTAAAGCCCAGTTAGCAACGATAGTAGATAGGGGCGTCTATGCAGCGTTCAGTACAAGAGTTATTGACACCTCGTACCATTGACGTGAAAGAATCCGGTGCCACTCGCGCCAAGGTCACGCTGGAGCCTCTTGAAAGAGGTTTCGGTCATACCTTGGGCAGTGCGTTGCGTCGTATTCTCTTGTCTTCGATGCCTGGCTGCGCCGTTACCGAAGCGCAGATTGATGGTGTCTTGCACGAGTACAGCGCAATTGAGGGTGTCCAAGAGGACGTTATTGAGATTCTTCTGAATCTCAAAGGCGTTGCGGTCAAAATGAACGGTCGGGACGATACTGAGCTTACGCTTAGCAAGAAAGGTCCGGGCGTCGTTACAGCCGGCGATATCAAGCTGGACCATGATGTCGAGATCTCCAATCCGGACCATGTGATCTGTCACCTGAGTGAAAATGGTGAAGTGAACATGCGTCTTCGTGTGGCCCGTGGTCGTGGCTATGAGCCTGCGGACCAGCGCGGTCTCGACGAAGACGAAACCCGCGCCATCGGACGTCTGCAACTGGATGCGACCTTCAGCCCTGTTCGTCGTGTAGCCTATTCCGTGGAAAGCGCACGGGTAGAGCAGCGCACCGATCTGGACAAGCTGGTTATTGATCTGGAGACCAACGGCACAATAGATCCTGAAGAAGCAATTCGCAGGGCAGCCACGATACTCCAGCAGCAACTAGCGGTATTTGTTGATTTTGATCATGAAAAAGAACCAGAACGCGTCGAAGAAGAGGAAGAAATTGATCCGATTCTGTTGCGCCCGGTTGATGATCTGGAATTGACAGTGCGTTCAGCTAACTGCTTGAAGGCGGAAAATATTTACTACATCGGCGATCTTATCCAGCGCACAGAAGTTGAGCTGTTGAAGACGCCTAACCTTGGTAAGAAGTCGCTCACCGAGATCAAGGACGTTTTGGCGTCTCGAGGTTTGTCTCTGGGTATGCGTCTTGATAACTGGCCGCCGGCTAGCCTTCGTGGCGACGACCGGGTTTTGGGCGGTTGATTGCCGATTAGTTTAAGGTAAGGAATCAGAGCAATGCGTCATCGTAAAAGTGGTCGTAAGTTCAGCAGGACCAGTGCGCATCGCAAGGCCATGTTTCGTAACATGACTGCGTCACTGGTTGGTCATGAGCTGATTAAGACAACGCTGCCGAAAGCTAAAGAGCTTCGTCGGGTAGCGGAGCCTTTGATCACGCTCGCCAAGAAAGATTCGGTTGCGAATCGTCGCCTGGCGTTTTCTCGCCTACGTGACGACGCGGCGGTTGCCAAGTTGTTCAATGAGCTTGGCCCCCGTTACAACGAGCGCCCGGGTGGTTACCTTCGTATTCTGAAGTGTGGCTTCCGTGCTGGCGACAATGCCCCTATGGCATTTGTTGAGCTGGTAGGTCGTCCGTTGGACATCGAAGCGGAAGAAGTGGACAGCGATAAGTAAATCTGTCGAAGTGTCCAAAAACCGGAGCCGGAAACGCCTCCGGTTTTTTTATGTCGGTTAGAACGACAGCATGGGTTTCAGGTAGCGACCTGTATGAGAGGCCGTATTTTGTGAAACCTGTTCAGGTGTACCCTCGGCTATAATCTGACCGCCCCCCGAGCCGCCTTCCGGTCCTAGGTCAATAACCCAGTCCGCCGTTTTGATGACGTCAAGATTGTGCTCAATGACCACAATGGTATTGCCGTCGTCTCTGAGGCGCTGAAGAACGTTTAATAGCTGCTGGATATCGTAGAAATGCAACCCGGTAGTGGGCTCATCAAGGATGTAAAGAGTTTTCCCGGTGTCCCTTTTGGAAAGTTCTTTAGCAAGCTTTACACGCTGGGCTTCGCCGCCTGAGAGGGTTACCGCGCTTTGTCCCAAACGGATATAAGAGAGGCCCACATCCATCAGTGTTTGGAGCTTTCTTGCCAGAAAGGGTACGGCATCGAAAAACTCGCGACCCTCTTCAACCGTCATGCTCAGCACTTCATTGATGTTCTTGCCTTTGTAACGAACTTCCAACGTTTCCCGATTGTAGCGCTTCGCTTTACAGACATCGCAAGGTACGTATACGTCCGGAAGAAAGTGCATCTCAACCTTTATCATGCCGTCGCCCTGACAGGCTTCACAGCGGCCACCTTTGACGTTAAACGAAAAACGTCCGGGCTTGTAACCCCTTGATCGTGCTTCCTGTGTGCCTGCAAACAGTTCCCGAATAGGCGTGAACAGACCGGTATAAGTGGCGGGATTCGAGCGGGGCGTTCGGCCTATTGGGCTCTGGTCGATATCGATGACTTTGTCCAGATAATCGAGACCTTTCAAAGCCCGATAGGGTGAGTGACTTAAGCTGGTAGCTTTGTTGAGCTTGGCTGCAGCGACCGGATAGAGCGTGCTGTTTATCAGGGTAGATTTACCGGACCCTGAAACCCCCGTTACGCAGGTCATGATGCCCAAGGGGAGCGTGAGGGTGACATCTTGCAAATTGTTGCCTGAGGCACCGGTCAGTACCAGCGAGTTGCCTGTTCCCTTGTTTCTTATTTCGGGAATGGCAATTGTTTTGGCTCCGCTGAGGTATTGGCCGGTTAAAGATTCGGGATGGGCGAGAATTTGAGCGGGCGTGCCCTGAGCGATAATTTTTCCGCCATGGACACCGGCACCCGGGCCAATGTCAATAACATGGTCGGCCGCGAGGATGGCTTCTTCATCGTGCTCGACCACAATAACGGTGTTGCCCAGATCGCGCAGGTGGGTCAGGGTGCTCAACAACCGGTCGTTATCTCGTTGGTGAAGGCCTATGGAGGGCTCATCAAGGATGTACATAACCCCCACAAGGCCGGCGCCGATCTGGCTGGCCAAGCGTATTCTTTGAGCTTCACCCCCCGATAGCGTGTCGGCGCTGCGTTCAAGTGTGAGATATTCGAGGCCCACATTGACCAGAAACTGAAGCCTCTGGCGGACTTCCTTTGTGATTTTCTCCGCAATCTGACCTCTGCGCCCGGGCAGCGTGAGCGTGTCAAAGTAGGTATAGGCTTCCCCGATGGGGAGACGGGTCAGGTTTGGCAAATTGTGCTTGTCGATGAAAACGTGGCGGGCGCTGCGACGCAGGCGAGTGCCGTGGCATTCTTTGCAAGCCTGGGTGCTGAGGTTGCGGGCCAGCTCTTCGCGCATGCTTGGCGATTCGGTCTCCCGGTAGCGGCGTTCCAGGTTCGGAATGATTCCCTCAAAAGAATGGGATTTTTCCATGAAGTGGCCGCGGGAGTTCACATAGCGAAACGGGATATCGTCGGTGCCCGACCCGAACAGCAGCGTTGTTCGAAAGTCTTCGGGCAATTCCTCCCAGGGCGTCTCGAGATCCATTCCATAATGTTCGGCAACGCTGCCTAGCATCTGAAAATAGTAAACGGCCCTGCGATCCCAGCCTTTGATGGCGCCCGCTGCCAGGGTTGCTTCAGGGTGCTGGACAATTTTTGATTCATCAAAAAACTGTTTAACGCCCAGGCCATCACAGGTAGGGCAGGCTCCCGCCGGGTTGTTGAAAGAAAACAGCTTGGGTTCCAGTTCACTTAGCGCGTAGCCGCACTGCTTGCACGCATATTTCGCGGAAAAGGTTTGCTCTTCGTTTTTGCGATGTTTATCGCCGTCCATCGGGGCAACAAGTGCGATGCCGTCGGCAAGCCCCAAAGCGGTCTCAAAACTTTCGGCGAGCCTTTGCTCCAGGCCCGGCTTTACTTTGAAGCGATCAACGACCACATCGATCT
>LAZR01001848.1_pt1 | contig 12888 bp, 14 predicted proteins | sample 329461 | NCBI WGS metagenome assembly LAZR01 (sample SAMN03002196, study PRJNA259156) | marine sediment metagenome | biome: sea floor; feature: Hydrothermal impacted sediments; material: marine sediment; isolation source: Loki non-amplified sample from Loki's castle hydrothermal vent sediment ...
TATATAATCTAAGAGTAACAGGACCTCGGGTTTATAATCCTAAAGAAAAGAAGTTTGGTACCTGTTGCGAAAATTATTCAACCCCCTATATAGTTATGAATGCCGCAATCGGCTCAAAAACTAGAGACATAACCTCTGCTGTTGAGAGATTTGACAAAGCTTATCAACAAATAACTCAAAAGTGAAAGGTTGCTCGTGATTAAAAGTTTCTATTCAATTAGAAATAAAAATAATTAAAAACTAGAAGTTCTATAATTTAATAAAATTTAAACTAACATTATATAACAAATTATCAGTGAAAAGTTATGGAAAACCGACTCCTTTCTCAGTTTAACAGCGTAATTACATCCCAGTGGCCTTCCAAACAAATAGAAGAACAATATGATCCTCTAAAACCTCGTGAATTGTTTGAGCTAGCCTACCATACATGTAATTCAATAACAATGAGAAATATTTTAATAAAATTATCAACAGGAGAAGATCAAGGTGGTTCTAAAGCTGTTTTCTATTCTAGTACAAAAAAATTTACATCAATTATATCTCTAGATAACATCTTAACAATAACTAAATATTTCACTGATGGAGGGACAGGAGATAAAGTGATTGATGAAATCCAACCAATCCTAACAAAGAGGAAGGAAAAATTTGCCAATAAAGATCAAAAGATCAAAGAACAAATCCTAAAAAGTATCTTAGTCGAAAGAAAACTTGATGAGTGCGCTAATTTGGCGCTACTTCAAGAGAATAACCGTAGAGTATATTTTGCAATTGGTGATGCGAGGGAATCTGCCGCGGTAATTCCTATATTCATGGAAGCTGAAGGGGCAAGCTTAGTACAATTAGCGCTAAATAAATGGATGGAAACAGCTCAAAGATTAGATCATGAAAAAAATTTTCCAGAGAATTTAATTCCAGGGCTTCTTAAAAACCTAACACAAATAAAAAGATGGCTTCTGGATTTAATAAGTTCTTTTTTGGATAAATAAACTAAATTCCGAAAACACGAGATTTGGTGTTTCTCTCATATATAAAAATTGACGTGAAATTGATGTTTCACGAAGATTATGGGCCATCGGGGAATTGAACCCCGGATTTCCTTGCTAAAAGGGTTTGACCTTTTACCTCTCAGGTTTTTACTTTTTCGGACAATTTAATATATTATTACCTTTGTATGTCCGGTGGTCATTTATAAGACCTGCGCTTGTTGACCAAGCTATTAAACCTTGTTAACCAGGCTGAGCTAATGGCCCTTTGTTATTTATAGCACTTTTTTATAATATAATAAAAAAATACCATATAAACTCAAAAAGTACAAAAAGATAAAAATTTTTTTATTGATGTAATCTGTTATATTTATAATTGAAGTAACAAAAAGAGACTTTATTAAATTACCAAAAATAAAAATTGAAATAGTTGATTATCTATGGCTGAAATGCTTACTGACCTTCTTCAGAATATTTATAAGAGAATTGCACAATTAGGACAGGCAATTCAACAGTTAAATGAAAGTCTTAATGCTCTTAATACTAATATTGATGAAAAAATTTCAAATCTCACAGAGAAATTAGAAAATTTTTCTACTGAAATAAGTTTTACTCAGACAAAACATATTGATGCGGTAAAAGAAATCGGTGTGGGGACAACAAGAGAATTAAAAGTATTAAAAGAAGGTATAGGATTGGATGCTTTGAAGAATTTAGTTAAAAATCTTGAAGATTTTTCCAAGCTTTCTGAGAGTATTCTTAATCAAGAAACTGTCAATCTACTATTATCTGAAGCAATTGACTCTGTTAAAATGGTTAAAGAATCTCTAAGAATAGAAGAAGAGGAAGAGGTAATAGAATAAGTTTTAAATTATATAGGTGATGGAAATTGGCAGAACAACTTTTAGAAGAGATGATTAAAAAAATTAATCAAATTATGAGCTCTTTAGATGGAACAATTGCTCAAGTCACTCAAATGAGTGGATCTATATCCCAGATGAGTCAAAATTTCTCTGAACAAACAGTTTCGATAACGGAGAATATTAGGTTGATTGTAGAGGTTTTAAAACAATTCAGAATTCAATCAAGTAAAAACCTTCAGGAACTTTCTGAAGATTTTAACAATAAGATAAAAGACCTGTGGGATAAAAAATCAATTGAACTTATAAAAGAAGAAGAAAAGAAAGCAATTGAGATAATAAAACAAGCCTCTAAAGCTGTTTCCGATAATTTATATTTTGCTCAACTTTTAAACATTATTTCATCAATTAGAGAGGAAACCAATAGAATTTTTAGTACTAATCAATCTTAAATAATATTAATATTTATTTTATGTTTTAGATTATTATTTAATAAAAAGGTGCTTAATTTTAGATGCCAACTGGCTGTTTTGTCATAGTACTACCAACTGATTCTGATTTTAAAGTAATGGGGTATTATTTTAAAGCGGGTAATTCACAATTTGAAATTACAAACGATCTTTTTTTGAGGTTGAATCTAGATCATTCAAAAAATGATTATAATTTATTAAAATTAAAAGAAAGCATAATATTTTCTTATCTTTTCAAGTTTAAGGGAAAATTGGCTAGAAAGGCTTTCGGAATAATAATAGGGATGTTTTTAAATCAAGACGATATACCAGAAAAGTTTCGTTCTTCTCTTAAAGAGGCTGCTGAAGCTTTAGAAATGCCTAGCCTTGATATAATAAACAAATCTAAAGAAGAATTTGAAATTACCTTAAAAGAAATTTATTTAGAGCATTTAGAACCTTTGATTGACATACTTGAACCTGACTCATTGAAACACAGTGCTATAAATATAACTAAATTTATGTTGAGCGGAGGTAAAAAAGAAAGAAAAATAGCTCAAGATCTTTTAGAAAAAATAGAAAATAATGAGCATAACAAAATTTCTGACTTCTATAGAACAGCTGAAAAAGCGGTAAAAACTTATGATTATGATAAAGCAGCTAAATTTTATCATAAAGCAGGAGAATTAGCAGAAGAATTATATCTTATGGATATTGCAACTTCGTTGAAAGAGAAGGGGAAGTTTTCTCAGCAGATCCCTGAATTATCTAAAGAAAGAGAAAAAACTGTTGAGGAAGCTCGTAATGCCTTAAGAAAAGAGGATTTTCATACTGCTTATATTTCGTATAAAAAAGCAAGTGAAATTTCAAAAAAATTAATTCAATTCAAAAAAGAAGAGGAATATCGATTAAAATCCAAAGCACTTGAAGACTTTTATAAGATTGATCAAAAATACAAAAAAGCTAAATAGAATCTGATCAATCTCTTTTAACTAAAATGGAACCGATAATTGCTTTTTTAACTGATTTTGGAACAAGAGGTCATCACTATGTTGCATTAATGAAAGCTGTTATATTACAAATAAATCCACTTGTAAGATTTGTTGATATTTCACACAATATTACTGAATTTTCTGTAATTGAAGCCTCTTATATATTAAAAACTACATACAAACATTTTCCTAAAGGAACAATATTCATTACTGTGGTTGATCCTGGAGTTGGTAGTTCGAGAGAAATATTAGCATTAAAAACCAAATCAAATTATATTTTTATTGCTCCTAATAACGGGATTTTTCCAAACGTCTTTGATGAATCAGAAATTTCTGAATGTATAAATATTCAGAATGAAGATTTCTTCGTTAAACCCGTATCACCCACATTTCATGGTAGAGATATCATGAGTCCCACAGCAGCTCATATCTCAAAATCTCAAAATTTTTCTCTAAGGGCTCTTGGTTCAAAGTTTAATTTCAATAGTCTAATAAAATTTCCCGTAATTTATGAGATAGATCTAGAGATAAAAGTTGTTAAAGGGACCATACAATATATCGATTCTTTTGGAAATGGAACAACAGCTATTCCTATGATTGGAAATAAAATAAAAGACACAAGTTTAATATTAGAAAATGAGATTTCAATTTCTGTTAACAATAACAAGTATGATGGGTTATTTTCTCCTCATTTTTCAGGTGTTCCTAAAGATTCTATATTACTTCTTGTTGGTTCTACTGGTTTTCTTGAAGTTTCGATAAATCAAGGGGACGCAGCCAAGATATTAGATTTTAAAGTAGGAGACATTATAACAATAAGATTATAAGAGGAAAAAAAGAGATGGAAAAAGAGATCGTGGCTTGTATAGAAAATATCAATTTAAAATATTTAGAATCAGGTCAAGTCTCAAAGGTTGTATTTCCTATGGAACGACAAGAAGCACATAAACAAAAAATGATTCATTTAATCACTCGATTCTTCATAATTTCGCTTTCACCTAAGGGAGAAATCAGATATTTAGTCCAAAAAAGAGGAAAAAGCAAAACAGAGTATCCGGAATACTTCACAGATTCTTCTTCTGGGCATGTGATATGGAAAAGAAATCTGGATCTTAAGAAAATAAAAGAGGATGCCATGAGAGAACTTGAAGAAGAATTTGGAATCCCATCCAGAGCTTTAATTAGGACCATATTTTATAAGTTAATGGATGAAAAGGATAACAAAGAAAGAGAAATTAGCTATGTATTTTTTGGATTAGTAGATTACAATATACCCATAAAACCAAATCCTGATGAATTAGATATTGAAGAAAGCAGATTTTATGGAAGAACTGAACTTGAAAATATTTTAAAAACCAGAAAATCAATTAAATCTGCACAGAAATTATGGAAAAAACTCTTAAATACTGATATTAGTTCTCTATTTGAAAATGAAGCTAAGCCAAATTTCTCACAAAGTAATAATATTGCTTTATTTATAGGAAGATTTCAACCTCTACATCATGGACATATATACGTTATTATGAACATATTAAAATCATATAAGATAGTAAAAATTGGAATAGGTAGTTCTCAACTGTCAAATACATTTAATGATCCTTTTACTAATATTGAAAGACGAGAATTCATTCAAGCCACCCTCAAAAAAAGGCGAATCTCAACTAAAAGATACGATATCTATGATATCCCTGATATTTTTAATGCAAAGAGATGGGTAGATCATGTGGTGTCCATTGTGGGCAAATTTGACGCTATTTTTTCTAACAGTGATTGGATTAGAGAATTATTTCAAAATAAAGGGTTCAGAGTCGAGACAAAAATCGCAATTTTTAGAAAAAAATTCAATGCTAGTAATGTTAGACGCTTAATCATTAAAAATAATAAATCTTGGATACCCCTGGTACCAAAAGAGGTTAAAGAATTAATTAAAGAGTTTGATGGGATCAATCGTGTAAAATCTCTTAACCCCGCTGATAATTGATGAAAACAGAAAAAAACCACATTTGTATGGAAAATGTTTATAATGTCAATTCATTGTAAATCACATATAATTTAACCTAAACTATATCCTGATTTACAATGAAAGAAATTGTCATAAATGGTTCATTCGGCGAAGGAGGAGGTGCTATACTTCGAATAGCAGCAGGATTCTCTTATTTATATAACCTACCTATTAAGATAAAAAATATCCGTGCGAATCGCCCTAAACCAGGATTAAGAACCCAACATTTATTGGGACTTAAGGTAATTTCAGATTTAACAAAAAGTGTATTAAGTGATTGTAAGGTAGGGACTACAGAACTTACCTTTACTCCTAATTCTAAAAGAGAATTCAATCCTTATATCCATATGAATATCAACACAGCAGCAAGTCTCGGATTGTTATTACAACCCATTCAAATAGCCAGCTTAGGAATTAAAGGAACAGAAAAAATAGAGATTTCTCTTAGTGGTGGTGGAACCTTTGGTAAATGGGCTCCAAGTCTTAATTATCTTCAAGAAGTAACTTATAAGATTCTCAGCAGATATGGAAGTAAAATTGATTTAAAAATACAGAAACATGGGTTTTATCCTAAAGGTGGGGCTAAAGTAACATGCACCATATTTCCTTCAAAGGAACCTCTAACTCCAATAAATTTGACAGAATTAGGAAACGTTAATTTAATACAAGGAGAAATTATCATTACTAATCAATTAAAACGAAGTAGAGATAATGTTGGAACAAGAATTAGGAACTCTATTCAACAACAGATTCGAAGAAAATTAAAGATTGAAACCGATATAAAATTTCATTGGGTAGATTCTACAAGTCCAGGGGTGGGTCTTTCATTATGGTCTTGTTCCGATACAAATGCAATAATTTCTACAGGAACAATATTAGGAGAAAGGAATATAAGGTCTGAAGATCTCGGAATTAAAGCCGCAAATGAAATAATAAAATATATTGAAAATGATATTCCAATTGACGACTATTTAAGCGATCAACTAATTCCCCTAATGGCTTATGTTGAAAAACCATCAAGAATAAAAGTCCACCAAATAACCAACCACGCAAGGACAAATTTAGAACTGATAAAACTATTTACACAGCGTGCTTATCATGTTACTGAAAAAAGTAATTCCTATATTATTGAATATTAAAATTAGAAATTAACAAATTAATGTTTGGTACAGATGTATTAAAAAATTAAAAGAGATTTTTAAAAGATTAATTTATTATATGTTTATTATTAAAATATTTTAGATTGTAATAAAAAGAGAGAATTTTTAAAAAATGTCTCAAATTGCTTCATTCCAGCGTTGCCCTCGGTGTGGTAATGAGAATACTGCTGATAGTTTTGCTTGTAATTTCTGTGGATTTCGGTTAAAAATTGAAAGAATTGAAAATGTTGGATTCTTTAAAAGATATGAAGCAGAATGGATAAAACCTTATCCTTTTTATTTAAAAATTCTCTACCTTTTCATCAATCCCGGAAAAGGTTTCTGGGACATCAACCATAAAAGAAGTAAAGCTCCAGGTGGGTTGATTCTATTATTTAGTTCATTACTTTATGGAGTAATTGGATTAGCGTTCTTTTCCCATTTTGATTTTGTTACTGTAGACCCTTTGTCGATTGCGTCATTTATCTATAACTTGAGTTTTTTCGCTACTTTTTTTATGTTTGGTTTGACTTTCCAATACATTTATTTCGCTATTCTAATATGGTTGTTTTCTAAAGGAGCAAATTACGCCGTTGGATTTTCAGAAAGGTTAGAAACGCGATTTGGAGGATTAGGGGAAACTAAAGAGAAATATAAGGAAGCCGAGATTAGTCCTTTTAGTATCTACAAAGGTGGTACCATGCTTCAATTAGAAGCCTCTTATAAATTTAAAATGATGTTATGCGCTTTTACCCCCTTCTTATTAATTAATGCAATAAAAGCACTTATTGTGCTGATTGCTTTTCCAACTGTAGATGTTCCTTCGGTTGGTACTTTTGATGCAATAGTTCTAGACCAAATATTTGATTCAGGGAGTTGGGCTATTTTAGATGTAATCGATGCAATAACAATAGCAGTTTGGGTCCCCATTTTGATGACTCTTGCGATAAGAGAATTAAGCAATTCATCGACAACTCGTGTGTTAGTGCCAACTATTATTATTGGCGTTTTAGTGGCTATTTTATTCTACTTTTTGCGACCCACATTATTCGGTTAAATTTATTAATTTATAGTCCAAATTTTATATAATAGCCTTGTTATAAATTTTAAAAAACTCTGATGGCAGATTTTAATAATAATACAATTAAAGATAAAAATATTGAATCTAAACTTTTTGCCTTAATCCATACTATTCTTAACGCTTTTAAAAAATTTGAAGAAGGTCTAATAAACGATACTTTTTTTCGAAAAACGGTTAAAAATGCGATTAAAGACCTAATCAAATTTAATTTTTCTTTAAATGAAAAAAAGATTCGTCTTTCTCACCTTCTAAATAAGATGAATTTTACTTCTCAATATAAAGATGCAATTACCATTATAAACACCATTACATCTAAAGAAATCTCAAACATCTCAATTGAAAGTAATTTGTCAGAACCGACTCAGTCATCTAAAGAAGAATCGAGTTCTATTTTAATGGAACTCCCCGGAATTACTTTAGAAATTACATCCTCTTTTATAACCTTGATGGATGCTTTAAAATTAAAAGGGATTAATGAAGGAAAAATAATAATTAAAATGTTTAAAACTCTGATTAAGAATGTAAAGAGATTTCCAGGGAATGAAGAAATTCACTTTAATTTAAAACAAATTTACAAACGTGTTTTATCCTATATGGATAGGGAAGAAGGAGTTAAAGGTTTGAATGAAAAAATTGTTGATGCGTTATATCAAATCTTTAAAGATTTTCAGCGAAAATTAAATCTAAAACGCTAAGTAAAACAATAAAATTAATATTATTTCTTCCCCTTAAATAAATATTAGTTTAGAAAGATTGATTTTAAAATTATTTAAATAAGGTAAATATCATTCCGCGTCCAGGATTAAGGTCAAAAGCTCAAGCAAGGAAGAAATTAAGTACCCCCGGAAACAAGAACGTTTCTCATTACTGGAGAAGAAAACCTAAGAAAGCTCATTGTGCAATTTGTAAAAGACCTTTACAGTCAGTTCCACGATTACGTCCCGTTGAAATGAAAAAAACTAATATAACCGCCAGAAGAGCAAACAGATTGGAAAGTGGAAGGTATTGCTCAAAATGTCTACAGACGCTATTTAGAGAGAAAATCTGGCAACAATAACCTATTCACGCTTAATATTTCATTAATTTAATACTAGAGCAACATTAAAATTACTTTACAGTATCATTTAAACAAATATGATAATAACAATTTCAGGGCTTCATGGAACAGGAAAAAGTACAATTGGCAAATTAATTGCTCAAAGAATGAGCCTCAAATACTACAGTACTGGACAAGCCTTTAGAGATTTAGCTAAAGAAATGAAAATGACGCTAGAAGAATTTACAGACTACGTGGAAGAAAATCCCGATGTAGATAAAAAATTAGACAAAAAAATTATTGAAATTGCTCAAAAAGGAAACATCATAATCGATAGTCAATTAAGTGCGTACATTTTAGATTCAATTGCACAATTTAAAATATTACTAACTTGTCCTTTGGAACTCCGAGTCAAAAGAATGGCAGAGAGAGATAAAACTTCTTATGAAAATAAGCTTAATGAGACAATAATAAGAGAAGAATCGGAATTGGAGCGATTTGAAAAACTCTATAGAATAGATTTAAATAATGTGAAAATTTACAACTTGATTTTGGAAACTGAAAACTTGACTGTTGAGGAAATCGTTGAAAAAATCATTGGGTTATTAAAAAATTAAATTTCTTAAAAACTCACAAGAAATCAAAAACAATTTATTTTTGTATAAATTAACTAGATTACTGTTATTTATACAGAAAACTGGAAATATAAAATCCAGTTATATTAAACATAATTTTGGTGACAAATTATATTATGAGTGTGTATGACTTAGGACGCATTTGCGTCAAAACAATGGGAAGAGAAGCTGGTCATCACTGTGTTATTGTTGATATCATTGACAAAAATTACTTACTAGTTGATGGATTAAAAGTAAAAAGGAGAAGAGTCAACTTTAATCATATTGAACCTCTCACAGAAATAGTTGAAATAAAAAAAGGAGCTAATCACGAGGAAATTGAAGCTGCTATTAAAAAAGCGAATTTAGAAGAGAAAATGAATGAAATCATCTCTATCCCGATCAAATAATAAAGAAAATTCTTAAATTAAATCTTCTCTATTTTTTAATTAAAATGCAACGGTAGCCTAGCCTGGTACGGCGCTGGCCTGGAATAGGATCTATATCCTGAAAGCCAGTGTGTGAATGCACCCGGGGGTTCGATTTATAAGAAATCTCTTCTTGAAAGAACAAATCCCTCCCGTTGCGTTAATAAAATTTATACATCAGGAAAATCTAAAGCTTTTGATTTTGTAGCTCCCATCATTTGCCCCATTCCACCCGATGCTTGAGTTTGGATCCCCAAGAGACGTTGAAGTAATGTATTCATTCCCAGCGAACACAAAAAATACCAGGCTGTAAAAGCAAGCCAAACTGATCCCTCTCCAATAAAACCTCCTATTAAAGGTACATCATTTGCATTCATTGGGCTTAAAGCAACTGTTGCTCCTGCAAACAATCTACTCACAATTCCAAAAATGATAATCATAGGAAGAAACGATATGCAAGTTGGTTTCAATCTCTGAAGAGACATTTTTTGTTGGGTTTGTTTTAACATCGCATCTTTACGTTCCCATCTTTTTCGCTGTTTTCTATATCGTTCTAGATCTATTTCTGCTATTCCAATAATTTTTTCTTTCTCTTCATCATGACCTTTAATTTGTTTTTGCTTCCGCGCTATCTCTTCGGTATTAACCAACAATTTCGTTAAGAGAGAACTTAGTAGTGCTGTTGAAATAGCAAGTACTAATACAAAAATCATAGAAATTGGAGGTGTGGTTAACCATTCCACAACTGGATTTTTAAAAATTAAATGTATCATGCTTATACTTAAATTATATTAAAAAGATTATAAACTTTGCAGATATGGAGTCGATTTTGCTTAAAATTAATAGGATAACACATAAAAAAAAGTAAATTCCTTTCCTACTTTTTAATCCAAAAATGAATGATTAAAATTAAATCCCAAGTAGAATTTTATTGAACTTATTATATGTTAAATTATCAAAAACTTGAAACCGGAATATTTTTAGTTAAGTCAAATTCTTCTTCTGGTCCAAAAAGTAATGGAATTCTAATCAAAAATGATAAAAAATCCGGTGATATATTAATTGATGGGAATTTCTCAGTAAAAAAGAAATTAAAAGATTAAATATTGATTTAAATGCTGAAATTAAAACATTTTTTGTCTCCCATACACATTTAGATCATGTAAGTAACATCCATTTTTATGAAAATCCATCCATTAAAATCTTTTGCCCTATTCCTGAAGATAGATATTTGAAAAACATGAATATTTTTTTAAAAGAGAACGGGATGGTTGATTTTGGGGTGGATAATATCTTCAGAGAATTAATTTATGAGGATTTTGAATTTAAAAATCTAACTCATGTTCATGAGTTTAAACCAGGTACAAGATTCATATATAATAAAAACATAATAGAAACAATCCATATTCCGGGTCATTCACCGGGACATACAGCTTATTTAATTAGAGATAACTTAGAAGTACGAAGGGCAATATTATTTGTTTCCGATATAGGTATTGAACGTTCAGGTCCATGGTACGGTTCGAGCCATTGCAGTTTGGAAGACGTTAGAATTTCTATTCGAAAAATGGAAAATGTTTATCTCGGTAATAATAACGGTGATAAAATTCTTACTAGTGGTCATGGGACAGCTTATTTTACTAAACAGCCCGAAATCTTTAAAAAGGCTTTAAAGAGGATTGATGGTAATGAGGAAAAAGTATTACAATCATTCAATTATGATTACCCACTAGGACTAAAAGATGTAACCTTTAAAGGAGTTTATTATCCAGAAAAGCATATAGCACATTTAAGTCCCAGTGTCAAAAAAATTCATTTCTTTTGGGAGTGGAATATCATTTTACATCATGTTAACGAGCTCATTGAAAAAGGAAAACTTGTAGAAAAAAGTGAAGATCCAAGTACTTATCTTTGTAGTTCTGAATAATATAACTAAGAATTGAGGCGGCAAGCTCCTTTTTTAAGGCCAATTATCTTAGAATTAATAAAAAAAGGTATGACTCTTGATGAAATCTCCGTAGAGTTAAAAAACCTAGAAATTATAAATCTAAATAGAAGATATTATTCAACTAATGCGCTTAAATTACTTATTCCCCCACTATTCGAAGGGTGCGCAATTGAAAAGATGAGGCATTAGAAGAATTTCATTGCACAATCTCAGACTTGAGAAATTTGTATTTCTTAGATTTAAGAAATAACCTCCTAACATCAATTCCAATACCATTAGTAGATATTGAGGACCTTGCATTTATAGGGATAGACGATAATCCAATTGTAAGAAAGGAGGATTTGATTTACTTAATAAACATTAAAAATAAAGAATTAATTCAGTCAGGAGATTAAGAAAGTATTGGATCCAATGACATTTGAATAATCAAGAAAAATGATAAACACTGAACCTGGGCTAATCTAGTTTTATTATAACAGAATAGTTTATTTTGTAACATATCGTCCAGAATACCCTCTTTTTGATATAAATGAAGCAGAACAGCCTGCTAATCCATCCCAAGCATGCCCCTTAATCCCGGGTACTGGGAGGCGGCAAGCTCCTTGCTAATCGTCTCAGCATACTGGTGAATGATTCCTATTGTGATTAAGAGCCCCGTACCTGAAGTTAGAGCCCCCAAACTATCTGCAAAGAAACTCAATACAGCAATAAGAACTCCGTTTAAAATAACTAGTGTTGGAATGTACCTCTTCAATATTCGTTCTAGGGTTTTTTCAGAACTTCGAAATCCTGGGACTGCCATTTGTGAGTCCAATATTTGCCCAGCTATATCTCTTGGACTTAACCCTGAGACTTCCACCCACACCCGGCCGAGCATTATGCAAAGGAATATAAAGATAACTAAGTATAACAAAGCTCTTAAGGGAAAAGCAATTAGGTCGGCTAATCCTAAAGGGGGTGTAAGTAACCATATCAAACCCCCACTAGGTATTAGTTGTCCCCCCCCTCCGGCCCCACCAGATTCTTGTTGTCGAAATACTCCAATTATATTTACCCAGAAATCAGGGATAAGCCCTCCATTCTTCACACGCAGACCAGATCCAGGTCCAGCAATTAGTTGCCCAAAGAATAAAAGATTTGCATATAGAGCATTAACTAATATCACAGGGATATTAGATACATACAGCAGTTTCATGGGGTATTTACCCTTATATCCTCGATAGCCACGGTATGTAAGAGGGATCTCAACTCTAGTTGACTCAAACCAAATGACGATTAAGAAGATGATGATAGTAGTTATTATCCCTAAAATTGACGGGAGTTGTTGTCTGACAAATATATCTGCCAAATTTGTAT
>LAZR01001849.1_pt1 | contig 12881 bp, 10 predicted proteins | sample 329461 | NCBI WGS metagenome assembly LAZR01 (sample SAMN03002196, study PRJNA259156) | marine sediment metagenome | biome: sea floor; feature: Hydrothermal impacted sediments; material: marine sediment; isolation source: Loki non-amplified sample from Loki's castle hydrothermal vent sediment ...
ATGTAGGGTTATGGGCTACATATGGTCACGGTAGGGCTTTGGAAGACCTGATTGCCTGTCGCGATGAATTGGAAAATCCCAGTGAAGCACTTCCCGTTCCTAATGAGTAGCTAAGAATCTAAAAAATTAAAATATGTATCCCCTTAGAAGAAACAGAAGATTGAGAACTACTGATTCCATACGTCATTTGGTGCGCGAAACTATTTTGACCCCGAGTGATTTTCTGGTCCCCCTTTTTGTGGTGGAGGGCAAGGGGATAAAAGACGAGATTCCGTCCATGCCTGATTACTATCGATTAAGTTTAGACAATCTTGAAAAAGAGGTTAAAGAACTTTGGAGCATGGGATTATGTGCTGTTTTACTTTTTGTTAAAGTGCCTGACGAGCTAAAAGACAATAAGGGGTCTGAAGCGTTAAACCCGAATGGACTGATGCAATTGGCCATTAAAACCGTGAAAAATGCTTGTCCAGAAATGCTTGTCATGACGGATGTTGCTTTAGACCCGTATTCTTCTTATGGCCATGATGGTATCATTGAAAACGGTCGCATACTCAATGACGAAAGTGCCGAAATACTGGCTGAAATGAGTGTGAGCCATGCCAATGCCGGAGCTGATTTCGTAGCGCCAAGTGATATGATGGATGGTCGTATACTTACAATTCGGGAAGCTCTTGAAGACGAAGGCCATACCGATACTGGCATCATGGCTTACAGCGCAAAATATGCAAGTGCCTTCTATGGTCCTTTTCGTGATGCCTTGGATTCTGCGCCAGTAGATATGGATAACGTCCCTAAGGATAAAAAATCATATCAAATGGATGCTGCAAATCGTTTTGAAGCAATTAAGGAGACGCAAATGGATATTGATGAAGGTGCCGACATCGTAATGATTAAGCCGGGTCTGTGTTATTTGGATATTGTACGCGAAATACGAAACGAGGTTGATGTGCCCGTAGCTGTTTATCAAGTGAGCGGCGAATACATTATGTTAAAGGCTGCTGCCGAAAAAGGATGGCTCGATCACGATGCCGTTATGATGGAACAATTGATTAGTATAAAAAGGGCCGGTGCAAATTTCATTGCTAGCTACTTTGCTAAGGATGCGGTGCGATTAATGGGATAAACCTTGACTATGAAAATAATTATTAATATCCTTTTCGGATTATTCTTGAGTTTCGTTTGGTCGCAAACAGCGCCATCGAATAAGATAGATATCGTTCGGTCAGATGCCTTGATACATGTCGAACCGAAAGATGTGGGTCTAGACAAAACCTACATTCACACAAAGGTTGATTCGATTGTAACCAATGGAATAAGGCAGAAGGCTTTTCCCGGAGCGGTTGTATTGGTAGCGAAGCAAGGCAAAATAATTTTCGAGGAAGCATATGGTTACCATACCTATGATAGCATCCGGCCTACTGCCAAAAACGACCTCTTCGATCTTGCGTCGGTCACCAAAATTACGGGAGCATTACCAGCTATTATGAAATTGGTCGACGAGGGAAAACTGGATTTAGACAAACCGTTCAGCACTTATTGGAAACGTTGGCAGAAGCGCGAGGATAAGAAAAATATAAGCCTCCGAGAGATTCTAGCCCATCAGGCCGGTCTTCAACCCTATATTATCTTTCTTAACGAGGTCATCAAAAAGAACGGAAAACTTAAATCTCGTTTTGTTAAATCCGAAGCCAATAACCGTTTCCATAATCAAGCCTATGATGGCCTATATGTAAAAGATCGATTTAATAGAAAGATGTATCGAATGATTGATCGATCAGAGGTATCTAAAGAAAAGAAATATGTGTATTCAGGACTCGCATTTCTACTATTTCCGGAACTTGTTGAAGAGATAACGGGCGATTCTTATGAATACTACTTGGAAAAAAACTTTTACTTACCTTTAAGTATCCCGACCATGGGCTTTCGACCCAGCACTAAAAAATTCTCCAATAGCATAGTACCCACTGAACAAGATACTATATTTCGTCAAACGCTTACCCAAGGTTGGGTACACGACGAAAATGCATCCCTGTTAGGAGGAGTTTCGGGTAACGCAGGCCTTTTCGCCACTGCTTCGGATTTAGCCATATTGATGCAAATGTATATGCAGTATGGTATGTATGACGGGAAGCGGTATTTTTCAGAAGCTACCGTCAGAGAATTTATAAAAGTGCAATATCCTGAAAATGAAAATCGACGAGGATTAGGCTTTGACAAACCCTTGCTAGGCAATGATACCCTTCAACTTAAGGATGCCTATCCAGCGCCAGAAGTGAGTAGTGAGAGTTTCGGCCATAGTGGTTTCACCGGTACTTTCGTATGGGCAGACCCGGTAAACCAATTGGTATATATTTTTCTGTCCAATCGTGTGAACCCGACAAGAGATCACCAAAATATATACGATTTAAATATTCGATCAGCAATACAGGAAATATTTTATAAAGCTACATTAGCCTCTGAATAAGCAGATTCCCTTCTTTTTTTATTAATATCTTTGGCGCTTAAAACAAAACAATGGGCCTGCTATTATTCTATGCTATTATTTCTATATTCTTCTCTTTCCTCTGTTCGATTTTGGAAGCAGTACTATTAAGCATTACTCCAACTTTCATAAATGTCAAAAAAAATGAAGGAAAATCGTATGCGGTAACTCTGGAAGAACTTAAAAAGGACGTAGACAAACCTTTAATTGCAATTCTTACTATCAATACTATTGCACATACCGTAGGAGCTATTTTGGTGGGTGTGCAGGCTAAAGTCGCTTATGCGGAATTATACGGAAGTACACAACGTACCTTCTTGGGTATCGGATTTACCGAAGACCTTATGGTAGGGTTAGTGTCGACCGTTATGACCATCTTGATATTGATAGCTTCCGAAATTATACCTAAAACGATTGGGGCAACGTATTGGAGGGAACTATCTAATTTTTCGGCCAAAACCCTAAAGGTGATGGTGCTCGTACTTAAATATACAGGGCTATTATGGATATTGCAACTCTTCACCAAATTGGTAGGAGGAAAGGGGCATCAAGGTAGTGTTCTTAGTCGCGAAGATTTTACCGCCATGACCGATATTGCTCATGAGGAGGGCGTTTTCGAAAAGTCGGAATCTACGATCATTAAGAATCTCTTGCGTTTTGACGAAGTGTTTGTCAAAGATGTCATGACCCCGAGGGCGGTCATGAAAATAGCTTCGGAAAAGAAAACTATCGCAGAATTTTTTAAGGATAATCCCAAGATGCGTTTTTCCCGTATTCCAGTGCACGGCGAAAAACCCGACCATATTGATGGTTTCGTGCTAAAAGATAATATTCTGGAAGAGATGGTCAATGAGAACGGTAATGTATTACTTGCGGATATTAAAAGGGATATCTTAATTACAGAAAGGGATACGCCGATTCCAAAATTATTCGACACTTTAATCAAAAAACGCGAACACGTGGCCCTTGTTGTTGATGAATATGGATCTGTCAGTGGGTTAGTCACTATGGAGGACGTCATTGAGACCTTGTTAGGCCTTGAAATAATGGATGAGAGCGATAACGTTGCCGATCTTCAAGATCTTGCCAGAAAAAATTGGGAAAAACGAGCCCAACGATCCGGGGTGCTGGACAGAAACGAGGAACCGACTCCATCAACTCAAAAGGGAGGCACTGGCTCAGCAAAATAGAATTTGTATTTGAAGCTCTTCTTTTCCATAGTTTATTCAACATTGTTAAAATTAGCTCCCAAATCTTAGTAACCCAGATGGAGACCGTACATATCAAAACACCACTCGGTATAGCCCAATTGATTGGCGATGATAAAGGTCTATGTGCTATAAGCGTTTTTGAAAGCGAGCGAGATGTCGTAGTTGAGCCCGATGAAAAGATTCCAAAAATTTTAAAAGTTGCAGTTGACCAGTTACGGGAATATTTTGAAGGGAATAGAAAAGTATTTGATATAAGTCTAAATCCAAAAGGAACTAATTTTCAAAAACGGGTTTGGAAAACTCTGGAAACTATCCCCTATGGAAAAACAGTCTCTTATCTCGAGATTTCAAAAATACTCGGCGATGTTAAGGCGATTCGAGCTGTAGCGGCCGCCAATGGAAAAAATCCTTTATGGATTATAGTTCCTTGCCATCGTGTCATTGGAAGTGACGGTTCCCTAACTGGATATGCCGGAGGGTTACATCGAAAAAAATGGCTATTAGATCATGAAAATCCCGTGAAACAGCAATCCCTCTTCTAAAATTGAAAGTTTAGTGACAGACCACCTGGTTTGTTTTCAACTATGCTTTTTCAACCTAAGTTTCCAAAATAACCGTTTGACGATAAAACCATGTAATTGCGGATACTTTCGCATGAAAGTAACAAGCTTTCCTAAGAAAAAAAACGACTGGTAGGTCGGTTAGTGTAATCTTATAACATTCTTATTTATATTTGCGCCTAAATCTAATTTCATGAAATTTTTTATATCAGCGTGCATAGTACTACTATTTATTTCCTGTGGAGACGACAATGGATCAAATTCGAACCCCCCCGAAGCTGTCGATTATACAGCACAGAACGAGGCCGACATTAAAAACTATATCCAAGAAAATAATCTAGTCGCGGAAAGAAGCGATACCGGACTTTACTATAGTATTACGCAACCTGGCGATGGGGCTAAACCTGATGCCTTTTCTGATGTAACGGTGGCATATAAGGGATATTTTCTTAATGGAAAGGTGTTCGATGAAAGTGCATCTGAGGGAATTACGTTTAACCTACAACGGGTTATAAAGGGATGGACAGAAGGTATAACCTATTTTAAGGAAGGAGGAAGCGGAATATTATTGGTGCCTTCACATTTAGGATATGGCAGTTTCGATTATAGCGGAATTCCTGGCGGTTCGGTACTTGTTTTTGATATTAAACTTCTTGCTGTAAATTAACAAAGCGGCATCTAGTTCAGATTTGAATGTAGCTTAATGTTTGCCAAAAATAATTAGCTTTATTCGCCTCATTGTTTTCTGATTTAACTTAAATAATAGGAAGCTTTATTTTGGTTTTCTAATTCCATCAAGACTAGGATACCATATATGTTTGCGCAAAAGCTTCATAACATTTTAAGCATTACAAAAAGCTTTTAGATCAGAATCTGAACGAATAGCATTTTAAAGGTTTTTAAAGTGGTTTCTGTTACATCGAATTTCCTCAAAGGATTTTGGCAGCTATTTATGTTTGGTAAAGCCTTCTCAAGATTATACATCTTTTGTAATCTCAGTAGAAATCCAATTTCCACTTCCCTAAGTGAAAAATTCTTTATCGATGAAAAGATGATGGTTTACGGTAGTAATACTATTTCCTAGAGTATCCAAAAAGAGTGGGCGTATTCGTTCTTTATTTTTCCATTTCATAAATGAAACACCTATATCCTGCGATATAAGATATTTAAAATTTCGAAAAAGGCCTTTTGGTTTTCGAATCGTGCCAAACGCAATGCTTAAATTTGTACATTACAATACAATATGCTAGAAAAACAGAACATAGAACATGAAAAGGCCGTTTTAATCGGCGTACTCAATCGCGAACAGAACGAAGAGAAAGTAGGCGAATACCTCGATGAACTCGAATTTTTGACCTATACTGCTGGTGGCGAAGTGCTGGAACGCTTCGTTCAGCGAATGGATCCACCAGATCCTAAAACTTTTATTGGTAGTGGAAAGATTCAAGAAGTGGAACAGTTCGTCAAAGAGAACGACATTGGTTCGGTAATCTTCGATGATGAGCTCACTCCTGCCCAACAACGTAATATAGAAAAAATCCTTAAATGTAAGATTCTAGATCGCACAAGTTTGATTCTTGATATTTTTGCACAAAGGGCACAAACCAGTTATTCACGAACCCAAGTCGAACTGGCACAATATGAATTTCTTTTACCTAGGTTGACAGGTCTTTGGACCCACTTGGAACGTCAACGTGGTGGTATCGGTATGCGGGGACCTGGAGAAACCGAGATTGAGACCGATAGACGTATCGTAAGGGACCGGATTTCATTGCTCAAAAAGAAGCTTAAAAAGATTGACCGCCAAATGGATACACAGCGGGGTAATCGTGGTAGTTTGGTTCGTGTTGCTTTGGTAGGATATACCAATGTAGGTAAATCTACCTTAATGAATGTCATTAGTAAAAGTGATGTTTTTGCAGAGAATAAACTTTTTGCGACTTTAGATACAACGGTACGTAAAGTAGTTATCGGAAACCTACCTTTTTTGTTAAGTGACACTGTAGGCTTTATTCGCAAGCTACCCACGCAATTGGTCGAAAGTTTTAAAAGCACCCTAGATGAGGTTCGCGAGGCAGACCTATTGCTTCACGTGGTTGACATTTCACACCCACAGTTTGAAGAACACATTGAATCGGTTAATAAGATTTTAGGAGAAATCAAGAGTGCCGACAAGAATACAATCATGGTCTTCAATAAAATTGACCTTTACAAACATGAAACTATTGAAGAAGATGATTTAATGACCGAAAGAACTGAGCGGCATTTTACCATTGAAGAATGGAAGCGAACTTGGATGCAAAGAGTAGGTGATAAAGCCCTGTTTATTTCTGCTTTGAACAAAGAGAACCTCGAAGAGTTTAGGGCCAGGGTGTATGATGAGGTAAGGGATATTCATGTGACTCGTTTTCCGTATAACAACTTTCTGTATCCTGAACATCTCGATCAATATTAATTCCGAAAAACGTACAGCGTTGTAAGGTTTATGGTTATGTGACCAGTCAGAATGGCCAAATACATTATAAGATAGATATTTTTAATTATTTTAAAAATTGAATAATCTTTAGGAATCTTATCTTTCAAGCATTTCTTTTCCTTTTTTGATAGTTATTTTAAAGCCTCCTCTTTTTACCATCCATACAAAAAATAATACCACCCATACATTACATTTTTGACATATAGCTTCCTCGGGCTAATTTGGTCATCAATTGATTTTATCATCCTACTATAGATGTTTTGATTTCTAGTAATCAAATGTTGTAGGATCATACAAAGTAAAAAAGCGATGAAAAAATGTTTATTAATGTTTGGCTTACTAATTATTGTCCTGCTCATAGCCGTTATTACCAATGAAAAGGACGATTTAAACTTTAATCAAAAATTAGTTTTTGCAGAAGATGTAAACGAAACATCCGTCGTAGAAGTAGAACAACGAGATAGTATACCGTACCCTTGAAATAATATAAAATCGCTGGAATCTGTACAATAATTTAATCCTGTATAGCATTCATTGTGAATTATTTATGTATTTTTACTAACCCATCGTCTTATTTTACCTATGAACAGTATACTAGAACACTGTATTTTTTATTTTAAAAATAGTAAGACAATTATTGGGAAACAAGCATTATAATTTTATGAAACTGCCATTCCAAAAGGTACGGCTCTAGGCATCATGTTTTTTTTAGAACGTGGTAAAGTCCGTCTGATGAAAACCTACTGGGGCACCAAACCAACTTTTTGGCACCTGGTGATTTGCTCGATATAGGTTTCGGGGGAACTACCTAAATCAGCACCCATTTGGTACTATCGATTGAGATACATCGGGAGGGCCGTACGGATTGGCGGTATCATAATATTTTTCCGTTTGGCATTTCGATAGCGAAGGCCCTACTTTCCTGTACTAAGGCAGCTACTAATTTATTTCCTTCACTCATAATCCTATATCTATTTAAGTACTTCCACTAAAAATTCTTTTCCTAAAAAGGTTTTATGAAGCTTTTGTACTGTGAAAGGAATGATTCTGATCTCAATTTCATCCTAAATCCCATTGGAACAATGCACTACCATCTTGAAATTGCGGAATTTCTAAAATAGCTTTTAAATAGACTGTCTTACGTAACTATCTGAAAGTTGTTTTCATGAAAATTTTGTACATAATGCAGTACTTTGCCGAACTATATTGTATTTCTGGATTAATTCGTTTTTGCGTTCTGAGCTGGCAACGATTCAAGCTAGTAACTCCTGTCACAACCTACAAAGTTAGATATATGGCTATGTTGCAGAATACATTTCTCAGTATTAACCGATTATACAGGGCTAAATACGAGTTATACAATTTTGCTGTTTTCGGACCTATTCTCAATTTATCTTGCTTTCAAAATAGTTCATTATGAAAGCCTTAATCATTTATATAGTTCTTCTTGCCATTGCCGGTTTGAGCTTAGCCAATTGTCTGCATTTGATTTATTGTTTAAGGTAATGACTGTTGGTAAGGTCATTTGTCAAGAACATTCTTTTACCATAGCGTCAATCAAATTTACTACAGATAAAAACATCCTTACTATTTTTAATCATAATTACTTGTAATACCACTTTTCTGGTTGTACAAACTTTGTACGCTATTATCGAAGCTGTAGAACCGCTTGTATTCGTTGCTATTGAAGTTATCCTTTTTTCTGATTTGCTATGAATAATATTTTGGGAATTTATCGAAGGTGGTGGATATAGATTTTGGCCATTTAGAACTATTTGTCTATAGCAAAAAGCAAAAGGAAATGATTATTGTAATGCCATTTACCGATTAAAATAACCGTTCGTATTTTTCACAACATCATACACTATCTTCACAACAATAGTTTAGATGTTCTTCACATCCATCTTATCTTTACAAAGTAATTAAGTAAAATTGTAATCCCAAATCTCGATTTTGCTTTACTGAAATCAATGTATTGGTCCCAAATCGATGCTTGACCTACAAAAATTAATTTAGTTTTTAAATCTTACAAAATTACCTACTTAACAAAAACGTCCCTTGAAAAGGGGCGTTTTTGTTATGAGATCACCTATTTGTACTAGAATTTATTTCTGTATGTAAGGTCGGGCCGCAACTGCGGAAATATAGGCTGCTAAGTATATAATAAGTATAATAATATATTTATCCATGCTTCTGAATTGATGGTAACAGTATATATACGTTTTTACTTTACTAAAAAGATTATCCCTATTTCGATGGAACACACTTTTTCATTAATTTAAAGTTCTGATTCCCCTAATGGCATCGCATAACACAACTAATTTATGAAACAGAGAAAGTTTACTTTAGAAGAACATGAAATACCCGAAAACTGGTATAATATCGTGGCCGATATGCCCAATAAACCGCTTCCGCCGTTAAACCCAAGTACTTTAGAACCTATCGGTCCGGAAGCCTTGGCACCACTTTTCCCCATGGCTTTGATTGAGCAAGAGGTCAGCACTGAAAAATGGATAACCATACCTGACGAGGTTCGCAATATTTACTCCCTTTGGAGGCCTACACCCCTTTATAGGGCCCACGGTTTGGAAAAAGCATTGGATACACCGGCTAAAATCTACTATAAATATGAGGGCGTAAGTCCATCGGGTTCGCATAAACCAAATACTGCGGTTCCTCAGGCTTATTATAACAAACAGGAAGGGGTTAAACGCATTACCACAGAAACCGGCGCGGGTCAATGGGGCAGTGCACTTGCTTTTGCCTGCCAGCACTTTGGTATCGAGTGTGATGTTTATATGGTAAAACTCTCATACCAACATAAGCCATATCGTAAATCGATGATGAATGCTTGGGGTGCCAATGTTTTTGCTTCCCCGAGCAACTTGACGGAAGCGGGCCGGAAGATTTTGGCTGAAAATCCTGATAGTCCAGGTTCCTTAGGCATTGCCATTTCAGAGGCGGTAGAGATGGCCGCACAGCGTGAAGATACGAAATACGCTTTAGGCAGTGTCTTGAACCATGTCAAGTTGCACCAGACTATCATCGGTCAAGAAGCTATAAAACAAATGGAAAAAGCCGGTGATATGCCCGATATCGTTATCGCTCCTTTTGGTGGAGGTTCAAATTTTGCAGGACTCGCTTTTCCGTTCTTACGATTGAATTTTGAGGAAGGTAAAAATATTCGCTGCATCGCCAGTGAACCCACCTCATGTCCGAAATTGACTCGGGGCATATTCCGGTATGACTTTGGCGATACTGTGGGAATGACGCCGTTATTGCCCATGTATACTTTAGGTCACGACTTTGTGCCGGCGCCCATTCATGCCGGTGGTCTACGATATCATGGTGCCGGAGTAATTGTAAGTCAGTTGCTTAGGGATAATTTGATTGAAGCCGTGGCACATGATAACCTCGAAGTATTTGATGCTGGCGTACTATTCGCCAAGACAGAAGGAATTATTCCCGCACCGGAAGCAACACATGGTATCGCTACCGCTATCGCAGAAGCGAAAAAATGTAAGGCGGATGGGGTTTCAAAAACAATTCTGTTCAACCTTTGTGGCCATGGCAACTTTGATATGAAAGCGTATGACGATTTCTTTGAAGGTAAAATCGTAAAGCACGAACTCTCGCAAGATGAGATAAACGCTTCAATTGCAAGGTTGAATACGCCGGAAATCCCCAAACAAAAATGAGTATAAAAAAAGCAGCTATTATAAAATAGCTGCTTTTTTTTGATTGGACATTTAATACCAATCACATAAAATTATCTTCTTGCTTATAGGCATCGATAACGGCCTGTTCTCCGGCCTTACCATCCTTCGAATTTCCATGTTCCATACCAAGTACGCCGGTAAATCCCTTTTCATGAATCCATTTGAATACATTTTTGTAGTTAATCTCTCCCGTAGTAGGTTCATTTCTACCGGGGTTATCGCCAATTTGAATATATGCGATTTCGTCCCAGGTAAGTTCCATATTGTGAATTAGGTGACCCTCGGTTTTTTGCATATGGTATATATCGAATAAAATTTTACAGGCGGGGCTATCAACACCCTTGCAAATCATATAGGTCTGATCAGAGTTTTGTAGGTATAGGTCGGGAGAATCGGATAGGGGCTCGAGTACCATCACCAAACCGTGTGGTTCTAAAATTTCAGAGCCTCTTTTAAGCGCCTCGATAACATGACCATCTTGTATTCCGGTCGGTAAGTTTCTTTCAAACCCACCAGGCACTACGGTCATCCATTTAGCATTACAGCGTTTGGCGGTCTCGACGGCTTTTTTACATCCATCTAAAAAGATATCGATATACTCTTTTTTGCCAGCAGCAAGGGTATTGGCCATATTACCTCCCTTTTGAACTACGAAAACACCCATGGTCATACCCCTTTTTGCCATAGTTTCGCCCATTTTGTTCTGTAAGGCAACGTCCCTGTCCATCATGCCATTGTCTTCAAAGGCCGTAAAACCTTGGTCGGCCATAAAATTAAGCTGATCGATAGGATCTTTACCTGCAAGGTTCTCGAACATACCTAGATGAGGTGCGTATTTGAGATTGAATTTGTGGGGAGCAAAACTATTGGTTGTATTATTTTTGGCATATGCAAAAGCTCCGCCCATTGAAAGCGCACTGCCGGTCAATGCTGTTTTCTGTATAAAATTGCGTCTTTTCATTTTGTTGGTGTTTACTTTTATGAGTTGATTTAATAATTGTAATCCAATAATTTTTCGATATTCTTTATTGATGCGCTTCAATAACAAGCCAGATAATCCCCAAAATTAGTTCTGAGAGATTACCAAAAATGGGAAAGGGTCAAAAGCTTTATAAATTTGCCTCCAACCCTTTCCGTTTTCAAAATTTAGTATTGAGAATTATATTGACCAATCTTTTCCACCGGTCAGTTCCTGAAGGTCACCACAACCAATGTATACGCCCGGAACCGGTAGGTATGCAAGTACTTCTTCGCCAACGTATTCAGAAGTCTTATAGCCCATTATGGTAAGTCCGCGTAGATTGTTTGCGAAGCCAAAACGAGAGATGGCATCGTCTAATAGCGGCTCCTCATCGTCTGCAATAGCCTCATTATACTGCTGTATGGCCTTGAAATTCTTTATTTGATCTTCTTTTGATGATTTAAGCGCAGGTGCTAAAACGGCCTCTAGGTCTTCAGCGGTTAAATCACCCGCCTTTTCGGTATCTGAATCTTTTTTGGCCTTTTCAAGAAAGCGTGCCATTGACATTTTCCAAAATTTCTGTTGCTTATCGTCCATTACCTCGTTGGCAAATTTGTCGATAAAAAGGTGCACTTGGGTCTCTGACGCCGAAGCTATGTCCGTTTTTGGAATAATAATATCTACCAATTTGGTTAATGCCGCACCTTCATCCTTTGAAAAGAAATCGGGAGTCCATTCGAGCACGGTTTCTTGTTTACAACTCTGTACGATACTAAATAAAGTAGGCATGGCGACGGTATACCCCATAGCCAATCCCATATTTCTGAGTGCTTTTCTTCTATCCATTATATATTTCCTTTTTTAAGTTCGTTGGCTGCATGTTCTGCCGCTCTGGCGGTGAAGGCCATATAGGTCAACGAAGGATTAACACAGCTGGCGGAAGCCATAAAAGCTCCGTCTGTCACGTATACGTTCGGTACATCGTGTAACTGATTGTTTCCGTTCAATACTGAAGTTGTACGGTTACGGCCCATACGTGCGGTTCCCATTTCATGAATACCAAGTCCCAAACCGGTTTCGTTGTCGTGGCCCTTTATGTCTCTAGCGCCTGCTTTTTCGAGCATATCAATGGCCGATTGCTTCATATCTTTTCGCATATTCAGCTCATTTTCCTTGAAACCTGCATCAAAAGTAACTGTTGGTAATCCCCAGTCGTCTAATTTTTCATAATCCAATGTCATTCTATTTTCCTCGTAGGGCAATACCTCTCCAAAACCTCCGATGCCCATGGTCCATCCTCCTGGCTTCAAAATAGCATCCTTCAATTCTTTTCCGTATGAAAGTTCTGCAATCAACTCTTCCCAGTTGCCCCTGCTAGCACCACCTTGATATCCGAAACCACGTTTGTAATCTTTTCTGTCTGAGGCTCCACCCCGGTTTCTGAAACGGGGAATGTAAACACCGTTCGGTCT
>LAZR01001850.1_pt1 | contig 12875 bp, 14 predicted proteins | sample 329461 | NCBI WGS metagenome assembly LAZR01 (sample SAMN03002196, study PRJNA259156) | marine sediment metagenome | biome: sea floor; feature: Hydrothermal impacted sediments; material: marine sediment; isolation source: Loki non-amplified sample from Loki's castle hydrothermal vent sediment ...
TACATTCCTTAGATCTACCTGACCTACTCCATAATATCCTGTTTCATCACCTACTCTTAGTTCTCTTAACCTCTCTTGCCTTTGTCTATTATATCTAGCTATTCTATCAGCATTACGCCTAGCTATTTCATATGATTCACTACTCTGAGTTGGTAGTTCTGGAACAGACTGTTCAGGAGGTGGTGGTTCTGGAACAGGCTGTCCAGGAGGTGCTACATTTGTAGCAGGAGTTTCGCCAGTAGTTCTACTACCCCTTCCGCTAGGAGTTACAATAGTAACATTAAGTGCAGCTAGAGCAGCCCTCAAACCCTCTAGCCTTTGCTCTTTGGCTGATACAAAATCCTCAAAGTATCTATCTAATTCCCCATAAAAGAATTCCCATTCACCTGCTACAACATTTAATCCTTCTCTAGTCAAACCTTCTACATCTATAAAATGATCAAATAGGTCTTCTAATCTCTGAGCTTTGTCTGTCTCAAAATCATCCTTTTCCCATTGTGCATGTAACCCCCTTATTAATCTCTGTCTTTCTAAAGATCTTTCTAAGTTCTCGTACTCTTTAACCCTAGCATCTTCAGCCCTCTTTATCTGATCTTTTATGCCCTTATCTAATTCCTTGCCTTGCTCTTTCAGGCTGTCTCGTAATTGTTTTAACTGCTTATCGTAATTCTTATCCTCTGATTTATTAGCCTTATTCCTAGCATCTTCAGCCCTCTTTAATTCTCTATTCTTCCTCCTCAGTAATGCTAATATACCTACTGTATCTCTCTTTCTAGCTAACTCTTCAGCCTCAAACGTAAAGTCCTCTTGGATAATAAGTAATTGCTCTCTATACGTTTGTTCTATTCTTAATAGTCTCTCAGAATGATCACTTGCTAGTTTTAGCCTTGCTTTAGCAGCTTCATCATGTAGTCCTTCTCTACGCTCTTCAGCACTCTCCTCTATACTTCTTATACGTTCTTGGAAATTACGCTCTATATCTTCCCTACGAAACGACTCCTGTATTGCCCTGTCTATAGCATCTCTAAAATCCTGTATAAACTCAGCCTTCATTTCTGCACCCAAATCCTTTCTCAAATCATTGAGTGCATCATCTACCTTTTGTAAAGCCTCAGATAGCTCTCCAGCCTCACGAGTCAACTTCTCAAAATCTTCCGCTGCCTTTTCTGCTGCATCCCCTGTCTCTTCTAGATCATCACTTAGCCCCTCAAAAGACATACCTAGAGAATCTGTAATAATATTAGCAGCCTCTCTAGCATCATTAATTATGTTCTCAGTATGCCTCTTCCAATCTGCATCTAATTGTTCTCCCAAATCAAACCGATCTATTTCACCTTTGAGTAATTGCCATAATCCTCTAATAATATCAACAGCAAATCCTAAAGAATTGACAATAGTAGAAATACCAGCAGCAGCATACGTAATTATGAGAGTAATAGCCTGTTTGAAATATACGCCTAGTTTAGCTTGTCTCTTTTCTATTTCTGCATCTGTGATATCCAGATTAAACAGCCATCTATAGTATTTCGCTAGTGCTATACCAGCTTCTTCTAAATGCCCAGGCATTGATACTGCAAACTTCAATACCTTATCTAGCAGATTGAATAACTGTTCAGCCAATACACCTATAAAATGTCCAAATTCCCTTACCTGCTCTTCATTCTCTTCAAACCACTTGAGTAGATCTTTGAGTCTCCTACTCATATATGTAATTTTAGCCTGGAGAGTCTCCTGAAAAGCACCACCTATAGCTAACTGTAATTCTTCCATCAGTCTTGGTAATGAGGTCATCTGCTTACCTACAGATCCCATTGCAGCCTCATAAGAACCTGCTACCACCTCAGATTGACGATAAATCTCATTCAGGATAGCCTGTTGACGTTCTACATCAGTCAATTCCTTAACATTCTTGCCTAATTCTTTAGCTAATCTCTCATATGCATCCCCTCTCCTCAATTGAATACCTAGCTCATCCAATAATTCAGGCTCCATCTTTTGGATACCTAAGATAAGACGCTCAAAAGCCTGAGAGGAGTTTATACCTGCTACTACCGCTGAGTCTTGGGCTATACGTGCCAACTTAGCTGCTTCTGACCAATCAATATTAGCTCTAGCTAACCTTATCAAGGTCGTCCTGGCTACCTGTGTGGTAATCCCTAAACTCTTGACCTCTTCCTCTACTCTTGCTATCTCTTCTGCTGATTTACCTGCCCTCTGACCCACCAAATTTAATGTAATCCCTAGAGTATCAACTCTTGCTTTAAGATTCGTAGAAGTTGATATAAATTGCTTGATAGATCCTACTGCTTGTAAACCCATTTGGATAAAAGCAGTGGTTATACTACCTACAACACCAGCCAATATACCCATAGTCTTGCCGGATTCTCTGACCGACCTATCAATCTTATCAAAACCCTGTTCAGAATTAGCAGCTATTCTATCGAGATTAGCATCAAATCTCCTAAAGAACTCTAAAGTTCCATCCTCTATCTCTGCTTGGAACAGGACTTCATTTTCAGCCATTATACTTTCCTGTTAGCATGAGCTATTAGTATATTATCTATGGATGTTCTAGCCAGTCTAGACGCAATCATCTGTTCTCTAGCCCTCTTATCTATTGAATACCATCTCCAATCGTAAGGTATACCTAGTGATAATGCAGTCTCAACTTCATACAGTCTAATACCATGGTCTAGTTTACTCTTCTTCTCCCCATTCTGAATCAATATCTCCGCTAGTGGCAAGTCGTCCCATTTCACTTTGAAACCCATCCAGAGCTTGACCGATACCCTGTAATGTTACCTCCTGGAACATAGCCTGTTGTATTACATTATCTGCATCGGTCATATGTGCTAATGCCATATATTTAATAAATACTAACCGTCTTAGACCAGGATCTTCTGGTATAGTATAATCCCCTTTGAAAGGAGCTTCTACCTTATCTATCCACTGCTGATCCTCTATATTTATTGGACCATCCTTAACAGTAACACACAAAGACAATAATAAATCCCTCCTAACTCTCACTATTGTATCATCTAACTTAGCATTGTAACTTTCAGTCTCTTTGTGCTTGAGCCATAAAGGGTAATCCTCATCATCTTCATCTGGCTTCTCATCTGGCAATTCATAATCCTCTGTAATTACATCACCCGCCAATAACTCTATATTACGCTTTGGGTACTCCTTATACGGATATACATCATCTATAATGTCCATGTAATAAGGAGGTAATGGAGTAATTTCTAATGAGAAACCCGATGTAGTAGTATACTCTATGACAAATTTATCCTCACTCACTTTACACCTCTTATACAACAGAATGAGGAAGATAGAATGAAAATATCTTCCTCATTTACACACCGATATACAATTTAGCATTAGCTAGGAATGGCTTGTATCTGGCTAGATGCTTTGGTAATAAACGCCGAACTACCCTGAGGTTCACCTCCTATATAAATATAGTTCGGATCAACAACAAAGAGTGCGTTAAGACCAACATTAGTAGGAATATTGAGACTCCATAATTGGAACTGAGCACCACCATCTGTAGAACGTAACACCCTACCTAAAGGACCAGCTATATTCAGAGCTACAAACAAATGAGAATCATCTAAACCTCTAATCCTCTTGATAGCAATAGGTGTAACACCCTGTGTTGGTAATACAGTCCATGCTGTACCATCATCATATGATCCGTACATCTCACCTGCATCATTACCGATGAATACAGTACCATCAGGTGTAACATGAATCGTATCTATTGCATCTCCACTACCAGCAGTTGGACCTGTAACAGCACTCCATGATTCACCATAGTCCTTAGTAAGATAGATAGTATTAGAATCACCACCTACCCAACCAATACCATGTCTAAGCCATGAAGATTCATTGAACTGAACAGTACCTAGAGACAGTTTAGCCGTCCATGATGCACCACCGTCTGAAGACCGATATACATATCCATCATCTGTAACTGCATAGATATGATTCCAATCTAACAGGAATAGATGAGTAATATATTGACCGTCTACAGTACCTACATCAACCAATACCCATGATGTAGTTCCCATAACAGTGACGTCTGCATAGGCTATTTCAGCCGGTTCACCTGCATCTGTTGTACCTCTAGAAACAATGATCCTATGATCATTTTTGTCGCCTATTAATACAATTGAGGAAATATCCTCACCACCTTCAAATGGCCTAGCAGAACACTCAGGCCAAGCAGTTCCACCATTCACGGTATAATGGACATTAGCTACGTTAACAGGACTACCAGCTAAAGTCTTTGTCACTGCATAACCATTGTCTCCTGGTTCATGCTGAGTGGATATATCATCACACTCCTCTACAATGAACGCCATATCCGAAACAGCTTCAGTTTCAACTATTGTCTGAGCACTAAGGAGTTCCAATTCAAAGTCTATAGGAATTGGTCCAACTTCAGCAGTAAACGGTACTGATTTAGCTATGGGGGTATCATCCCCTTGTATTTGTGCAACACGATCAATACTAAGATCCCCTCTATGAACTGCATCCCAACTCAAGCCTATCTCTGATGCATTGTAATTATCTGGTCTACCACATGCACCTAGATGAACTTGCCAATTGGTAAGCTGATTCTTCAATTTCAACATATAATTCAGCGTCTTGTTTAAACGTGTTTCTACACTGAAACCAGGAAGTCCAGGTTCACCTTTAAGGACATCAACAACAACCGTACTACGTCGTTTGGCCGGATCAGGCTCACGAACAGGATTCAAGCCACCTACCGGATCTGTCACATCAGTTATTCCATATGGCAGAAGTAGTTTGTATGGCTCGAATTTCTTTTCTTGAACCCACACACGACCGTCTTGATATGCGTATGAACTCATAATGCCTCCGATATTACTTTATATCTCGTGCAGCCCTCATAAGTTCTGCAAACACTCTATACGCTAATGAATTTAGAGCAGCAGTAACTACATTTGGGTTGCTATTTAAATCTTCATATGTCCACAGTCCATGCCTTCTTAGTTCTTGACCAATATCAGCAGGAGTGAGAACATAGTCCTCACCTAAGAGAGTTTCCCAGTCAATCCCATACTCAGTCCCAGTACTCAATGTCTTGTCTGAAACTAACTTTGTCTCTCCTGTACGTATGTCGGCAACTTTGTTTATGGAAATAATCCTACCTTGGAATATCCCCTCTCCGTCCCGGAAAGTAACAATTGCTGCCTGACCTTGCACACTAAGTAATTTTACTTCTATAAGCATAATTCTATCCTACATATATCCCTAACTTTCTAAATGATCTCTTGATAGATGCTTCTGTAACGTTATGAAAACTACCTGATTTACGACTCTTGAGATGTTCGTATAAGTCCTTACCTAAATGCCTTGGAAATATCCCCGGTGCAGTGACCTTCTGAGTTATTACTGTTCCCTCTTCCCAGTAAGCTGATGGAGCTATAAAACCGCCATCTGCTTCAGTGGCAGTAACCAATGGAACACCAAATACTAGAGCATTAGCATGTTTTGGATATATAAAGTATGTCTCCCCTGCTGGATCATCTCCCCTGCTACCTGTACCCTCACTAACCCACTTATATATTTTACCCGCTACAGTCCTGCCATCCCACTTGACAGTCAATCTCCATTTTCTCTTGGTAACACTGACTTCAAATTTAAACACTGGTTGATGTACCCAACCGGATATCTCCTCTCTTAATGTAGCTACTGCTGCCTTACCTAATACATTATACATAACCCTCATATCTTTCATCACTAGAGGATGAATACGCCTGACTGCTTGAGGTCTACGTACCAGAGTCATAGGCATAACTACACTTCCATCACTTCAACAATTCTGCTGTAATAGTACTTGGTCTAAATCTTGTTCCAGTATCCAAGTGTAATTCTATCTCTGCATCATTCTTGCCCCATATTTGAGTTTCAGTATCTTTATCTTGTCCCTGTAATAATTTCCATCCGGCATGTTGTAACTCAATTGCATATTTTCTAATATTTTGAGTCCCTCTTGCAACTTCTTCTACAACACCTGTAGCTTCTACACCCAATAACGTATTCAAATCATTAATCGCTACATCATATGCATATGACTCCTCTACAGTTCCAAAATCCCCTAATCTCTGACTTCCACCTGTACCAGTAGGTAAGCTCCCTCCTCTCTTACCTGGACGTCCTCTATGACCTCTATGTCCTGATCCTGTACCACCTTTATAAAACTTAATGGAAATCTTGTTAGTCATGCAAACATACCTCCTACTCCTATTCTATCTCTACTATCAACTATCCAAGCATTAAATGCACCCATGCTATTACCGTATGGAGTCCAAACATCTTGCTCTTTTGTATCCTCTTGCCAATACATATGAACTGTAGGACAAGAACTAGGCTTATTAGGCATAAGTGTATGAGCTAATCTAGCTGTCAATAATTCCGTTTTGATTGAATTCCTTTTACCAGACCTATATGATACTAATACTGAAATAGGTGTATGGCAATACGTATACGCTTGCGTAGACCATACACCACTACTAGCATTATAACTAGCTGGTGCTAGTTTGACTTTGGATATCCTTCTAGCCCTATTACCAGCAGCTATCATACAAGCCGTTTGTGTATTTAATGTACATGTATCTATACAATGCCCTGTACCTAACCACCTTATAGTGGCTACATCTGAAGGATCATTATAACATCTCTTAACATCTACTGTAGTCAAAAAATTAGCATTTTTATAGTAATCGAGATGATCTACTCTATCGTCTAAGAGAGAAGGTAACACCAATCTACTCCTAGGAATCTTGATAGTAGCTATTCCCCCACTAATGGAAATACTACTAGGGTTGATCTTAACATCCTCACCAGGATAATATACACATATCTCACTAGTCTCTGTTACACTCGTTGTGACTGTTAGCTCTACAGGATCATTAGGTGCAGTCTCGACACCATGACTTAAAGATGCGCCTAACTCTATATCACTTGTAGCCTGTTTACCTACCTCTATCAGGTGTTTCCTGTTTAGTACCAAGGTAGTAAAATAATCGTGTTCTTCATCTTCTATATACTTAGGTGAAAGATGATAACCTACTTCTATCTCTCTCATCTCTTCTGCTGTTGCTAAATTCATAGCTAGAAAGTCTCTGTCTGACTGTTTCCAGATAGTAGAACAAAAATACACAGGCTCCTCATCAGACTTATTGAGACCATTAAACGCCGCTGGTGGTAATCTCATTAGCTCTTGATACCTATCTAAATCCGTAGACAGGATAAAGTCCTCTGATAATATTCCTTCTGTTACTCTAGCCATTAGCTATTTTCTCGTACATATAACCAGATAAACCGTATGATGACAACGCTACCAGTATAATAGTTCCTATTGGAAAAAACATCAAATATACACCTGCTAATATCAGCATTACCCAAAAAGAGGAACACCAAAAACAGTCTAATACACTAAAGAAGAATCTACGTCGTGCCTCTACTATATTTACCTGTCTGCCATCCTCATCATAAACAGGTTGCTTGCTATACATAAACCATCCCCTAGCCTTCCTGATTACATTCCCAGGACCATCAAGGAACACTATAGTAAATGTAACTCCAAATATAATTGGAGCAGTTACCAGTACCAAAAGGACTAGGTCTATCACTTCATATACTTCTTTAAATGTGCTAGTACCTTTACCCTCTTCTTACCTTTACTCTCTATTGAATGCAATTGTTTCGCCTGTTCTGGTGAGAATTCCATATGTCTAATCTCTTGTCGCCACCTTAGATTAGCAATATCCGGTAATTCTTCTGATTCTTCCTCTGGCTTGTACATGATAGGAGCCTTCTCAGGAGATTTTCTAGGTTTACTCTAGCTCTTCTGCCTTAGATTCTTCCACTTTTACTACTTCTTTCTTCTCAGGCTTTGGTTGCTCCTGTTCCTGAGGAATTATAACAAACAGACTATGATTAATTTTATCGTACTCTTCTTTAGCATCAGCAGGATCGACATAGTAATACTGACCATACTTGACATTGTATGGAAATTTAGTCGCTAGCCCTCTATAGTAATGCTTACCACCACCTTGACCTCCTACATACTGAACTAATACCCTACCTTCCTGTGTTCCTGGTAACTCTGCTACGTTCACGTTACTCGCTCCTTTCTTGATATTAGCTAATGTCGCACCTATAGCACTTTTTCGTCGTCCCTTTCCACAACATCCACCTGCCATATTCTTATACTCCCTGATTAAATGTAACATCTTCCTAACCTGTTGTGCAGAAACAGGTTTGTATATATGAGTCCTCTGTAAGTCATGCTGTCTATAATTAACTAGTGGCTTTGGATAACGTCTACCACAGTAATTAAGCATGAGTCTAGCATTGTATTCACCATCTTCATAGAATAGAATATCTTCTTTCCATCCTCCTATACGCTTCCACTGTTTTACCTCATGCAATACATTGACTGATGCTAGTCCTACCTTCTCATACAACAGATCACAATTGAAATCTAATAACTGATAATGCGCTATATCCTTATCACCAAACATAGATAGGTCTGTATATACAGGAGTGCCATTATATTGCCCTACTAACTCTTGTATAGCACCTCTTTTAAGAGTATCATCTGCATCTAATGGAAATATCAGAGGAGTTTCAGCCCTTCTAACTGCTGTATTCCTGGACGATGATACACCTTCATTCACTGGATTCCTAGAAAAATGCATGCCTTCTTGCCAACCATCAACGATAATTCTATTTATAGGTATTGTAGAAGCATCATCTATAATAGAAATATCACAACCCTGTGATTTGGCACTAATCAGGCAATCTCTAAACCATTCTAACTGTCTTTCCTCAGTAATATATACTGGAATCAAAATGGTAACGTCACCAGCCAAGTACATTTGTTAACTCTTTTACCCTAACATCGAACGAATGATGCTCTAGCATATACTCATGACCTTTCTTAGCTATCATCCTTCTGGAAAAGCCATGATGCAAATAATATCCTATCTTATCTTCTAGCTCCTGATAATCCTTCCATGTATCTAAGTGTGCTTTTGATGGATCGTTACCTGCCACTAACCCTAAGTACGCTTCCATTCCAGCAAAGTGTTGTTGTAATACGAGACATCCTCCTGCTGCCATAGCCTGAAATAGTCTATTAGACACGTATCCGGTAACACTGGGCCACTGTTGATCACTAATCGCAAGTCTAGCTGCTGTGTAGATTCTATTTCCACTGTCAAAGTCATAGAGGTTATTTCCACTAGACCATTCCCCAGGCCAAGTACCGTATAAGCCGACATCGACCCCTGAGGATCTGAGACTAATAAGAAATCTGCCAAGATCCTCTCTGGTTTTGGAATATGAGTTCCCGAGAAATACAACATCATGGCATTTTGTAACTGCATTAACTTTAGCATTAGACTCCTCATAACCTATTTGCCAATAGAACCAATTTACACCTCTGGACTCGTATAAATCCTTGATAGATGCTACTGCAAAGCCAGCATGATCCATCCTCTTCATAACCTCTATATAATGTGAATCCTTTAGGTTATCTGGATGGTAATCTCCGTTCCAAGACACAAATATAGCGTCAGGATGATCCATCCTAAGTTCTTGTATAATACCTAGACTTACTGTATTAGCATCTTGTAATTGAAGAATGAATAAGTCAGGACATATAGCACATGCACTGTACAACAATTCTTCTACCCCCTCATTCATATAATCACACTCATGTACTATACCTATCTTCTCTAATGCTTTGCGTAAACCTACCTTAGTCTTTCTCTGTAATTTATGTCCAGCTTCGTAAATAGGTGCATATAATATCCTCTTATGTGCTTCTGGCATATCATGTTTCACTTTCTGTATAAATGATAATCTTGCACCTACTTTACCCCTATTAGACCACTTTTTAAGCCATTTAGCAGAGTCAGGATGCACTGCACCTACATGACTGGGATCACCTTTATTAATTATCCTAAGATCATCCTCTACTCTCATATCATGTATACATGCACATTCTATTGGAGAAATATCGTAGCCTAGTTCTAATACATTACACGACATCTCATTATCCCCACCATATGTATGAAGATAATCTCCCCACCAACCTACCTCATTTCCTAACCAAGTCGGTATAATACACACTTGACCATAAGGTACAGATATTTGTATACCTATAGGACTGATAGCGGGCATTTGCTCTACATGCCAATTTTTACCGTCTCTATCTTGGTAAAAGCAACCAATTCCTACTCCTCTATTTCGCTCCATATATGAATAAGAACGCAAAATACTGAGGTCAACAAACTCAATATCATCATTCCCGAATACCGTATAAACTCCTCTAGCTGATTTAGCTCCTGTATTGAACGCTTTGACAGCACCAAGGAGTTCCCCTTGTTCAATAATAGTAATATCTGGTTGTTTCTTACACCACTTGATTGTTCCATCTGTACTACCACCATCTACTAGGATTATCTCATAAGACAATGGACCTACAGAATTTCTAATACTGCTAACCATCTGCCTCATATATGGTAGCCGATTATATGTACCTGTAACTATTGATACGTCTATCATGGCCTAGCTGATTGATTTTGGAAATGATAGGAGTATGATTTAACCCTTAGAAATCTAGTACCTAACTCTTCCTTACACCTATTCCAAAACAATATATCGTTTGGATTGGGGAATGGTATATCAACTGGAAACATCCCACTACTATATAAAAACCATCCTCTACTCATGGCACAAGGCATATACCAAGCTCTTTCTTCCTTAACATCATCTGCCTTATGCTTCTCTACATGAGAATGGAAACCAGTCTCATTAAACTCATCTGGATTCTTGCCATAATTAGCATGAATGTTAACAGGAGCTACTCCTATATTCCCTGGTTCTAATACATACCCTGTCACTATTGTATTATCATCTGCATTCTTGATTAGATGACGATCCCAATCAGGAGCAAATATGACATCACTATTAGAGAATACTAACGCATATCCCTTAGATTGTAAAGCCATATCATTCCACAGAGAATAAGGATCACCCGGAACAGTCATATTTAATATAATCTCATAACTATAGCTCTGTGTAAATCTCACTATTGAATCTATAGCTAGTTTCAGTGCTTTGTCATTCATCCCTCCTGGTTTGTGTGGGATGAGAATGGATATATCAGGATAACTCACAAGTCTTCCCTCCTAACTATTGATACACCAAATCCAGGTACATCATGACCATCATTTATCCTAGGATGTAGGAAATGTAGTTCTTGCTTCTCTCCTGGCAGCCAGCCCCAAAAATCCTGCATTTTTACCTCTAAATGCTTTGGACCTAGCAAATCATCACAAACAACTAGACATTCCTCTGCAAACAGCGTTTTATACAGGTTAAACTCCATCTTTGGCGTATCACCGTCATGAGTAGAATCTAAAAACAACAAGCCTATTAGCTCTTTGTTGAGCCTATTCCAGGGTAATACATCTGCTACTTCTAGTTTAGTCACAACTGATGTACTATCACCTTCTATTAACACTATGTTCGAAAATCTCTCGACATTATGCTTGGCTGCTGGATGAAAGTCCCTATCTACCCCTATAATCATACTATATGCACTACCTAATGCCATATGCATTGTAGCCGTTGCCATATACACCCCTAATTCCACACAAACTGGTGGTTGGTATTTAGCTACAATAGCAGCTAAAAATCTTAGATATGGACACCAAGACTCAGAATTCTTGGCTAGTTCTGCATCTCCCATACCTGTAGGCATTATATGTGCAGTATCGGCTATGGAAATGATATCTGCCATATGATATGTGTGCTGTGTCATAGTATTATATCCAGGTTGTAATAAGGATGATCACCAATCAAATTCACTAGTTCAGTCTTATCAAATGGTACTGGATTCCAGAATTCTTCGTAGTTAGTAGGATGAACATCCTTACCCCCTGGTTTCCAGTCAAGGAACTTCTGTTGATACCAATTTGGCCTTAATTCTCCTAGATGACCATGAATAAGCCATTTATAATCTATCAAAGGTGAACTCTGAGCATAGCCATAATGATGAACATTACCATACTCTCTAGGTATAGATACATCACCTGCTGTTTCATTAGGTTTCTTGTGAAATCTGACAGGCATACATTCATCATAACAGACCCAACTAACACTTCTCCAATAATGCTGCATATGTACTAGGTAATTCCTAGCTGGACTATCCTTAACAAATCTCAGGCATAATTGGAGCATACCAGACTCCCATATCTCATCATGGTCTACTACCATAACGATATCTGCCCCCATGTCAAAGCAGGTCTCTACTGCTTGATCTCTATGATCACCTTCCCACCTTGAACTACTCATCTCAGCCCATACAGCACCATGTTTATTAGCTATGGATAAAATATCCTGTTTATTATCTGGACAAGGTATATCAGTACCATGACCGTGAGAAGGTTTATCTGAGTATAAGACAAGAATATCATCCACATATGGCTTGATTGACCTAATAGACCATTCTAACCATTCAATACCATAATGTATAGCATAATAAGCAATCACACGCATAATGTGAACCTCCTATACTAATCTATTCCTAAGATATCATATATATCATCACTATGGAAATGTTCAGTTTCCTTTACATCTTGATCTGGTTCTATCACTTTATAAATAGGTAATACAAGTGCAACTAAGCCACCATCCATTTCAACCCATTCATGGCCACCCATACCTTCGCCGTGCTCGTTTTCCAACTCGACAAAAACATACTCTGGGGGAATTTTATCTGTCCCTGGCCTATACTTAAACACAACACGATACTCATTGTAATC
>LAZR01001851.1_pt1 | contig 12868 bp, 16 predicted proteins | sample 329461 | NCBI WGS metagenome assembly LAZR01 (sample SAMN03002196, study PRJNA259156) | marine sediment metagenome | biome: sea floor; feature: Hydrothermal impacted sediments; material: marine sediment; isolation source: Loki non-amplified sample from Loki's castle hydrothermal vent sediment ...
CGGTTATTGTAACGTGGGAGTCCTGGTCTCCACCTGTAGCGATAAGAACGTCCTCGTTAGCGGTGCTGGCGGTAACAAGAATATCAATATCATTTGTTGCATCAATGTTGATGATATCATTAGAACTGATTACAATATCACCACCGTTAGTAACAGTTGTAAGGCTAAGCGCGTCAACATCAGAACCTTCGGAGCTAATCAAAACACTTGATGTTTGATTACCGGTAAGTGATATAATCAAATCTTCCGTAGTTCCGGTAGAGGCTAACACGATACTGATATCATCGGCAGCATCTATATTTATACCGCCTGCGGGTGCGTTTATAATAATCGCATCAGTACTCGTAGAGCCTGTGGCTTTGATGCCAATTCCGCCTACATCACTAAGCAGTTGGACAGATGCAGCAGCATCAGTAACGGCATTACCTGTGTCGGCGTGTATCTTAATACCACCACCCGTGCCTGCGCTTTGATGCAGATAAATAGTATCGATTGATGTTCCGTCGCTATCGAGGATGATATGTGCATCGTCATCGCCGTCAACAACCAGTGAAAGGTTATCGCCCGCGCCATCACTATCGACCTGAATAGTAATGACATCGCCAGCCGAGTTCATTGTGATATTCTTGGCCGAATCAATATCAATACTACCTACGGTAGAGTCAATATCAATAGCGTCAGTATCATCGACAGCGGCTTTAAGGCCGATACCTCCTGCCGTACTGGTTAATTGAACCGAAGCTACGCCATCAGCAGCACCTATGCCCGTGGCTGCGTGAATCAAAATACCGCCACCGGTTCCGATTCCGCTTTCAAGTAACGAAATAGTGTTGATTGAAGTACCATCAGATGTAAGAAGGATATGCGCATCATCATCACCATCAACGGCAAGGATTAAGTCCTCACCGGCTGTACTTGAATTTACAGTTAGCGCAAGGTCGTCAGCAGTATCAATAGTCATACCACCTGCTGTAGCAGTTACATTTATAGCCGCTACATTAGTACCGGCAGTATTAGTAATAAGGATTGTTTCAGCCGCACCGATATTGGTTGTCAAAGATATTGCACCAGCGCCAGCAGTCTTAGATGTAATTGCAACTGTACCGCCATCAAGAGCTATAATTTTAGCGGCAGCTGCGTCTATTTCGACTCCACCAGCAGTGCCGACAAGGGCAATAGCAGCAGCACCAGTACCGTTAGTGTTAGTAAAATTCAATTCTTACAAATTAAACTTTATAAAAGCTACCACTAACTGTAATAACATCACCAGCGGTGCCGACAACAGTAGCAACTATATCGCCACTTGCACCAACAACACTGAGTCCGCCGGTTCCGAAGTCCATATCAATACCACCGCCGGAATGTGAGGCAATAATTACAACAGCAGTCGCACCGGTTTCACCACCGTCGATTATGACAGCACCTGAATCGGCATCCAGTTTAATATCTTTACTCGCACCAGAAGTATCTAATAGTATAGGGCCGCCAGTAGCATCAATATCAACACCATTTGTGTTGGCGGCAATTTTCACACCGCCTGCTACGCCATCGGCTATCAACTCAACAGCAGCGGCAGCGGTTTCAGTACCGGTAATAATGACACGACCCAAAGCACTTGTTATAGTGATGTCTTTAGTTGAGCCACTATTATCAATAGCAATAACATCAACACAGTCAATTTCCAGACCACCGGAGTTATCTATCTCGATGGCATCGGAAGATGTGTCGGCAGTTACCAGAAGTATCTGACCAGCCACATTAGATGTTTGGAGTTTAATCGCGCCATCGGAAGCCTCAGACGAAGTAAGATTTACCGCACCACCTGTATTTGCAATGTCGATATCTTCGTTAGTAGAAGCATCACAAAGAATATCAATACCACCTACGGTAGATTGCAACACGATAGAATCCACCGCATTTTCAGTAGAGGTTAATACAATACTACCAGAAGCGTCAAGATCGAAACCGACAGAATCAATATTCACAGAATCATCAGCGGCTTCGGTTGCTACGACCTGAACAGAACCACCAGTGTTAGTGATAACGATGTCCTGGCCTGATTCACCGGTCGCATCAATGTCGATGCCGCCCGCGCTTGCGTTAATATCAATCGCATCAGTCGCATCCTCTGAAGAGGTTAAAACTATCGAACTATCGGTAGTTATAGTAAAGTCCTCACCAGCAGAAGCGCCTGAGATATCCATTGTGATACCTGTTACGGCATCCATATCAATAGAACCGGCAGATGCGTTAATATCCACCGCATCCGTACCTGTACCGGCAGAGGATAGAATTAAACTCGACGCTGTAGCACCGGTCAACTCTATCGTCAGATTGTCGTCTGTGCCAGTAGATAGGTTTGTAATATTTGAAGCTACGGTAGTCCCGTCAATGTCAAACCCGCCCGCGGTAGCGTTGAGCTTAATAGCATCAACTACTGCCTGTGATGAGGTAAGCTGGATTGAACTGTTCGTATTAACAGCAAAATCCTCGCCATTAGCAGCGCCAGTAATATCAATATCTATACCACCAGCGGTGGTAGTCATTTTGATAGCATCACCGGTAGTGCCAGCCGAGGAAAGAACTACACTTGCATTTTGGCTTCCGGTCTGACTTATTGTTAAGTCATCGCCAGCACCGTCAGCAGCAATAGTAATCAATGCAGCGCCATCGGTTTCATCGAAAGTAAGTTGATTGAGTCCGACAAGCGTATCGAGTGTTGTAAAATCTATTACCGTAGCTGAACTATCAGAAGTGAAATCGATCTCGTTACTTGCGCCAGAGCCTAAACCGATACTGAAATCTTCAGAACCTACAAACTCTACTTCGTTGTCGGTGTCGTTCTTGATAATCTCGCCCTGTTGGGTAAATGTTAAATTACTTGTACCGATCTCTGCACCAAGAAAAGTAGATACTCCGGCTGCTGTAACAGCCCACGTATCGCCGGTTCCTTGAACATCATCACCAGAACCGCTATTTTCAAACTCGATAGCATTCTCGGTAGAGTTACCACCCATAGTGATCTCGATACCGCCAAGCGCAGCACCACTGCCAGGAGCGGCGTTGATAGTCATCAAAAACGCCGTATCATCATCAGTATTGGTAAGCGCAAAAGCGCCGGTATCTGCTGTGATAGTTCTACCGTTACCCGAACCGCCGAAATCATACGCACCATCAAGCGATACACCGCCTGCCGTATCAATCGGAACGAAAGTAGAGCCGTCCTCACTAACAAACAGGCTTGTCTGTACGGAATCAAAATACACCATACCCGCTGTAACATCAGTGCTGCTCGGCTGAGTAGTTGGCGTAAATACGAACGTATTGCTCACCTGATTAGCAAACAAATCCCGCAACAACCTTTCAAGGGTCGTCGGATTAGATACGTTGCTGTAATTAATATCAGTGGTGGTAAACTGACCGTGCACTACACTGACAAACAAACTGACAAACAACACTATAAACACAAGTAGTTTCATGCTGGCAAATCCTTTCTTTTTTGGTACTTTTTTCTTTGGCAATAAGCCTTCGTTGTAAGCGTCGACTTCTGCGTTATAAGTTTTTCTTTCGCTAATCAATGTCAGCAGTTTACCTTCGACTTGGTTTAGATTGTCAATAACCCTATTGACGGTTTTACACACCTCATCGGATGTATCGACATCTGTAAATCGTACATTTTCCATAATTTGCTCCTTATGAAATTAAATTAATTGTTCTTCTTTTACTCTTAACTCATCAAGGACTTCTATATCTGTAACTAATCCGAACGGAGCGTCATCGGGTGCATCGCCGACTTTACTAAATGAGAATCGCGGCTTACCACCTGTGCGTCTGCATTCCTCGGCCATCTGTCCAACGGTATCTTTGCTGGGAACAATTCCCGTAGGTACACGTTTGTAGATAGGTGTAACGGCCTTCTGCTCAAAGAACTTGATATGCCATTCCGACAAAACATGAATCTGATCGGGGATAAGATGTATTAAATACTTACCGCCCGGATTGACCGTATGCGCCGCATCGTCCTGTTCGAGGTTCGTAAATACATAGTAACCTCGCGGACTTGGCGGAATCGTCTTACCTGACAACGGGTGAACCCCGCCTTCGATCCTGACAGTTTCCGGCGAGGGCTTGACCTCGACCTTCTTCATGCCCAATGCCAACCTTGCTTTTGCAAGTTCTAGCTCTGTCGGGTTTTCAGGCAATTCGACCTTGATCTTCAGCGACTCGGATTCGGCAACGATAGATGCCCGGTCGATCTGAACCTGACGCGCGACTTTAAACTTCTCACGCGCTTCTTCTTCGTACTTCAACCTTGCATCGATCTTCTTAGCTTCTTCAGCCGTAATCCCGCCTATCAATTTCTCAGACTCTTTGATAGGTTCGATTACCACAACTTCTTTCCCGTCAAGTTTTGCCTGAGCTATCAACTTCTCGAACTCGTCTGCCTTGTAATGTCCTGTAATACCTAGTTCTTTGGCTTCTTTTTGAAGCCTGCGAAAACGCTCCATTCCAGTTTCTTCAACTTTATTTTCCATTTCAAAAATCCTTTCTTAGTTAAGGTTAAGCACTGGGATCAATGCCGTCCGTCCAGCCAGCAGTGTCCTGATGGTCAACAGACCAGTTAGCCTGCTTGGCTTCGTAATACCATTCCTGATCGTTGGTACTTAGATTTGCCGCAACAACAACACCCTGATAACCGCCGCGTTGAAGACTTACATCAACACGCTTCCATACTATTGAGCCATCTTTTACGTTTGCACCGACTGAGGCTGTCCAGTCAGGTTCTGTCGTACCGGTGTTACCACCGACGGTTACAGCTTCAAAAATAGCCTGACGGTCTGTAACGGAACCCACAGTCGGGTTCACATAAGTTCCCGGCGCGTCTGCTGTACGAGCAACAATCGTAAGGGTAGTTTCATCCCTTGCGTCAATCGTTGAACTGCTCGCTTCCCAGATACCTATTTGCGGTCTTTGAGAACTCGCGTTGTAAGCAATGATACCATTGCCAGTACCAAGTTTTGTGATAACGCCGTCTGCTCCGTTTGTAATCATACCTTCCTTAGAACCGGCGGCCTCAGCAGCTTCTTGTGCCCTGTACCATCTAACATGGTCAGGATTTGACGTACCAACTTCATCCATATCAAACACATCGGGGATGTACCCTATGGGCAGATTTATTAACCCGCCATCAGCTTGAAAATGTCCAACTTTAATCTTATTCATAATACTTTCCTTTCATTGCGAAAATAGTTTCGTCTTTTAAATTGTCGTTATGAGTTTATGTCCGAAGTTGTCGTTCAATATCTCAGCCGCGAAGTTTTGCAGCCAACCGAGAGTGGTAAATCTCTCTAACGGCGAATTTACTTGGTTTTTCCCGTGGAAGATAAGCGGCGCATCTGCTGAATTGCCTTTTATCTTGACCGTGCCGTAAAACTCCTCACCAAAGATAAGGTTCTCATACCCGGTCGTCGCTGTAGCTCGTGTTGCGTTATTCGTCAACAACCAACGGATATCATCGGTAGTACCAAACTCATCCGGCATTATCTCGCCGGGCTTGGCGTAATTCGCTACATGCTTAAACCCGCTGACATTCGATAGCCGTGTACGTTGACCTACATGACAGATACCGATGAACGCCGCCCTGATAGGTGATGTACCCTGATTCGGGCCTGCGTTGACCTGACCTTTTATCATCCGCGTATTCTGAATTAGCAGATTTGTAACGATAGTATCAAGGTCTTGCTTGTTGATGAATGTATCTGTCGGAGTACCGTTAGAGGCTGTCGTCTGTGACGCAGTGCCGCTTGCGACATCTCTGGTCAGTGTGTCAAGGGTTAGTCTCATGTTGTCGAGCAGGATATCACTCATCTGGATTTGGTCATCGGTGAGACCCGTAAAGGTCATCCACGAGCTTGTTACGATGTAAGCACCGTATTCTTTTATCCGAACCTGAATATCGGTCTTCGACAACAGGATTGGTGCAGGGTCTACACCCTCAACCAAGGCAACGGTTTGTGCGAGTGGATTTGCCCACCTACGCCATTTATTAACATCTCCGGCGTGTTGGGGCATCGAGTCCTTTTTTCCAAATCTTACATACACAAAAGCATCAATAACCCTAAGCAACACTTGGCTCTGATACCAAATGTTAATCGGGTGATTAATCCTCGTAGTTGTGTGCATCAGATTATTTACCTCAAAACGTGCACTACCTGCACGAAATCCGAGAGGAAGTATCGACGCCAAATCGTTATGGCGACTTAACCTTTCCTCAGCGGTAAAAAACATTAACTTATTCATAACTTATTCCTTTCATACAGTTTCGCCAGCTTCCACCTTTCTTCTAAGCTCGTTCTGCTCGTCCCTGCTTAGCCATGCTTGATGTTGAACATCACCGGCAGCACCACCGCCTGCGGCAGAACCGCCTAGCGGATCGGTTACATTGTCAATGTTCTGCCTGTTCAAATGCTCTTTATTCACAGCCTCGATCTTTTCAAATTCTTCGAGTTTGCGTGAAACAAGCACGGCATCATAGATAGCTTCGGTAGTTGCTTGGCGCAAATATGGTTTTTTCGCCACTAACGCCATAACTTCTGCGTTTGGCGACATTATCTGGCCGGTTGCAGGGTTTACACTCCCAACAACCTCGTTAATATCAGAATGGTTTATAACAAACTGCTGGACACCCGCTACGGCTTGCTGCTGTGCCGTGTTAGCCCTGTCAATCTCGTCTTTACAAGCCATGACACGCGGTATTTCCGCACCAAACATATCTTCGGCGGTAATACCACAATCCAGAAGAGCCTGTTCCATCGAAGTCTTAGGCTGTACCGGATTCGCTTCTGCTAACTTCTGCATCTGCAATAATTCCAGTGAACGTTGTGCTTGTGCAGTCTGTTCTTCGGCGGCAATCCGCGCCTCTTCGGCTAACTTCTTTGCCTCGTTAGCTTTCTGGAATTCGGAATACTTCACCGTCTTGTCCGCACTTGTACCGTCTGCCAAAGTACCATCTGATTGTGCTTGATTGACCAAATCATTCTGTAGGTCTTGCTGATTGACCGCATCAGCGTCTTTTAGGTCTTGGCCAGCGACTAACTGGTCTGTGTTTAGGTCTTTTGCCATCGTTCTATTCCTTTATTTAAGGTAATAAAAAAGCCCTTGCGCATGCGAAACGTATCGCACATCACAAGGGCCTATTTTTTAGGTAATCCTTACTGCTTATTTAGTTTTTAGTTACTTCTTATTTTTCCTCTACTGTCAATACAAAGTTGCCGTTCACGTCTAAAGCCATTTTTATTTGACTGTTCTGGTCTACTTCTGCAACTGCTTTCGGTGAGATTATCAGTTTTTTCTCGACCGATTCGTTAATAGCAGCAGCAAATATCTGATTCATATTTAGTTTTTTAGTCGTTTCAGTCATTATTTATTCCATAAAACTATCAGTCAAAAATTCGCTTGCTGTTTCCCCGAAATCAATATCAGGACTTGCCGCAGATTCGTGTTTGTCACATAATACATCTGCTGTAATATATCTATAATCATCACACTCATTAGTGGGTTCTGGATAAATACCTGAATAACCAAACCATAAACCGTGCGGGTTTTCGATAAAAAAGACTTCTCTACATATAAAGCATTCATCGTAAGTAAGTTCACAAATTTTCTGCTCTGGTACATATTCCAACGCATCCAGTCGCTTCTCCACGCTTTCCCGCCATATAACCTCGTTCGGGTCGGCAGCGTGCATAGCTTCTATTGTATCTACGATTCTATTGTTAGTTTGTTTTAACGTCTCGGCAGTCATCAAGATAGCTTTCTGTAATATTTTATCATCGTTCGCGCCGACAACCTTGTTATAGACTAATTGTGTTTCTAAGGTGTCGCCATAAGCGTCTTTCCAATCCTGCGGTATCGGCAAAAGGTGCTGATCAAGAGGTTTTATGTTGTCCGGCACTTGTTGGGTGTCGGTGCAACCAATAAAAACTATTGCTACCAACAAAAACCAAAATATCCATGTTCCTTGCGTTTTCATTACTCACCCCCTGTTCGATAGCCCGATACCGTGACCGACATAGCATCTATCGTTCCGCTTACATTGCTAGAGTCATAAGTAATACATTGCCAAGGATTGAATCCGATTGAAGTGCCTTCTTGGATAGCATCCTGATTTGCACCGAGATAGATAAACTCCCAACCGCATTTTTTTCTGGATTCTATCATCGTGATTATCGTGGACTTATCGTATTCTGTACTGGCGTTTTCAAGGCCGTCTGTGATTATAACATAGACAACTTTTCTGTCAGAAAGTATAAGGTGATTATCAAGCGTCTTGCCAATAGCGTCCAAAAGCGCAGTTCTGTTTCTTGGTACAATATCAATTTTGCCAACATCTTGAATGTCAATGAACTTGTGTATTACTTCATATTCATCATCGAACTGTACAAGAGTAAAGTATGCCTTGCCTCCAAGTTTTTGCTGGTCAGCTACAAACTTATTCAGTCCGCCCTCCATATCCTTTTCCATGTTCTCCATTGAACCAGAACGGTCAAGGATTATGACAATCTCAGTCGCCGGATAAAGCAAATTCTCTAACTCGACAATTCTAGCCTCAAGCCGTGCGATTTCTTTCTTAAAGTCTTTAGGAAAACTGTACGGCTTTACCGTTCCGCTCCGCACATTCCCCACCATCAACAACATCAAAATTAACACTACAATTAGTTTCTTCATTTTGCCGTTCCTTTCTGTTTTTCAGAGTCTGATTTTTCTCTGACAACACCATTGAACAGGTCTTTCAATACTAGATACGCATTACGGATTTCAGGGTCCTTTCCCCGTTCTTCCTTTTCCAGACCACATATACAACACTTGGCCCATACAAGAATAGTTGGGTAATCTGAATTAGAATATGGACTTATACCGATTTTAACGTCACCCCAACTGTGATCGCAATTCCGTTGCCGTTCTAACTTCTCTAATTTTTCAATTCTTTTCCAAATAGTCATTTCGTTTCCTTTCCTATTTTTTAGGTTATTCAATTATATTTTCCACAAGGTTAATATTAAACTTTTTTATCTTCGGGTTACAGTTAAATCTGACAGAACCGTAGAAATCAGGAAACATCTTTTTCAGTTCCGCGTCGATCTCTTTCAATCTTTTGTTTTGTTCGACTGTCGCTATCATTTCTTCTTTACCGTAATATAAGGGTTTCCGCCTGTGTCGTATCTTACTCTCCACGTCAGGTCCGTCCAATGGCAACCGTATTTCTGGCAGGACAACGTCATCGTAATAAGCACGTTGTCCTTGATGTATTCAGGCATACCCTTCGTGCTTTTTTCGTCAAGCACTATATCCGGGTTGATTGTAACATTGATTACGTTAGTCATCTAATCCTTTCTGTTTGCGAATCTCTTTTCTGAACTTTTCCAGTCGCCGGTTTTTTTCGGCCTCTTTCATCTCTTCCTCGGTCATTCTCTGAACATTTATCATGCCGAGGTTATTCGTACAAAATTTCAATTCTTCAACGGAACATCCATATTCCAAGGCAATCTTCTCCAGCATGAACTTAGTTTCGGCTCTGAATGCCTCGGCAATATCTTCTGTATCCGAACCCGGCGTCCATATTTTACTCCTTCTCTTCCTGGCACGTTTTCTTTGTTCAGCTTGTGCGACCACGTTATCTCCTTTTGGTAGGGTCAAGCTCCACGCCGTACCATACCTCACGTTTGTTATTAGCTAACTCGAAAGCGTCGAGACAATTAACCATGAATTCGGCAAGTATGAAATCGGGCGTATTAGAATCCTGCTCGCGGCTTTCATTATTTAGCAATTCTCTTAATTTCTTTTCCAATTCTGTCTTTTCCATAATATTTCCTTTCGTTAAGGTTGATTGACGTTCTGTGCCGTCTGTATATTCTTTTGATTCGCTATTTCCAGCCGTACCATTTCTTTTAACAAAGCAATAGCCGGACTCGCAGCGTTCTTGTTAGCCTCGGTAATCGTCTTTGCCATATTCAGCGGTATCTGGCTTCTGTTTACCTGGGCGTCTGTAATATTCTCTTGTGCCTGTGTAATCTGTACTTGGGTCAAGCCCTGAGTAAGTTCATTGCTTATAAGCTGCTGCTGCATCTGTACCTGTTGTAACTGTTTCTTGCGTTGCGAAGCGGCCTGTATTGCCTGAAGCATCTTGTGTGAGAATGTCATAGGCGCGTTCCTGACCAGCATCTCAGGTGTTATGATACCAGCAAACATCTCAGGGAAGGTCTTGAGCAAATCTTTGAGTTCTAAGTAGAACATATTTCGCTGGCTGTCAGTATCGACACCCTCTGTCGGGTTACAATCAAATCGCGTAAGGTTGTCATCGTAAAATCCCTGTACGGGCTGTTCGTTGATTATCTCCCGAACGCGGATCGGATCGTAGTTTAGTTGTACTATCTGAACCTGTTTACGGCCTAAATCCCGTTTAGAGGTTAACAGTGATTGGAACATCCATGCCTGACCTGTAAGCGCCTTGCCTGTACGGTAAGCGTGTAAGACTCCAGATACTTCAATATCTCTATCATCAGTGCCTAATATCTCCTGATTCAATCCCCCTGCCTCTGTCTCAGCCTTGTCTATTACATCTAAGGCCTGAAATAGCGATTGAGGAACATCTGGTGCGGGAATTTGACGGAATATCTGGTCGAGATTCATACCGTCCGGCGCTTCGTCGTTAATGAATAATGCAACACCTTGTCCTGCTTTCATTCCGTCTTTGGGATTCATAAGATACTTGGCGCGTATTATTCTCATGCCCTGTGTTTCGGTTTCAATGATGTCCATGATCTGATTGATTCTGCGGTTCGTCAAGGTCTGGGGATCGCGTAAGCCCCTCGTGAATGACTGAAGTTTAAGTTCGGTTCGCGGGCATTCGGGACACCACAGACCATGCACCCAGGTATAGTTGTAATCCCTGAGCTTCATGGGGTTATCACCCTCCCATACCAACTTGTCATCGACGAATATCTTTAGTGCTATCTTATCCTTGATGTCACGGAACTTCACTAACATCGGAGTCCCGTTCGGATGACGGAAGTTTTCAATGAATTGGTTTGCTAACTGTTTATCACCGTCTGCGTTATCGTCCGCAAATTTCTCAAACGTCATCTGTTGACCTGTGAACCTGTGTCTTACAACAGAAACCTCTTCGGTGGTTCTGTGCCACCACTGCTCGAACAGTCTCTTTCCAGCTTTGTTCATCATCGCAGGAGTTCCCTGGAACGGCCATCTGCTTGAATGGGTCAGGGGTAGTATTTTTTCAATCTCATCGGCGCGTGTGGGAACCAGCATCTTTGCCTTATCAGTAGAGATCCACTGACCCGTCATAATGTCCCCGCAATCGGAGAGGTCGTCTTTGGTAAGCCCGTGATCCAGTAAGAATTGATTGTAACCTAACCGTCCGAATTGTATAAGTCCGTTTCTATCTCTCCATTGTTCTACGAGGTTATGCCCTTGAACCAGCGTCCCCCACTTAAAAGCATCGGACATTATATTATATCCGCCGTGCCGGGACATCAAAGACATCGTGACGCCGGTATGCTGGCTGCAAGCAATATCTTCCTGCTGGTCAAAACCACCTACGGGGCCGATTTTCAGGATGTGTCGGTTTCGTATCTCGTAACCATGTAAGAGGTTGACCTGACGTGATATTTTGTCGATGGTATGAAGAATGCGCCCCTGCCTGTCGGCGCGCTTCATATCATCGTGTGAGTGCTGTGCCTTCAAGTAATAGTCGAGGTCTAGCTGTGCCTGGAAATTGAACTGTTTCCATGCTGTGTCGTTTATCTCATAGACATCGTGAAATTCAGATTTTGTCGAAGCGTCGTTAGGCATTATCTTTCATCCTTGCTGCTAAATTTGCAATTAAAATATATATCTCAGTATTGAAATCACAATCCAGAAGTACTGAGTCTTCCGGTACCGGCTTAGCCTTTTCATCGCAATAGTCCTGTACTTCTTCAAAACTCATCCCACTATGTAATTTTCGTTTAGGCATTTAAAATTTCCTTATTTACATCCATGACATCCACTGCATTGAACACAGAATCGTCCACCATTAAATTGTTCCATTATATCATGTGCGAATGTCAACTCTTTGGCCTTAATAAAAATTGGTTTCCGATAAACCTTTTTGGTTTTTGGGGTTTTGTTTTTTGTTTCCATTATCCTGTCCCCTGTGCGTCCTTGGTTAATTCTGATATTTGCTTTTCGAGTTCAATTTCTCTTTTTGTTTTCGCTATAACTATATTAGACAGTTCGAGATACAACATCGCAATTATCGGATAATCGTTTCTTTTTGCAAGTTCACTAACAAGTTCTTGGTCTGTGGCATCTGTTAATTTCATTATCCTGTCCTCGAATATGCTTTTTGCCATTTGTTTATCTGTGTGAGTGTCACGGTCGAGCCGGAACCTAGTAAACCGCTCTTGTCGGCCTTAGCCATCTCTTGAAGTGAATCGCAAGGATGTGAACTCCAGTCGTGGAGAGGGTTTTCCCTATATATGCGGTTTTCCTCATCGTATTCTCTCCGGTAATGGTCAAGAGCCTCTAAGCCGTCCCTGCACCGTTCCTCGTCAAAATAGTAGTTTGGAAGTGCATCCGCCAGAACAGTTATACTAATATCCTTGTCGGAAATTCTTTCGTTTACGTGTACTTTATAACCTAAATCCTCAAATGACTTCTTATAAGACCCGCCATCAGTTTTGTTTCTTGCTTTTCCATCATGGGGTAAAATGAGTTTTCCATAATTGTAACCTTTTTTCTGTAACACCTTTGCGTAGTGGTCAACGAATTTATTGGTGTTCTCATAATAGTCAAATATCCTCTTTTGGCC
>LAZR01001852.1_pt1 | contig 12868 bp, 15 predicted proteins | sample 329461 | NCBI WGS metagenome assembly LAZR01 (sample SAMN03002196, study PRJNA259156) | marine sediment metagenome | biome: sea floor; feature: Hydrothermal impacted sediments; material: marine sediment; isolation source: Loki non-amplified sample from Loki's castle hydrothermal vent sediment ...
GCATAATATGGTTCTAATACCTCTAATATCACCGGATCTAAATAATAATTAGCTTCATTTTGCCCGATAATAGGTGCTTTAGGATTACTTAAATTGGATGCTTGAACTTCTTGCCAAATTAACCCTTCTAATTTATCAAATGTATCAAGCAGTTTTCTCTCTTTTTCAATTTTATACGCTAAATAGTTAATATAGTCAGGTAAAAATTTCATTAAAGCCGTTCTTAAATCCGTGTGAAATAAATTATCGCAAATTTCGTCTAATATTGCATTTACAGTACTTTCTATAGTTAAAGGAGATGTCCCTTTTGAGCTCTCCTCATATAATTTGTTTAAATACGTGAGTCTCGTAATATGATCCTCAACAATGACATTGAGCATCCGTTCTAGTTTTTCATTTACCTGGAGATAATAGGTTTTGTCAGGAACAACTTCTAATTTAAAAAATTTTACAGGATACTTATTCTTATCTACAATGTGGAGAATATGAAAATTCAGTATCACTTGCTCAATATTGTACTTTTTAGCAAAAAATTCTAGAGAAATATAATCGGGATATTGATTTGGATGATTTATAGATAAAAACAACATAATTTTATTGTAATCATCCTCATTATCCATGGATTTCAACACTGTAAACGGCAGTTTTAAAACATTGTTGAGGAATCGAAATCTTATCTCATCATCTTTTATCTTAAATTTCTCAAAAAATTTAATAGTTTTTTTAGTGATCTCCTTAATCCGTTTGCTTTCTTCCTCTAAAATTGATTGCCTATCTAAATTATAGTGACTGAGCATGCTAGAATATTCAGATTTACCTGCCTGAGTAATCCTATATTCTTTAGCTTCTTTTCTTACAAATCCTTTCTCTTTTAACTCATTTAAATTCTTTGATAAAGAAGATTGATTGATAAAAACAGGAGTAGTGTCATCAAGGAAGTCCGACCATTTTAAAAAATTGTTATTATAAACCATCCAGAGAATCCAGTGATCATAATTCCGCCTTGCTAGTATCACTTTTGGAGGATAACTTAATCTCCTTTTTGTCTTTCTATCTAGGGATAGATCGTAGTATATTATCTTTCCTTTTGGAGTTATTCGATATTGGTTAAATTCGCTTTTTTCGATATAACCTCTTTTTATGAGTTTTTTCAAATAAATTGATAATGTTGATCTACTAACAATTTTATTTACTTGCAGATTAGACCAGGTGCAAGCTTCATTATTATTTACCATCCAAAGGATAATATATTCGTAATTCGGGTGAGACCTACCAAGAGGTGCTTTCAAAATCTCCTGAGGGGGATAATTACATGTTATATCCAAAATTCATCTCATTAATGTCGATAAAAAGTTAGTATAAACAAAATTATATGTGATGTTCTATTTAAACTTTTCGGTCTATAAATAATTCGAAACTCCAATTAGAGTTTTAGGATAAAAACTATTAATAGATTGATGACCCAATAATCATAAGTGAAGATGATAAAAAATATGAAACAAATTTTAGAAAAGAAATCGGAGAAAATTGAACCTAAAAACTATGATAGAGTAACTCTTAGAATCGACACTAGACCTTTGAGTCCTCATCATAAATTTCGGTTCAAGATAATTATATGGGAATTTTAGAGGCGAAAGTAAAAAAAGATTGTTAATAAGGGAGAATAGAAGGCATGAGGGTGTGGGCTCTACGGAGAACTCGGATATTCTCGATAAGAAGAATAATTCGAGTTCTCCATCTTTAACAATTAGAAGAAAATATTTTAATCATCATATCTCAAAAGATTTTTTTTTCCATTTCCAAAATCTTTACTCCTAGATGAGAGATCTTCTAGGAGTATCAATATTTATCTGATAAAATCAGCTTTATTGTATTAACTAAAAATAAATCTCTATTAAAATTTTCAAACTTCAATAATAGTTCACTTCATAGTCTATATAAAGAACTTGTAATTTATCTATATTAAAAAAAACTATCTAAAAAATTTTTTTTCTAAAATGGAACAACCTCCCACAAAAAAAAACTTTAGGCATTATTTGTATTTCTTATTCGGACAACAGTTTTCAATGTTAGGTTCCTTGATAGTAGGATTTACTATTACATGGTGGATCACCATAGAGACAGGAAGCATGGTTTATCTTTCAATTTCGACGTTTTTGATGTTTCTCCCACAGATTATTATTACGCCATTTTCGGGTGTAATTGCAGATATGTGGAATAAAAAAGTAGTCCTTGATATTTCAGATTCAGCTCAGGCATTTATAACCCTATTGTTATTTGTATTTTTTCTATATGGCTTTCAAAGTATCTGGTTTGTTTTAGCTATTAATACTGCTAGATCAGCATTTGGTGCATTTCAATTACCGACTATACATTCCCTAATACCCTCAATGGTTCCTAAAGAAAATTTAAGTAGGGTTAACGGGATGAATTTCTTATTTAATGGTTTGATTTTTGCTATTGGCCCATTGTTAGCAGGAACACTCCTAGCATTTTTCCCCATTAAACAAATTTTTCTAATTGATATCTTTACATTTATATTCGCATTCATTCCTTTATTGATCATAAAAATCCCAAAGATCGAACGCATAACAGAGGAAGCAGCAAAAAAATAGTTTTTCAGTGATTTTAAACCAGGATTGTTAGCTATAAAAATGGTTCCAGGACTTATGGCAATGATTGTATTTGCAATGATTTGGAATTTTATTTTTCGACCCTGGAATGTGTTAATGCCTTATTTCGTACGCTACACACATGGTGGTGATGCCCTCGATCTGGCACTGTTAGGGTTGTCATTCGCAGTAGCAAGCATTCTCGGTGCACTTATTACAATGATTAAGAAAGATTTCAAATATAAAATAAAGATAAATATAATTGGAGCTTCATTGTATTTCGTTTTTTTAATCCCCGCTATCTTAGCACCTAAAGGAAATTTCCTCTTAATGATGATTTCAATCTTTCCCGGTGCTGTAATCTTTCCGATCACGGTATCCACTTACTTAGCGATTTTACAAACAGTTGTCCCAAAAGATAAAATTGGAAGAGTAATGTCTATTGATCATATGATCTCGATGGCTATAGCACCAATAGCAGCGCTGCTTTCCGGACCATTAGCAGAACTAATAGGGGTAGTGAATTTGTACCTAATCTGCACAATATTTGGAATAATATATCCAGCCTTAATATGGTCTTTCACTAAAATTAGACAACTCGAAGTTATTGATCAAGAAATAACTTCACGACATGCTGCAGAAAAAGCAGAAGTGAAAGAAGCTATAGAAGTAATATACTAGTAAGAAAATTAAAAAACAAAAAAGAGTTACTATTTTTTATGAAATATTATTTTTTGTTCATTTATTCTTAAATCAATAATTTATACATTACACAAACGAATATTGATAAGGATAATAATAGGTAGAATTATCTGTTTCTAATGAAAAATCTAATGTCGCTGAAGCCTCATCTATAGAGTTAATTTCTTCCAAAGATAATACATCTTCAGTAGGAATAAATAATAACAAAAATTTGCATTGCTTAAATAATTTTCCTTCTATATATATGTTAGTCTTTCCATTTTCCAATTATAGCGTGATAAATTCATTTATCTTAAATTTTTTCATATACATATTAGATTTATATCTTATTTTTTATTTCTATTGCTATTAAACACAAAATCAAATAGAAATTTAAATCTATGATAAAACTAGGTTTTCTAATTTATATAATTTCCCGAATAGAACAATCTTGATTTCAAATTGATAAGCTTTAAATTATTAAAAATTTAATCTTACATTAAATACGTAATACAATCCTCTAATTTTAATTCTCATCGTTGAGGGATAGTTGGAATAGCTGCTACAATGCGAAAATTCAACTTTAAAATATCTGTAGTTGGAGATGGCCAAGTAGGGAAAACTTCCTTAATTAAAAAATTCACTCAAGGTTCCTTTAGGAAGGATTATGTTAAAACTATTGGCGCTCAGTTTTCTCTCTATGATAAAATAATTGAGGGAGATAAAATTAGATTAATTCTGTGGGATATTGCTGGTCAGGATGATTTCACCTTTATACGTCCTTCCTTTTTCAAAAATAGTAAAGTAGCTATAATTGTATATAGTCTCGAAGAAAATAAGCTTGGTGAAGAGAGTTTTAAACATATTTCTGATTGGTGTGAGGAAATCATAGAATATTGCGGAAATATTCCTACCGTAATATTTGCTAATAAAGCTGATTTAATAGATGAAGCTAACTTAGCCAATTTCAACAATCAACAAATGTTTAATGAAAAAAAATATCTTGGATTCTATATAACATCAGCAAAAACAGGAAAAGGAGTTCATAAGGCATTTAATACTATTATTGATAAATTATACCATGATGTTAAAGCATTATCTGCAGAATTATAAGATATAGAATAGAATAATACAAATTATATTACTTTTTCTTTCTAGTCCAAAACTAATCTAAAACTCTAATAAAAATTCTAGTACCAAAACTATTTATATATTTTTGATCAATATATATTTAGCAAATTCAAAAAAAAATAGAGGGATGATTAATTCTGACAGAAAGTAACAAAGGAGTAGAACCAGATTTTATAGAATTCTTATATGAACCTTATGTTGATGAGTTCAAGCAAGAATTGAAAAAAAAAATTGATTTCAGCCCTCCCATCAAGGAGGAATCGGGTTTAATTGATAAGAAAAGAGCACTGAAAAGATGGAAACAATCTTTTGGTTATAATTGTTTGAATCCCAATAAATTTACATTTGGACTAAGAGATTTATAAAATATTCATAAAAATTGAGTGAAAAAAAAATGACACAAATTATAGTAAAGATAAAAGAACCTGAGATAGATATAGAATTAGAATTAGATAAAATAATAGTTTTAGAAGAACTCCCAGCGAAAGATGAGCAGTATGAGGAAGTGAAAATAAAGGCAGGGAAGAAACGAGTTAAAAAAGCTTTACTGAAATTATTCAAGAAAGCTAAATATAATGCGAAATACCTAGAAGAAACAACTCCAATAGAAAAAGTGAAGAGAGAGGTCCCATACAGGAACCATGGAGTTTTCTAAATTTTTTTTTTTAGTATATTAATAATCAAAAAAATAAAATAGAAAATAAAAAAGGATAATATCATGAGTGTCCAATCATATTTTAATCATAAAATATTTACATGTCCATTTTGGGATCAATGCAAACTCCCAAAACACCAGTTTTTATGTAAAATTCCTAATTGTAAAACTTGTAGTGAATACGCTTTAAAATTAAAAAAACTGAAACCTCGAGTTCTATTTTAATAATTAATAATTTAAATTTTTCTTCTTCCATTTTTTTAGAGATTTAGTAAAGTCTTTTATGTTAAGTCCTAATAAATTTATTGTTTATTCATGTACTCTTTTCCTAGATTTTTTCCAAAAACGCCCAATTCCCCATTAAAATAAGCTTTTGACTCTTCCACGTGATCTTTATTATCAAAGTATTTATTAGTAAAAGCCAAGAATTGAATAAATAATTAAACAAAGAAGAAATTATAAGTAAAACTATTTTTATATAATTCATTTTATTTCTTATCTGATATTTCTCTTGATACAGAGTTCTCAATTATATTATTAGCTATTTTAAAACAATGGGAGAACAATGAATAGTAAAGAAAGAATAGAGTGGAAAAAATGTAAAAGTTGTGGATTTTTACAGTCTAGAACTCATTTAAGATGTTTGGTTTGTAAAAATAACAAATTTGAAGTAATAGAAGCTTCAGGATCATGTAAATTGTTAGCATATANAATCTTAAAAGCACCTCCAGCAGAATTTCGCTCTCAAAATTCTTATGCACTTGGGATTGTAGAATTTGAAAATAGGATAAAAAAACTTGGTCAGATCACATCTGAAGAAAATTTAAAGATTGGCATAAAATTAAAACCTATCTACAGAAAAATATGGGATAATTTAGATGGAAAAGAAGTATGGGATCATGTTTTTGAACCAATAGGTTAAAAAGAAAAGGAAATTAAAAGATAAGTTTTATAGGAAAATTAGTTAAATTAGTAATAATTATCTCGATTTTTCTTCTCCTTTTATTTTTTGGAGGAGATAAAAAATGATATAACGATTTTTGAGATTTATTAAGTTAAAAGAAAGAAATTTTTAAAATCTGAACTCACTTTTTGCACAACAAGTAAAAAGAAACTTACATTCTTATACAAAAAATTATTTTATTTTATTAGAAAGACACAAAAAAAAATAAAAAAGACACACAAAAAGAGTGAAAAAAGTGTCACACCTTATAGAAAAGAAAATAGAACCTGAGATAAGTATTAAGTTAGAAGAAATTATTGTTTTAGAAGAAATACAATTGAAATTATTCAAGAAATCCAAATTTAATATGAAATATCTAGAAGAAAGAATTCCAATAGAAAAAGTGAAGGGAAAGATTCCTTATAGGAACCATGGAGCTTTCTAAAAACTTTTTTTTTTTTAATAGTCATGACAAAAAGAATAAAGCTGAAAATGATAATATCATGAGTGTTCAAGTAGATTTTGATCCCGAAATATTTAGTTGTCCATTTTTAGATCAATGCAAACTCCCAAAACATCAGTTTTTATGTGAAAACTCTAGTTATAAGACTTGTAGTGAATATAGTTCAAAATTAAAAAAAATCAAAACTCGAGTTTTATTTTAGGTATTTGGACTATAAACTCCAGTATTATTCTAAAACATCAAATCTTAATTAAAATTTCTCGAGCAGTTATTTAATTAAAGAAAATCGTTCGCGATAACTTGAAAATTAATTAGATAATGTTCGATTTTTATAATCATCCCATTTTTTGCGATAAAGATAAAAATATTCTGAAATTCCAATATATCTCCCCAAGTTGTTGGCAGTACAAGACTCATATGAGATGTTTAAAATGTAAACATAAAGATTTTAATAACTTTGAAGCTTTAGGAACTTGTAAACTACTAACTTGTACAATCTTAAAAGCTCCTTCAGCAGAATCTCATGCTCAAAATTCTTATGCACTTGGAGTTGTAGAATTTGAAAATGGGATAAAAAAACTTGGTCAGATCACAACTCAAGAAAACTTAAAGAATGGTATAGAATTAAAACCTATCTACAAAAAATATGTGATAAAATAGAGTGAAAATAAATCTATGATTATGTTTTTGAACCAATAGATTAAAACTTAAAAGAGATAAAAAGATAAGTTTTATTCGAAAATTAGTTAAATCAATTATAATTATTCATCTTAAATAATTTTAAGGTAAAACCATTAATAGAGATATACATGAAATTAAAATTGCGATTTTCTGGTCGTGGTGGACAAGGTATCAAATTTCTTGGAAGTGTATTAGTTAGAGTTGCAATGGCTGCCAATTATTATGCCACACTCACTGTTGATTACACACCTTCGGTTCGGGGGGGCCCCATTTTTTGTGATGTTGTATTAAGCTCCAATCCCATTTCTTATCCATTTTGTGATAAAGACGCTGATGTTTTTATTGCAATAGACCAAAAAGGTTTTACTCGCGCAAGTGAATGTACTTGGGAGGAAACTGTTTCATTTATTGATGCTAACACAGTTGATAATGCGGAGGAAATCATAAAAAAAGGGATCCTTCACAGAGTTCCGATTATTAAACGAGCTGATGAGAACCAAATTTCTAAATCTACAAACATACTCTCTTTAGGATTTCTTTCTCAATATCTTCGTGATAAAGGGAAAATTGACTTAAAAGAAGAATATTACAGCTTAGTTTTTAATAGCATGTCAGAACGGCTTAGAGACGTTAATAATAGAAGTTTTCAGCTTGGAAAAGATTTATATCAAGAATTAAATATCAATTCCCTATAAAAAAGATCCTCTAAAATTAGGTTATATATCTTAAAAAAGCAAATTTTAATGAAAAATTATTATTTTAAAGCATAATAAAAAAAATATCAGAAATTAACACATTACTCAGAGGAAGAATAAATGTTAAAATCTAAACGAGTTCCTATTTTAAAGCCTCCTAGTCCTCAAAAAAAATACGAAGTAATTTTCGATACTGAACAATGCGATGGATGTAAGTTATGTATAGAATTCTGTCCCAAAGAAATATTAACAACGGATATTGATAAATTTAACAGTCGTATGCTTCACTATGGAGTCGTCATTAACCCTGAAGACTGTGTTGGATGTCGTCAATGTGAACGACTTTGTCCCATGGCCGCAGTATTTATTAAGGAAATAGATATACAAGAGTGTGCTAGAAATGAGTAATGGTTCTTCTCAACAAAAAATGATCTTAACTACTGGAAATGCTGCTTCTGCGGAAGGTGCAATTACAGCAGGTTGCTTATATTTCGCTGGTTATCCCATCACGCCTTCCTCAGAGATTGCTGCTTATATGTCAAAACGTCTTCCTGAAGTTAATGGAACATTTGTCCAGATGGAAGATGAATTGGCTTCTATTACTTCCTGTCTCGGAGCATCTTATGCTGGTAAAAAGGCTATGACTGCGACTTCGGGACCTGGCTTTTCACTTATGGCTGAAAGTATTGGTTTAGGAGTAATGCTGGAAGCACCTATGGTAATAGTAACAATTATGAGAGGTGGTCCAAGTACAGGACAACCTACTAATGCATCTCAATCTGATATTTATCAAACGAGATATGCTTCCCATGGTGATTATGAAATTATCGTTCTAGCTCCTTCTACGGTTCAAGAAATGTATGATTTGACTATTCGTGCCTTCAATTTATCTGAGAAATACCGTACGCCCGTAGTTGTTGCTTCAGATGGAATTGTGGGACAGATGATGGAACCAGTTAATTTCCATTCGAATTTTGATATTATAGAACGTAAGGGACCACAAGTTCCTCCAGATGAATATAAACCTTTTCAGGTGATAGATGATGATCTTGTACCAGGAATGGCTATAGCAGGAACAGACTATTATTTTTATGTAACTGGTTTGACTCATGATGAAGCAGGAAATCCTCAAATGACTCCTGAAGCAGCAGAAATGCTTATCAAGCGCCTTTGCGATAAAATTACAAGAGCTCGTCCAGAAATTAATGATTGGGAAGAAAAATATTTGGATGATGCCAATATAGTGCTTATGGCTTATGGAATTAACGCAAGAGGTGCGTCAGAGGCAATTGAAAGATTATACCAGAAAGGACACAAGGTGGGATTTGTACGACTAAAAACCCTTTGGCCTTTTCCTGATGAATTGATGGAAAAACTAGGGCGCCTAGGAATTTCAAAGATTATTGTAAGTGAGATGAATAATGGGATGCTAATCCGAGAGGTCCAAAGATTTCGACACCTATTTGAAGTTTCAGGTATAACTATCCCTACTCCCATTCCTTTTAGTCCAAAATTTATTTTCGATAGAGTGATAAAAGAGGTTTAATAAATGACTCCTGTAGATCAAATATCTATTCCTTTAGAAGAACTTGATCATCCATTAAAAGACCGATTAAATTTACAACGCTTTATATTTTGTCCTGGTTGCTTGATTGGAACAACTATTTTATCAATAACAAACTGTTTAAAAGAATGTGGACTCACATTCAAGGATTACGCCATTGTTTCGGGTATTGGATGTACTGGTCGATCTAGTGGCTGTTTTAAAGCACCCGCTTTTCATACCACTCATGGGAGAGCTATCGCTTTTGCTACAGGTATAAAACTAGCAAATCCTAAATTAAAAGTTATTGTTTTTTCAGGTGATGGAGATCTTTTTGCTATTGGAGGGAATCATTTTATCCATGCCGCTAGAAGAAATATAGAGATCACAGTTATTTGTAATAATAATAATATATATGGTATGACGGGAGGTCAAGTGGCACCAACAACTCAAATTGGTGATATTACTCAAACTACTCCTTATGGGAATGTGGAACCTCCTTTCAATTTGGTGAGCTTAGCAGCTGCTGCCGGCGCAACTTATGTTGCTAGATGGCCTGGATATGATACCCTTCGATTACAAAAAAGTATAACAAAAAGCATAAATAATAATGGTTTCAGTTTTATAGAGGTTCTAGCTCCTTGCCACATTCAATATGGGTCAAAAAATAAATTAGGTGATGCTATTGAGATGTTAGAGTGGTTAAAAAAGCAAATTAGAATCGATAATGATTGTCCCCCTCATCAAGCAATTTTAGATTTTAAGAAAGGTATTATAATATGTGGGGAGTTCGTTGAAGAGCTACGGGAAGGTTTTACTGAAAAACTAGAACAAATTCGAATGAAAGCGCAAAACAAAAAAACTAAAAACAAAAGAAAGTAGACTATAAAAAGATGACTAATAGTGTTGAAAATCCTATTGTAGATCCAAACATAGGAGTATTTCTCTGCAAGTGTGGGAAAAATATTGCTGGTACCGTCGAAATTGACCAATTAGCCAAAGAGATTGAGAAGATTCCAGCAGTCAAACTTGTCCAAGTTAATACATATACTTGCTCGGATCCTGGGCAAATAGAGATTGAAACAGCCTTTAAAGAACAAGGAATAGAAAAGATTGTTGTAGCTGCATGTTCACCAAGATTGCATGGTCCTACATGGAAAACCCTTCTAAGACGTGTTGGGATTAATCCTTCACTAGTAGAAGTAGCTAATATTCGTGAACAATGTAGTTGGGTCCATCTCTCGGAGAAAGAAGAAGCAACCAAAAAAGCTAAAGAAATAATTGAAATGGCTATTGCAAAAGCTGAGTTATTAGAAGCTATTGAGGACATAGTTGTCCCCGTTAAACAACGAGTTCTAATCATAGGAGGTGGCGTAGCGGGAATTCAAGCTGCGCTGGACTTAGCTGATGATTATGAAGTAATTCTTGTTGAAAAAGCGCCTACTATTGGAGGAAGGATGGCTCTTATTGATAAAACCTTTCCAACTATGGATTGTTCAATTTGTATTCTAGGTCCAAAAATGAGTGACATCGCTCATAACTCGCTCATAACTCTGATTTCGAATGCTGAAGTAACTGAAATATCTGGATATGTCGGTAATTTTGAAGTTACAATTAAAAAGGCCCCTCGTTATGTGCATGAAGATCTCTGTACCGCCTGTAACGATTGCGTGGATATTTGTCCCGTAAATGTAGTTGACGAATATTCTGGAAACTTAGGATGGAGAAAAGCAATATATATTCCGTACCCTCAAGCAGTACCAGCGAGTTATATAATAGACGAGAAAAATTGTCTTGGTTTATCGCCTTTAGCATGTGGGAAATGTATATCAGAGTGCGAAAAGGAAGCCATCTTTTACGAGGATTTAGAAAAGATTTTTACCTATGAGGTTGGAGCGATTATTATTGCTGTGGGTTTCGAGATATTTGACGCTTCTAAAATTACTGAATATGGATGGGATCATTATTCGAATGTTATCACAACCTTTGAATTTGAGAGGTTAATCAATGCAGCAGGACCTACAAATGGAGAATTAGTGCGACCAAGTGATCTTAAGAAACCAAAAAAAATTGCTTTCATTAATTGTGTTGGAGCGCGAGATGAGAGGTTTAATCCATACTGTTCAAACTTCTGTTGTATGGAAAGTATTAAGGATAGTCTTTTAATTAAAGAACATTGGCCTGATATGGAGGTTGTTATCTTTTTTATTGATATTAGGGCTTTTGGCAAAGGTTTTGAAGAGCTTTATAGGCGTTCAAGAGAAGCGGGCGTATTATATCTACGTGGTCGCCCTGGACAAATAAAAGAAGACCCCGATAACAATAATCTTATTCTCTCTGTTGAAAATATTAGTACTGGTGATATACTAACTGAAGAATTTGATTTAGTAGTTCTTTCTATAAGCGCAGTAGGCTCATCAGAAACCATTCCCTTTCCAGTAGCAAAAGATTCAAAAGGATTTTATATTGAAGCTCATCCTAAACTTCGACCTGTAGACACTCCGACAGATGGTATATTTATTGCGGGTGGAGCAGAGTCCCCAAAGGATATTAGAGAGTCTGTTACCCAAGCTAGTGCGGCAGCAGGACGCTGTAGAGGTCTGATTTCAAAGGGAGAATTCCGTGTAGCACCTTTATATGCATACGTTGATGTAAATAAGTGCAATAGTTGCGGAATTTGTGCCTCTCGCTGTCCTTTTAATGCAGTTATCGTTGATAAAGAAAAGAAATCTCCCGCTCGTATTATACCTGTCTTATGTAAAGGATGTGGGACTTGTGCTGCGGATTGTCCTACAGATGCTATTACCATGACAAACTTTACCGATACCATGCTCTTACGTCAAATTGATATAGCACTTCGTGAAAATGCCTCAGAAAAAGTTTTAATTTTTGCATGCAATTGGTGTTCTTATGCTGGGGCAGATTTATCTGGAACCAGCCGGATGCAATATCCAACCAACACACGAATTGTCAGAACTATGTGTTCTGGACGAGTTGATATAGACTTTATTAAGCATTGTTTTGAATGTGGTGCTGGAGCAGTTATGTTAACTGGTTGCCATCCTCAAGACTGTCATTACATCTCTGGTAATGATTTTGCAATAAAACGAGAGAAAAAAATTAGATATTGGATGAGAAAGAATAATATAGATGACGAAAGATTTAGCATTGAATGGATATCCGCAGCAGAGGGTAAAAAATTTGCGGACATTGTATCGAAAGTAAGTAAGATAGTTATAAAATAGATTAGCGCTTCCCACAGAGGCTTTTCCCTGATACTTGAAAGCTTTTCAAGAAATCCAATCGACTCTATTCTCAATCTAAAGGAAAGTGTGATAATTTAATGGATTTTTTTTTGTGATTTCTTAAAATTGTAATTAATAATTCGATAAATAGCTCTATTTTGTTTCATGATAGAAGAACCATTAATATATTGGGGAATACTGATTTGTTCACTTGTTATT
>LAZR01001853.1_pt1 | contig 12866 bp, 12 predicted proteins | sample 329461 | NCBI WGS metagenome assembly LAZR01 (sample SAMN03002196, study PRJNA259156) | marine sediment metagenome | biome: sea floor; feature: Hydrothermal impacted sediments; material: marine sediment; isolation source: Loki non-amplified sample from Loki's castle hydrothermal vent sediment ...
TTAAAAAATGCGAATGAAATTATAAAATATAACGAAGTTGAGGTTGAGGAAATCGACGATAAAAATTTCGTGCGAGTTCCCGTTGAAGAACTTGATGCAAACTCTGAGCCGGTAAGAGCGTTCAAAACATATAAAATTTTAAAACGTCTAGAATACTAAAAGATAAGGATCTCTAATAATTCTTTTTTCTTTTTGTTTTTTTAATGTTGCTGAATCCCGTTTAACTTCACTAATTCTAAATTAAGTGCATACTATTGTGAACTTAATTAAATAATAACAAGGAAAGTAGGTTAAATTTCTCAATATAATTGAAGAAGATTTCAGGATAAAACAGAATTCTAATAATAATCGAGAAAAATCTCATAGAGATCAGGAAAAATGGCAAAAGTTTTACAACAGGATGGTAAATACAATACAAAAACATTTAGGTATTGATATTCAAAATTTATTAAATCGGAAGATACAAGTATATGATTTTGAAGAAGTATTAAAAATGAATATCGGCTCAGGACATAAATATTATAAGATTTACCATAACGAAGATTGGTTCTTCAGTTTTCTTAATAATCGAATGGGGGGGAATCATTATGAAATATTCGTGAGAGATGAAGATACTCACCTAACATACGATTTTTTCAAACCCAATTTGGAAAAAGATACTTTAAAAAAATGGTTGAATTATATTGTAGAATGCTGCGCAAATGAGGGTATAACGGTTAAAGATCAAAATCTTGAAAATGAGGTTCAAGAGATCAACGATATTATCAATGATGTTAATGAAAGGTTATTAAGCTCTGATCCTGCTATTATAGAATGTCTAAAAAAGGCTAGATATACGGCAAAATACTTAAATGATATAGACATCCTTAATTGGATTGATAATGAATTAAATGGTTATCCTACTGAAATTTTAAAAAATTTACCCTCTTCTAGAAAAATTAAAGTTTTGTTGAAAACGAGGGAAGGGATGAAACCTATTAAATTCCCATTTCCCCTTAGTATAGAAGACGTTATATTAAGGGCAAAAGAAGAAAGTGAAACATATATCTTTACTCATTATGTTGATGAACCCGAACTCAAAGGACATTTTGAGTTGGTAACCAATGTTTCAGAATTTAAAAATATAATAAATGCTGTAACTATTAAATTGTCAGACTACATTCAAGAAAAATTAAAATCTCTTAAAAAAATTCCTCTCGAAACACCATTAATGTCCTTACCGAATTTAAATTTTATAGAACTCGCTGGTTATATAATAAAACTAAAAGATGATTATCTTTTTGAGGATTATTCAAACGTCAATGTAAGAATCGTCGCTTTTAATCGGAATATGACACAAAATGTTTCAAATATTTATCCTGATTGGGAAGTTCTTTATTTCAGAATTGATTTTGATAACTTAGATGAAAGAAATTATGATCCTAAGTTTTCACATCCCGATCAACAAATAATCTTATTTAAAGAAGTAATCAACTTCGAAAATTTAATTGAAAGGTTAAAAGTAGAAGGTGATGTATTAGTATATATGTCGGGAGAATTTGAATTTAAATTTAAATATTCCATCCAATTGCCGTTAAACTTTCAAATGTTTAAGGATAATGTCAAACCAACTTATCATATACAGCGAGTATTATGCGAGGAACAATTGAATTATGTGTATTTTGAACTCTTGAAGCAAGATGGTTTAAAATTTAATTTTTACGAGGTTCTTAGAATCGAATTTAAAGTAGAAGGAAAAAATCAGCTCAAAAATTCTACAGAAGTAATCAATAAGTTCATAGGGTATAACTTAAATTCAAAATCCACACCATTTATTATAATAACATATCCCATTAAATCGTTTAAAATCCTAACACTCTCTTCAAAAGATGATGATGAAAATAAAATCAAGGTCACGTGGACCATAGATCACCGATACGGGAGTTCCTTTAGATGTAAAGTATTAATAAAAGGGGATTATTATGAAATTCCTAAAGAAGGTCTTGATTTTTCAATTGAAGATGATAGTCCCGAAACTTTTCCTTGCATCGTCCAATGGAATGGGAGGTCGGATTTGACACAATCCAATGAAACATTGGTTAAGTTATCTATTGAAAATCTTTTTTACAAGCCTAAACCCGTAAGATATTACAGAGGATTTAAATTAAATCATATTCCAGATCAAGATTCAAAGCAATTATTTGATAAATTTCTAAACACTTTTCTAAGAATAATTGACTTGATTGAGAGTAGTCAAACTTTAAAGAATTTAATAAGAACACGAGAGTATGAGGAAGTTGATTTCAGAGACTTCTTCAAGACTCATTTTGATATGAAAGAAAATTGGAATATTGATGATGAATTTAAAGGAAAGCTAGATCGTCAAAATGATCTGCGAGTTATATATGCAAATCAGCCATTATTCAGAATCTCTACGGAATTTAAGATCTGGAAACGTAACTTTGATAAATATGAGCCAATTCAGGAACTTTTAGATAACATGGGAAACATGGACAAGAAGGGTGTAATTTTTATGGTAAATCCAAATAAAAATCAAATAGACGAAAAACTCAAAGATGAACTGATATGGAATCATAAAAAGGTCATTTCTGATACTTATGAAGAAATTAAAGTAGAAGACCGACTATTCCACATTTATAAAGCGTCTTATGAATATAGAGACCAATCAATTGAAATTTATCACATAATATTTAATTTAAGGGCATTTTTTCGAGAAAAGGATTAATATATAAATATTCAATTTTTTTAAGAAGTCTTTGTATCAAAAATTAATATTATATAGAGATTTACGTCACTATTTCTCTCTACAAGCAAGAAAAATCATGAGAGATCTTAAAGATCATGTTGAGTTCTCACAATAAAGTAGCAGAAGTATGGGAATCGAAGGAAACAAGAATAAAAAAGGCGAAGTATCTCACTTATGAGGAATTCTTAAAACATTTAGATAAATTAAATGAAGATAATTTCTATAACAATTTGAAATTTCAAGATTTTCTCCACATAAAAACTACCGGTAATCTTTTTATGTTAAAGACTTCAAAAATTATTACTAGGATGTGGAAATATTTAGGCTTTAAACGTAATACACAGATTGAACAGCTATTTACTGATGCAACGGGGTTATTTAATGCTTTAGGTTCTTGGGTATATGGCGACCGAAACGGAAAGATTGTATTTCCTGCATTGAATACTTTTTTACAGAATACAAGTCCTATTTAAGTTGAAGTTTCAACGAAAGGAAAACTTTAACTCCGAAATATAGGTGTGGGTCGTGTAAAAAAGAGTTCGATATCTTAGAATTGAGAATCCCCGGCAATCTCGCTCGTAGTATTAAGAACCTAGAAACTAAACTAAAGTCTCAAAACTACTTTTATACTTCTATATCACAAAGTAAAACCTTAGGTTCCATACTTCCTTTTATTTACGATGAAACACTAAAGACCTATGATGAAGCTGTGCAGCAACTTGTCTCCAATTACGAAGAGATGAAAGATATTATAGTTTTATGCAAAAAATGGCTTAGTGCTGCAATACATGGATACAATATTTGTGAGAAATGTAAAATGAATTATCGTAAAACACAATACGAAACTTGCTATCGTTGCTATAAGGGGGGAAAATGGAAAGAGGGCGAAAACGACTGGTACGATTTAGACGAGGATATTTGGGAAGATATGGATGAAGAATTAGAAGAAAATTTAAGCTAGAAATCAGTTAAAAAGAGAAAAATCTATTGAGATTCTACTTATTTCATTGATTCCCAAATTTTAAATATTCCAAAATTTCATATTTTCATATAACTAAAGACAGAAGGTAGTACAAAATTTATGTGGTTATATGATTTTGATAACGAGAATTTAAAACTTAGAGGAGAGATCCTCTGTTCTGACTGTAACAATAAAGTTATAGACGAAAAATATTGCCCTAATTGTGGGAAAAAACTAGAAAATGAGTGGAAAGTATACTTAAAGACTCCAAGTGAAAAGAAAGAGAGGTTCTCTAGAAAAAGTGTCCTCGCAAGAAGTACTGGAAAGCAGTCTCCTCAAAAAACTAAAAATCAAACAAAAAATCTTAAACAAAAAATTATTAAAAATGAGAAATATTGGTATAAAACTATTTGGATTCTTGGTATAGCTTTCACTATCTATTTATTCCTCAATATCTATTTGTATCTTTATGAAATAAGTCCTGTTTTTAATAATATTGCTAGTTATGGAACAGTAATATATCCTATTGGTGTCCTTAATCTAGTTATACACTTTTATTTCCTCAGCAGCAATTCAAATGAAGATTATTCCCGAAGCACAAAGTCTCAAGCTAGAATTAGGTATATACCAAAAAATGTGCAACGAGAGGTATGGAGACGAGATATAGGGAGCTGTGTAGAATGCAATTCTAAAGAAAGATTGGAATTTGACCATATAATCCCTGTATCGAAGGGAGGTGGTAATACATCAAGAAATATTCAGCTTCTCTGTGAAAGATGTAATAGAAAAAAATCCAATAAAATATGAGGTTACATTTATTTTAACAACGATAAAGACAAGAACTTAAAAAATTAATACGATAAAAATACAACGTAATAAAATTTCTCATATTTTAGCGACATTCTTTTTTTCTTAATTTTGTCGGCAGGTTAGAATCTAAAAAACTCCATCTATGTAAAATTTCGTTAATATTATATTAACATCATTTTACACAAACATTTATAAACTCACTTTGATTAGATAACTCGACAATGAAAGGTAAAGGTTTATCATTAAGTAAGAGTAAGAAACGGGTATTATCCTTGATATCAATCCCATTTATTTTCTACATACCAATTACCCTAATTTTTAATATTACTATTTACATCGATGTGGCAAAAATTGTTGCGATAATGGCACTTTTTTTCATAGTTATTATAGCAATGATATTATATAAGAAGCAAGCTTTTTCAAATAGAAATTCTGGTCTTGGTAGACGGCAGAATAAATTCGGATCTCTTAATAGAAAATTTAAAAAAAAAATAGTAAAAAAAAATTACTAATCAAGAGTTTCTTTGCCTTCTCAATTTTTCTTTTACAGTCATAAATCTTATTAAATCTTGACATAATGATATTTTTTTAATTCTATTTTATTTTTAAACCATATAATGATATTTAATGAAAAAACAATAATCTATTTTTCTGAGCAATACTTTCTTTAATTTAATAGTAGATTAAACAATACTCTAAATAAGCATTTTTCAGGGGTGGTTCAATGACTTTTATAATGAGTTTTTTAACTGAAAATGGAATTACTATGGCCTCAGACTCAAAGGTAACTTATCTTCCAGATTTCAGGGTTGATAATAATTTAGACTATAAAAAAACGAATTATTATAGCGATTTAAACTGTGGAGTGAGTATCTGGGGTAAATTAAAAATAAATAATGATTGGTTCTGGAAATGGTTTGAAGAAATTAGAGAAAGCTATTTTGAGAAGAAACTATCTAATCTAGATCAATTTCCTAATTATTTAGCGATTACTTTGAATAATCTCAATATAAACGTAAATACAGGTATTCATTTGGCTTTTTATAAGGAATTTGAGAACCGGATGCGACCGGTCATCTATCATATTACAAATGATAGACCTAATTATGAATTTATTGCTCAAAAAGATTGCTATCCCTTAAATGACAATGATTCGTTTATTCTGATTAATGGAGCGTATGAACCTTTTTCGGGCGCTTATTCTTCTTTAAAAAAATATATTTTAAAAGTTAGAAATAAATTTCTTGATGCAAAACAAAATAATCCTAATCTTCTCGAAACAAATCGAACTCCAGAATCACGACTAAAAAAAGAATGCGAGTATATTATATCAACTATTAGACAATATCAAGCAATAATGGAGATGACAGGGGTAAAAAGAATCATTGGGGAGCCGATAAACGCTGCTTGTTTTAATAGAAAAGGGCTGATAAAGGAATATTCTAAAATTCATTTCATTTAACCCTAAAATTTACAAGATGCATTAAACAAGGTTGTTCTTACAATATAAGTTCTAAAAATCTAGTTTAAATCTCTTAATTTATTATTGATGATAAAATTGGAAAAAAGCAGCTTTTTAATTTATTGAAAATTCACTTAAAGATTTATATTTCTGGAGAAATAAAATCCTAGTATGAAGGAAAAAACTTTAGGATTTCTAACTTATTGCATTATCCTATTATTTATCCCTTATGCAAGTGCTAGTACATGGAGTGTTAGTGATACTTTTTATCTTAATATGGGTGAGTCTAATTATATCAGACTAGAACTAATTGCTGGTGATAAGGTTCATTGGAGCTTTCGAACATATAGCGATCCGTTTGAAGTAGAAATGCACGGAGAACAATTAGGCGTATTCAGTCAAGGAGAAATTTAACAGAAGATAATATAATGGAATATTTAACTTTAATTTCTTATAAAGTTCAACATCATTATTTAACAAAATATGGTTTCGAAATAGCTCGGGATAAAAGTGCCATTATAAATGAAAAATTTAAAATAGCGACTAAACTAAATAAAGCAATTATTGATTACTTAGAAAGCCTCGATATCCTGAAAAATTTAATCCTTTAAAATTGTAAGAATGTATTTATGAATCTAAAATCTGAAATTAAATTATAAAAAACTATTATTTTTATTAAAGGAGATGATAGCAATGATGAAGAACTAAATAATCGAAGGGATAGAGTAATTAGAGATATTAGGAGTAGAAACCAAGAATCATTCTTGATAGTATTAGATGCTTTCAGTCCTAGAGACATTCAATTGAAATTAAAGATTAGGTTAAGAAATTTATATTAAAAATTATATAATAATTATTAAAGTGAAATTTTGAAGTCCATCAATTTTACATTAGAAGAGTTAAAAATATCATGAATAGAAAAGCAGAATATGAAGTTTTCATAAATTTATATAAATTAGCTCTAGAATTTTCTAAATCGAATGTTCTAATCTTGAGTGAAATGAGCCATTATTTAGTAGATAATTTGATTTCTAAGATCTGTATTTTTGTTGCTCAAGAAAAGAACTTAATTTATCAAACAATTTCAAGGAACGGAAAGGAAAAAACTTTTAATTTCCCGAAATTGTACAAAGAGATTTTAAGCCCCATTTATCCTAATGTCCCCCATTATGATAAAGAAATTAAAAAACAGCATGATCAAAGGAATTTATTTCAACATACGTCAGAATCAATAACATTAGGAATTAGACCCGAATTTGCAATTGAATATGTGCGATTAACCGAAATAATATTAAAAGAGGTAGGAATCATTGAAGAAGATAAAAAAGTGGAGCCTACCAATTACTTAAAGGCTCAATATTCAAAAGAAAAACCAAATATTGAATATTTAGAGGAATCTAAAGGTTTTGCCAATGAGGAAGCAATATTTAATAAGTTAGCAAAACTTGAAAAAGATTTTGATCAAAATATAATATCTCAAAAAGTAAAAAGTGATTTAGATATGAGAATTATAGCTTATCCCCTTCTTAACACAGGAGGATTATTTAAGATTCCGCAAATTTCAGAATTAAAAAATTATTTGGAAATAGAGGCAATAAATGGACCTCCTATTGATTCCTTTCCTACCCAAATTTTTGATAATTTAAGTGTTACTAGGGAAGGTCTTCAGTTTATATCCTCTTCAAATCTGATTGGCAGTATATTAATCCAGAGGGAAGGATTGATTCTCTATAATTGGCGTTATGGGATAAAAAAGGATGCACACAACGAAACGTTACCGGTCCATATTATGTCAGCTTATGTGCTAGGTTTCTTGTACTTACTCTCAAAATTTTTTAATAAACTTAAGTATCTTGGAATAATTAAAATAATCTTTAGTGTATCAAATCTCTCGAATTGGAAATATTCTCCTCATCCAAGATTTATATACAATAGACCTAAATATAATTTCCTACACAGTAGTTTTATTCCTTTTGAACGTATTTGTACTATTAAAGAACTAGGTAGTAAAGAAGGTAAACATAATTTATTACAAGAAATATTTAATGAGATTTTATTGAGTTTTGGAGATAGTAAAGGGTTTGGATTGGGGGACAATTTAACAACTTTTTTGGAGAAAAATTAAAGATATGAGAATTTCTGGATTGAAAGCAAGTTGATATAAAAGGTCCTTGCGAAACTACTTTTTTTCTTTATTTGTTGATTTTTCTCCGAAAAAATTATATTATTGAGTAACCATGTGATCTACAACCACTTGATAAATGCAGGTGTTCAATTTTTAGGAATCCGAAATTAATTGCTGAGAAATTAGTTTTTTGTTACGATGTATTCGCGTTAAAACTTAGAGAGAAATTCTATACCTGCATTGAACGCCGACCAAATAGAGCGCAAGAAATAAAGAAGATCTTAATTTTATCTAATGTCTTTTCAATGAGAATGAATTTTTTTAGGTGAAATATTCATAAATCTTTCAGGCAGGGAAAATTGAAATGGTCTTCCCTTTTTTGTTCGAATTTCTTGTTGATAACATTGAATTGTTATACTTCCATTTATGGGTTTAATATTAAGTCTATTTATTAACCAAGGTTTTATATTTTCAGTAAATTTTGAGGAAAACCTCTTAAGATTTAACTTACGTCTCCCTCTACCTTCTTTTAACATATAGAATGGATGGGGATGAAAAGATTTACATTCAATAATATAGATATTCTCTTCATCATAACCCAATATGTCTATTTCGAATGTATCATTCTTCTTATCTTTTAAATTTATTAATTCAATATTGGAAATAGGATCTTCAGTTTCTATTCCTTTATCTTTTAAAATTGATACTACTTTTTTTTGAAACTCAATTTCAAAATTTTTACTTAAAAAGTTGCTCTCATGTGCATGTATAAGTTTCTGTTTGATCAGTCTTAAAGCAATCCTCAACCGAGTTGGTGAAATATAAATTTCATTTCCGAATTCAACAAATAAGGGAAAACTCATTGGATTTTTTTGAGAAGACACAAAAATATAGTACAAAATCTCAGGACTCCAAGGCATTCTATAGTGAATAAAAGAATGGATTTTATTGAAGAACCCACTGAAAATGAGCGAAAAACCATTAAAATATCTTCTCTTGGGACATCAGGAAGAGAAACTAAAGGCGCACTAGGACAGCTTGTTTTAGGTGACACTAACTTGAAGACAGCAATCTCACTTGCTAGTGCTGTAAAATCAGGAGATACAAAGTTGGCAAGTCAAATTGCAAACAAAATAAAGCAGAGTTTAACTCAAAAGCAAAATGCCGAAGCCCAAAAACGAGCAGAAATGAGCAGTTGGAAAAAGATGATAAGGTCGGGGGTCTTCAAAGGATTGGCTTTTATTGGTACCGCACTCTTTTTCGGGGGTTCCAGTTACTTTATGCTAAAAGGCATCAAGAATACGATATTAGGGGCAACAGATATTTCTCCGAAAACATTTGGAATAGACAAAACCAAACAAAATGCAAAAAGGAAAAATGAAGCAAACAGCATTCCTGAAGGCACAGATTCAGCAACACAGGGATCAGAAAATCAGAATAAGAAACTCAATACTAAACCGCAAATCGATAAAGAATTCTTTACCAATTTATTTAAAAGTCTACAAGAATCAAAAACAGAAACCAATAGCCCACCTCTTAATGACAGATTACAACGGATCAATCCAAATCCAAAATTAGTCCAACGAAGTCGGCTTGATTTCGAAATGTATCAGGGTGAAAGTTCTGAGGTTGAATTAGATATGATAGTTGGAGATCTCAGTAAAAATATACTTAAAGAAAGGAAGGAAAGGGTAAAAGCCAACCTAAATGAATTACAAAAGATTCGAGACCTTTATGATGATAATATACTCCCTAAGTTAGTAAAGTTGGATGATGTTGATATTTCAGATATTGAACGTTTGAATAATTTGATGAAAGAATTAGATAATATCAAAGATCCTAATCTAGATTCATTAAAAAAAATTGTAAAAGATTTTGGTTATCTTAATGAAAACTTTCTAAATAGTAAGCTTGCTGAAGTGGGGGAAAGAGAACTCTTAAATGATCTTGAGAAACAAATTTATAGACTTTATTTAGATCAAATAAATCCAAAGCTCAGTTCTTTTTATCCAAATGATCCTTCATTAAAGTACCCACTAACCAGTAATAATAAAGCAGGGACAAAGCTAATCAAGTCATTAATAAATATAATTTATAAATACGAAGGAGATATCGCCTATGCCGCGCGAAAGTCTGAAAATGAACTCGGGCTGAGTTTCGCAGAAGATGAGGGGGTAAACAAATTACAAACTTCACCTAAAGATAGTGAAAAAATGTCAAATACTGTTTTAGGAAAATTATTAGGCATACCCCAGGTAAGAGTATCAAATTGGCTATCTAATATCGATGGAACAAACCCTAGGTCTGATACTTTAATTAGCTTAAAGCTCTTTATCAGTAATTCTCCATTCTATAAATCAATTAGGCATGTCCAAGAGTTAATGCTTTTAACACTTGACCAGTTTATATTTAATGATGTAATTCCTAATATGGCCTACATATATTCCAAATATAGCCATAATACTTATAGTGAGACAACTCTTTCATATGAGCTTGGAATGAGTCATGGTTATCTTACAAAAATTGGGATGTCGGGAAAGGAGTATACACAATTTGTAAAGTTTTTTAGATTACTCACTATCGTTTATCTTGCCGACCCCGGTAAATTCAATCTAGTCAACGATGATAATTATAAAAACATAATGGAAGAGGTGCATGATGAAGTATTTTTCAGCATAATCCGTAGAGGATTAATTAAAGATACATCTTATAGGCTAGATTTTGATGTCATTTTTCATTCACTACTAGTTCTAACAAAGGCAAATGAAGGTGATCCAGTCATTCAGAATGGTTTATACCCACTTAAGAAATTTGCAGAAGATATGGGTTATGACCAATATTACTTTTATACAAAATTTGCTCAAGGAAGCTATATTGGAAATTCATTACGAAAAGCCATGCTTGATAAAATCAATATTCCAGGTGCCGATTCTGATCTCCTTAAAATTGCTAATGAAAAATTTAATGAGGTTAGAATAAGAAGCGGGGAAGGGAGTCAAGGCGTTTACACTAGATTCTGGGCTGAATTATATACAATTCAGGTGGTGGAGTTAATGAAGATCACATTAGGGTTAGACATCTGGGGCTCAGTTTTCTTTAAGGATGCCGTTAGACCGACAGGAGCAAAGTCTTACAAAATCAATGTCGAAAGACACCACTTAGAGAAAATAAAGTCATTATTTACAATATTTAAGTTTGCTAAGGATGTCGATTATTCAGATAAATATTTTGATCCTACCAAAAAACTGGTTCCATTCACAGATTTTGTAATCGGGTTTGCCCCATTAACGCACCAATATCATAAATCCCTCGATATGGTGGGACAATTTACACGCAATACACAGTTGGCAATGCATCGTTTAATGTATTTGTATGAAGTAATCCAGCGCCCATTCATAGAGGGTTTTAATTATCAAGCTGAGTTTAGAGCAAGATCGGCTAATATAGACGGAAATGAGGTTATGATATGGGAAGGTTTAAGCGATAGTATAATCGAGGAATGGATTAAACGATTGGAAATTGTAAAGAGCGATGGATATGAAGCATTCTTCTTAGATGATAACCGAGAGTATCCTAATTTCTATAAGTATCGATATAAACCAATGGAAGACGATTTCAAATTGTTTATAGCGGGCAGGGATTCGGTAAATAAAGGGCTGTTTTTTGAAGAGGAAAGGCGGAATGTTTTCTGGGAATGGTTTTTAAGCACTTACTTAAAGGAGAATAAATATCCAATAATTTAATTTTTTTAATTATTATTAATTCATAAGTGCCCAAAAATATAAAAGCTAAAGCAAATTTGATATTTATGATGAGCGATGAAGTCGAAAAAAGTCCGTAGAGTAATATTGAGAACTCCGAGAATGAAGCGCATGCGTAATAATCTGAGAGTCATCTTGAAGCTTGCCATCAAAGACGAATTATACCGGTTATCTAAGATTGATGACATATATCACAAAAAGCTTATTAAAAACCATTTAACTCCCTCCCAACGAAAAAGACGTGATTACATAGGAGGAAAACATAGAGCTTTATACCATCGCTTTAATGAGTCTACTTTGCAGTGTAGCGGAGGCTCTGCCTGTTACTCGTATCAAGATGCTAAAAAGAACGGATTTGACCCCCAAGATCGCCCGACCGACCTTGACCTTGTATGGGTCCCATGGTTAGAGAAATGGTTTTGTTTAAAATGCTTCGTGCTTAATCAGTTGGGAGAAATGACTCATGAAGATTTTGATGACCCTGTAGCCCGTGAATGGGTTAAAGAGGAGTTTGGTATTTAGAATTTTTACTTTTCTTTTTAGTTATTGCATTAATCAATAGGATGAGCATAGCAATACTCACAGTTATGAATACAGCTAAGTTTACTCCCGTATTGACCAATATCTCTTGATTTATGACACTCACAAGCTTTCCGCTGACTCTGATCTTTTGCTTTTGATAAAGATACACCAGTTATTTTCTCTATTTTGTTGGCATCTATACAGCTGAAATCCTACTTCAAAACCAGAAGAAAAGAAGGTATAAAAGCTTTTAGACTAATAAAACATTATAAGAAATTCCAAGCAAACCATTTTGAAAAGACGTTGCTTTAAGAGAAAAAACTAATATTAAAAGCCACAAAAACATTATTTTAGTATAGATGAGAGTTGTTCCAAAGTTCATGGAATGGGGAATCATCAATGCAGAGAATTTTACTGATATATATGAGATTCCAATTAAGAGATGGGATCCATTATCTACAGTAAAAATAACTTCTGAA
>LAZR01001854.1_pt1 | contig 12861 bp, 15 predicted proteins | sample 329461 | NCBI WGS metagenome assembly LAZR01 (sample SAMN03002196, study PRJNA259156) | marine sediment metagenome | biome: sea floor; feature: Hydrothermal impacted sediments; material: marine sediment; isolation source: Loki non-amplified sample from Loki's castle hydrothermal vent sediment ...
GCTACAAAATCTAATATTACTTTTAACTTTAAATGGATGAAATCAATTTTTCGCAAAATTTTACCTGAAGTAAGAACCTACTAAAATTTAAATTTTTGTTTACATCTTACTAACTTCGGTTATTTCACGAACTCTTAACTTGTGTACTTGGTTTGCGAATGAATATTACACTTACTATTATAAAAGATACAATCGTAATTATCCCAATGAGATACTTGCCGGGATAAAATGTGCTTATTATAATGATAGTAAACTCTGGTATGTAATTAACCACTATACCTGCTACAAAAAAAATTAAAGACCCTAACATTTCAAAGGATTTAATTTCTGAAGAATTTAATTCTCTAATTATTTTTAAATAATACAAAATTGGAACTAATATAATAAAAACTCCAATAAATATTAAGTAAATCCACGCAACAATGTTCAATAAATTAATATACGCAGCTACGAGACTAAGAATAATGGGTTTCGAATAAAAACCATCCAATTGAGACTAAATATAGAAGTTTTGATATGATAGATTCATTTTTATTGATATACCTTTTTACTTTAATTTTAATCTTATCAGGATTCGAATTTCTTTCTTCTATTTTATTTTGGTCCTTCATTAACTTTACATTACTCTATTTAGTTTTTCATTTTGAAATAGTAATTATTATCATACCAAAGATATTAAATAGAATTAATAAATCCTCTGGAGTTTTAATATATCATTTGATAAGAGGTAAACTCTGGGAAGAATTTCAATCACGATTTACATTTTATGTAGTCAAAATTAATGAAATTCTAAAAGAGGTTCCTATAATTTTCGGTTATTTCACGAAAATCAAACTTTATTTATTTCTTAATTCCCTCGGAGGATTTTTCATATTCCATTGACTCCAAGCGTATCCTCTAACATTTTCCCACCCATATTTTCTCATATAATCTAAAGTAATTTCTTTTAGATCACCATTAGGTATTGTCTCTTTGACGTCAATCACTCTATTCATTTGTATCCATGGACTATTTTTTCCAGTTTTATGTTGATACAATCTTTGTTTTAAATTACCTGTTTTCCCCACATACCATTTATCATTTCCCAATTTTAAAACGTAAACTATTTTTTTTTCAATTTTAATATTTAACTTAAGAGTAGCACTCCTTATGAGTTCTTTAACATAAGTAATGATTTCATTAAATTCTGGTGATTCTAAATCTTTCGATAATAATACTCCTATCTCTTTATTATTTAAAATAGAAGCTAAAAATAGATTCATTGATGTAATTAAAGCATACGACTCATTACAGTATAATTTTGAATGTAATTTTGGAATTAAATAAATTTTACATCCTTCTTCGTGAATAAATCTAAGTTTCTTTTTTGGATCTATTTTCTCATTCTCAGGATCTCGAGTAATAAAATTAACATCAACGTTTCGTTTTAAAGAACTAATTATAGCATCTTTAATTATTTTTAATTCTGTTGATTCTTCTCTTTCAAATTGGGTATATGGGCTAACTAAGTATAAGAAATCCTTAGAATCTTTGATTATTTGCAAAATTTCGTTAGTTATTGCGAAAGGATTATCTAAAACTTTCATTTTTTCCAATTTTCTATATTGAGATCTCGAAATATTTGTATAGATTTTATTTCTTTTTTGATTTTCCTTGAGATCTAGGATTATTTGGGTTCTTTTGATTTGATCTATTATCTCTCGCTGCTTTAGAGGAGGGATTATTTGGATTTTTTGAATTTGATCTGTTATCGTTTGGACTCTTATTTTTTCCCATTAAATTCACCTTTATGATTCAATTAAATATATGATTTGTGTTAAATAAAAATTTTACATTTCTGGTCAAATTTTATATGGAATTCTAACCGTTTCACGAAATTTGTAAAACCTAATATGTGTTGATTATTTATGAAATCTTATTGCTTAAATGATTAAATTCGATTAGTTAATAAGTATTAGGGCATTAAACATTAGGATAATATGTTAGATAACTTTCTAGAAAAAGTATTAGACATTAAATCAAGGTTAAATGATCTAAAAAGTAAGACTTTACTGATTCCGGAAGGAAGACAGATTGAAGTAATATCAAACCAGATAGAGAATAATCCATCGATTCTTATTTATAAACCTAGATTTGTTACTAAAGAAGAAAATATCCCACAAGACATCAAATCAGAGATAATTAAGATTTTTGATGATCTTGATTACAATCTTTTGGAATATTCCCCAAATTCTTTTGAATATATTGAAAAAATCAAAGACTTATCACCTGAAAATAAAGAATCCTTAATTTTTTTACTTGAAAAGGATATTTATGCTACTGATAAAGTATATGGTGAATATTTAGTCGAAACCAGGAATGAAGAATATAAAATAAGTTATTATCGTAGAGAAAAGAAAGTTAAAAACCTTCCTCTAAAACCTACCTCTATTGATCTAGAAGATTTTATAAAAAATAATGCGATTCTACAGATTCAAAATCAAGTAGAGAAACTATGGAAAATCATAGAAAATGAGATAGACAGATGTGAGAATAGATATAAAGCTCAAAAAATTAAAGATAAGGAAGAGAAAATTAAACTCCTGGGAAATCTATTGGAAAAGAAAGAGTGCGAATATTTGGATTTTAAACTCCATATGCATAGATTAAATGACAAAGATCCAAAGACAAAAATACATCAGCAAAGAGAATTACTTAAAGACATCCTAGGATTAATTAATAATAAAAAATTTGATACTGATTCTAACGAGGCTTATTTAATCATAGGTGTTGAAGAAAAGTTTGAAAAATTCACTGGAAATCATGTGAATGTAGAATTCTCAGATTTTCAACTAATAAAACAGTTAATAAAAATACACATTGAACCTTTAATTGAAACAAAAATAGATGAATACTTTTTATTATCAAGTGATAATGGAATTCAAATATCTACAGATTTTCTTCAAAATTCCAATCGAATTATACTATGTATCTTCTATTTTGAACTAGGAATAGTTTACGAGTTAAAGAAAAGGATAGGAAATCCTTCATTAAATATTGATTTTTTTAATGAAGGGACTTCTTTTATACGAGACGGATCGCACACTATGAGAATGAGCCAACAAGATCGTAGAAAAATAATGAGTTTACGTTATGAAATTTATGATTTTGAAGAAGTTGATCAAGTGGACTATTATGAACCAGATGAAGAACTAAGCTCAAGAGAAATTAATTACGAGATTAATGTTGATCTTATTTCAAATTATATTGAAATTTTAAAAACTACTGAATTATCACTAGATAGTCAATGGGATATTCTATCACCAATAAAAGACCAAATCGACATCTTTATTAATTTTTATGACAAAAATAAGCAATCTAAATCCATTATTTTTGATTTTATTAGATATGCATGTGACTACATCAAGGATAACAATGATAAAATTACACGGAGATTACTCTTTTTTCTTGACGACCTATCTGGGATCCCAGCAGTTTTAAAATATATTAAAATCCATTGTCTAAAAACCTTTGAATTCTTATTTAAAAAAGGAGAATTTTATTCGCATCTTATTTCATTGCTCAATTCTTGTGGGTACTATAACGACTTAATTAATGAAGTTTTCATAGCTATAGATAAAAATAACGTAAAATATTTGGAATCCTTGATATATCTTGATTTTCAAGATCCACAATTTATTTCATATGTTTTTAATTCAGGTTTTATATCTTCTACTAATATTTTTTTTCTTTTTCAGGAATTTGAAATTCTAATTCTTGATCTTTTAGTTGATCTCTTAGATCATTCAAATCTTTTTTATTTTTATTAAGTTTAGCATTTAATCTTTCTTTATTTTCAAAATCTCTCTTTTGTTCCCTTTCAAAATCTCTCCAATTTTCTCGATTTTTTTCATTAAAAACTTCTAAAATTTCAATTTGTTTCTTATTCTCCTTTAAAATATTTAATGCTTCGATTCCTTTTTCATATTTTTCTCTTTTTCTTGCATTTTCATAGTTTTCAAGCTCCTTGTCTAATTTTGCTAATTTTTCTTCATAGAATAATAACTGTTCTTCCAATTCATCAAACTGCTCATTTTGAATTTTCTTGTATAATTGTTCAATAATTTGAATACAATCTTCAGCATCATTTATTCTATCATCAAATTTTTCATCTTTAATATTCCTAAATTTTCCAGTTTGGGTTAACTTTCCCAAATCTCTTAAATTATTTAAGATATTTTCAATATCGTTTATCCGCAAACCTAATAATTTATCGGTAACATTATTATAGAAATCTTCCTCTCGATATAATTCTAAATCGCTATCTCTAATTATAAAGAGGTTATTAAATTCATTAAAAGGCAGCTCAATTAAATTACTTATATTTTTAGGACCTTTCAACTTAATAGATTTACCATTATCATCTGAAACAATGATATAGCCTTCTGGTTTTTCATCTACGCGATTAATATTCTTAAACTGAGGGATATCTTTTCCTGTTAAGATTTTAAGAAGAGCATCAATTGTTAGAGTTTTACCACTTTCATTTTTCCCATAAAACAAATTGAAATCACTAAGAGAAATTCGCCCTCTTTCTGGTAATGGTCCGTATTCTAAAATTGAAAATTCTTTAATCTTCATTTTTTAACTCCCATCATACTTTTAATTACTAAATCTTTCATATAATCCTTTACATCATCATTAAAATCACTTAAATGCAATTTTTTCATGAATTTTTTGAATAATTCATCCTCAAGAATGACACTAATATCTTTAAATTGGTAATCAACTTCATAGCATTGATCACTAACTACCTCATTTATTTGCTCAACTAACCCTCTTTCATTAATTCCCAAAGATTGAGAATTAATATAACCTTTAACTTCTAAACATACCTGAGCTTGTGGATGTATATTTACTAGTGATTTTTTTACAATTTCTAATGGATCCGAATCTTCAAGTGGATTAAATTCAATACTTATTTGTTCAAAATGGGGTGTATCTAAAGGATATTCTTGAGGTGGTTCTCCAACTTCAAATATATTTACTTTTCTGATCCCCAATTCACTCTTTTTTATTGAAATTGGCGAGCTTGGATAAACAAAAAATTTATTCTCATCAATCTGCCAGACTTCAAATATAGAGTGAAAATGTCCAGCAAGCACATAATTAAGATTTAAATCTCTAAAATAAGATAATTTAACTGGCATGTATCTTTCTTCACCTTCTTCCCCGAAATCCTTTCTGGAAAAAAAAGCATCAAGTAATTCTCCATGATATATTAATATATTTGTTTTATCTGGTTTCAATTCACTTTTTATACTATGAAGTTTTTCAAGCACTTGTTTTTCTCCAATTGGTTCATAAGGAATACCCCATACTGATATATTTTTATAATCAAATGGAACAGTTAACTCATTTAGAACAGTCACATTTTCTCCATAATAGAGTCCACTTTTATATGATTCACTATCATGATTTCCTGGCAAAAGTAAAATATTAAAAACATTATTTGAGAAGATTTTTCTTAGATTAGGTCTTAAATCCTCAGCAATATATTCTTTATCAAATAAATCTCCACTGATAACAAAAATTTCTACCTTCTCTTTTTTTCCGATTTCGAGAAGTTTAATTAAAGTATCCCATCTTTCATCTTCAAATTGTTTTAAATGAAGATCTGAAGTGTGAAGTATTTTCATATTTAGATCTCACCTTAAAAACTATATCTTTTGTCTTTTTTGTAAATTATATTTTTGTTTTTATTTAAGTGATTACTACTTTGATGAAATTAAGAGTTATCATAAAAATATTAAACTTAAAAAATAGAAACATTTTTTTTTGGGTATATGGACCTTTCATCTTTTACTTTAGGTTCTGTAAGCGCTTCACGAAGATTTATATTATAGATGTATATATGAAGGTGTTATCTAAATAATAATACCAGAGATAATGAATTAGATCTAATCTATTTATTTAAATTAGCAGAAAGTGCTGTTCAATAACTTCAAACTAAGCTAAGATTAATGAAAACATCAACAGTTAAATGATCTGATCCAGTCAATGCATGGGCAGTATCTCCGGTGGTAGAGTTGATAATACTGGAAGATAAAAATTGATTGACAAAAATAAAATCGATGCGGGAATTATATACCCCTGGATAGGTAACACCCCAATCGGTTGGATTCAGAGTTCGATGAACATCAATCCAACTATGAATTGCAGATGAATAAGAACTAAAATCCGCCCCAGTGTCGGGATTATTATATGGATAAATTATCATACTTAATGGGCCATAGCCTAACCCAGTTTGATTATTAAGACCCCAATCTTCAGGAGAGAAGGAGTTTAAATCACCCAAATAAGCTATAGATACATTTCCTAAATTATCCATATAATTGATAATACCCTCTTGTTCCCATTCTCTTCTTTGTTCATCAGGAGCTCCAGGCATGGCCTTTAAATGAGATCCAATAATATGTACTAATGTCCCACTTACATTTACTTCTACATCATAGAAATCATGAGTAACATCATAACTCGTACTATTATCCAGCGGAACATTGGTTATTTGATTGTAGGCAATAACAGGATAACGGCTCATTATTGCCGCTCCATCAGTAGATAACGATATTCCTTGAGTACAATATCCAATATAAGGATCTTCATCTGGAAAATAGGTGTTAAACTCATTTACATATTGGTTTAGCTTTTGATTGCTATTATCATCCCAATCTCCAGTTTCTATGAACATAATTATATCCGCATTCTCTTCTTGTGCTACCGTTTTCCAATCAGGATAAGAAGGGTCTTCACCACTCTTTTTGATGTTGAAAGTCATCAACTTGAAGATTTCAGAAGGCTGCTGAATAATAGCGGAATTATTTACAATCACGGATATTGTATCAGAGCCATTGTTTCCAGATGGATCGATAGCTTCACAGAGAATAGTATGAGAACCATCTATTTCTTGTGTGGTATTCCAAGAATAGATATTTGTAGCTGACCTCAATATGTCATTAATATAAATCGCGTAAGAACTGATTCCATTGGCATCAGTAGCACTCATAGTGATTGTTACAATACCCGAAACAGTCGAATTTGCTATAGGAGAAATAATAGTAACAATTGGTGGCGTAGTATCTGCTTCTCCGCTATTATTAACCGTTATGGATAATGTGGCAGAACCAGTATTACCAAAAGGATCAGTAGCCTCACAGAGAATAGTGTGAATGCCATCATTTTCTTGTGTTGTATCCCAAGAGTAAGAAATTGTACCTGATCTAAATATACCATCAATATAAATTGCGTAAGAACTGATTCCATTGGCGTCAGTAGCATTCATTTCAATTAATATTGTACCCGAAACTGTGGAATCTTGGATGGGTCATCTTGATATTCTTGATAACCTTGATCGAGGTCTTGAAGGTTTACAAATCCTTGAGAATGGTTTGAAAGTCTCTCCTAATAACCAAGAGCTAGTCATTGAGCTCACCAATCTATGTTTTGGATATGAAAAAGTTAGTCCTTTACGGAGTGCTTTCAAAATAATAAATGATGCTTTAGAAAAAGAACCTGATGATATTGGAATTATAATGAATAAAGCTTCCTTACTCTATCATTTAAATAAAAAAGATGAAGCACTTGAGCAGTTAGAAAAAGCTAAAAGCTTGCAAGATCCAAATGATGAAATGTATGCTCGTATTCTTGTACTTATGTCGATTATTTATAATGAAAGAGGAAATATAGAGAAAGCTATTGAAATAAATAGAAAAGTAATTATATCATTCCCTGATCATTATCCCTCTAATTTACAAATGAGAAAATTATTAAAATTTTTAGATCTTAAGAATGCAATACAATTCCTTGAAAGTGCGATAGAACATTTTCCAAAAGAAATCAAATTTATTAAAGACATTGCTGATTTATATTTTAAACATAGGAACTATAAAAAAGTGGATTTCTATGTTGAGAAAGCTCTAGCACTGAATCCAAAGTTAAAGACCAAATTAAAAATGCTTGCTTATAAAATAATGATAGAAATTGATGTTAATCAAGATATGGACATTGCTATTAATCTAATGAAAATGACTGAAATGAAGGACTTTCCGGAGGTTGTTGTATTTCCATATGTTAATATGGCAATTAATTCTATCATAAAGGAGCAAGAATATGAAGAGGGTTTAAAATTTTATGAAATATCTACATTTCTATTATCTAAATTTAAGATTAAAAATAAAATAGATCTCAATGAATTCTTAGATAATTTTAAAAAACTTAAAGCTTGGGGTCAAAGTAAAAAAGACCAAGCACTTATCAATCGTATAGATAAAGTTACTCAAACGATTAAGAAAATTACGGAGAATTAAAATAATATGAAAAAAAATTAAAAATAAAATGATTCCCTAGAAGTTCCGTAAAAATCTGCAGGTGGACTGATTAGATTAGAAGTTAACGTCTTGAGGTAAAAACCAGCGACGATAAATACAATTACAGCAATTGTCAAACATACTAAAAAAGATTTAAGGAAAAATATTAAATTTATTTATCCATTAATTCTTAATCTATTTTCTATATATTATTTCTTAAGCATTCTATTCAGATTAGAATCCTTATAATCCTTTTTTAAGATTTATGAAAGTAAGGTAAATTAAAAATCAACAGGGTGATAAGTTTAAATAGGTGAAAAACAGACTGAAATTAAAGAAAATACAAAAAATTAACAAGGTTAAGGCAAAAAATAGTTAATATGGCACTTACAACTAAATTAAAGTTTTTAAACTTCAAGAATAACTATAAAGAATCAAAATTAAAAAATAGCTTGGAAAGAGCAAAGACTTACCTTTCTATTATCGAAAGCATAGACAAAACAGAACAATTTACAAGAGAACAAGAGAATTGGCTATTAAAGAATTGCAGATTATTACAAGAATAAATGGATTCATTAAAATTTGGACAAGTAGAACCAGCATTGAATAATGCTAATGGTAGAACGCTGTTCATAATGAAACAACCTATTGGGACATTTCCGAATTATTTGGGAGCAGACATTCCATTGGATGAGAGATTTATTTACTCAGCATTAAAATCTAATCTAAATAGATACATCCAGTTAGTTGAAGATTATATTAAGTATCCAAAAAAGCTGAAAAAGATATCTAAAGAAAAGAGAAAAAAACCATATAGAATCATTAAATTTGACAAAATAAAACTAATTGAACTAATCTTTGCAGGTTTATTTATTACAAGTGTAGTTCTATTGATAAACACCAATACTTTTATCTATGGTTTTATTCTTAACTTAATTTCAGTTATAACAATCCTGATTTTGAGTTTTATCAATTGGGAAGAAATTTAACCCATTAGAAGAGTATTTTTATTATCATTTTTGTAAAAACTTTGAATTTAATACCTAAATTCAAATCATAATTTTCCTTTTCTATTGCCCTAATCTTATTAGAATATCAGTTCTAATCTCATAACTCTTAGCACGAGCTTAGATTCTATTAGGATTTTAGAGCTTGAGCTAAGAACAAATCTATATTAAGTAAAGAATATGCTTAAATTTATGGGATTTCTCAACGACAAGCCAGAAATAAATTGAATCTATTTGTAGAAAAAGGTATACTTAGTGTAGAATCAAGAAAAATAGGAAATTACAGACCAATTCAATATTATAAACTCAAAAATTAATTTAATTAAACAAATTCAAAAGACTCTTTTTATGATTTTTTATTTATTTTTTGGAATCTAAATTAAGCAAATAATTTATAATATAAAATGTCGAAAGAATTATAAATACGAAATCTATTTTAAAATAAAATCCAAAAAAAATATAGGTTCTAATTCTTATAATAAATATGAGAAATATGAATGAATACATTATAAATATCAAGAAAAACCTTGAAGATGCTATAGATAATAGAGACCTAGATTTAATTGGAAATATATTATATGATTTAATTCAATATGCTGTTATTATGAAAAGCAACAATCTAATCTTCGTCTCCTCGATAATGAGAGATGTAATAATCGCTTACAGCATAATAGTGGAAGAATATGTTTTACCAGAAAAACGTCAAGATGTGATAATTAAAAGAGCAATGGGTTTTATTAAAGAAGGGTTACCATATTTAAATAAAACAGATTTTTCTAATGATGATATCATTTCGGTATTCAATTGGGTCAGATCGAGTAAATCTGAGACAGAAATTGATATGAAGGAAATAAGAAATAAAAAAGAATTTCAGAGAAAAAAAATCACTAATTTCATTGAATAGGTGATAGCTATGATTACAAATCGTCTACATCAACAGCAATATGATTTTAATAGACATCGTTGGGAACTTTCTAATAGAGATCCTATAAATTATGAAAAAAAGAGAATCTCAGAATATATTTCTAATCCAGATTATCGAAAAGAATATCGAAAGCATCGTTTAATAGTGAAAAGTAGTAAAAGTCAGCAATACCTGAAATTTTTATATAAAAATATTACAGATGCCTCATTGGATGTTTGGAAAATTCTAAAAGAGGATAAGTACTTAATTCGTTTAAACTTTTATCATTTTATGGATATCATCTTTGATTTAAGAGGAAGGATTCAATTCAATTCAAAAATAGATTTTATTAATTATCTTCTAGCTAATCCTTCCTTATTAAGCAACCTAATTTTAGAATATTTTAAATCCCTGAAAAGATATATCATTCAAGATAAAAATCGAATTACTTATTTTGAGAGATTTAATCCGAACTTTTTTCAATCCTTTTGTTATAGAAACCTAAGTGTTAAACCTATTATAAAATATGAAAACATCCAGGAGCCAGAGAATTTTCATATTATCACCAAAGATGATGATATTTATTTTGAATCTGAAGAATCTTATAAATTATTTCTTAAAGAACTCGAGAATGTTAGATTTGATGAAGCCTTAGCAAGATTTTACACCAAAAGGAATCATAAGATTAAGAGTAAAATTAAATAAAATAGTATTATTTTCTAATTTTCTTCAAATCAAAATACATCATTATTGAGTTCTTCTGAGGTTTTTTTTGATCTTTCAATAGTCTTAGTATCTTTTGACCTAAATTCTTATCTATGAAGTTAAATCCTAGATTTAGATAGAATAGAATTGCATTTAGAGTTGTGAGTGAATCAACATATACACATCTACATCCGATTTTTTGAGAAAGTTTTATTATTAGAGAAATTGCTTCTTTTACTAAATCAGCTCCCCATCCTTCTCTTTCATATAATTTATGAACACCTAATCTACCAATTAGAGCACATGGAATTCTTTCCACATATTTCTTAATTGGTATGTCTTTCTCATGCCTAACAGAACCCATTGAAAGTGTAAAGTATCCTATTACTACAGCTTTTTTTTTATCATAAAGATAATATAGTTGGCAATAATCATCTTCTATGAATTTCTTTGAGTCTTTATAAAAAAATATTTCTATTTCTTCTATTGAGCTTTGAAAAAATAAACTTTGGGGATTTGCTTTTCTCAATAATTTATTTAATTTAGGATTTTGTCTTAACATCTATATATCTAAATAAAAAGTTGTATAAAAGTTTAATTTAATCTTTACTTTATTTTTTCAAACAATTACAAGTCAGTAGAGAATAATCTAAGAGCTGATGAAGAAATCAAACATTTTATAGCTCAACATTCTAAAATTTTCCGTAGGGCTCCATATAATGTTGAGAAGATTAGAAATTTGCAGGAAATTGAAGGATTTAAAAATATATCCATTTTTAAGAATGATGTGATGATTGCTAATATACTTCTTCATGTGGAAGTAAAAGGAGTGAATAAGTATGGATGGGTTGAAGACTTGTTTGTTGATAAAGAACATAGAAGATTAAGGATAGCTGATTATTTAATGGATAATGCATTTGAACATTTTAAGAAGATTGGTCTTAATGAATCAAGACTAGAAGTCTGGAGCCCAAATAGAAGAGCTATGAATCTCTATACTAAAATTGGATATAAATTATTTGAAGCTACAGAAGTTTCAATCGGTAAGAACATCCAGGTATGACAGTGGATACAGTAGTTAACATTTAAATTCTTCATTTTAGAATTCTAACCCTTTCACGAACTTAAACAAGAGGTATTTAATGTGCAATTCGGAGAAAAATTTTGATTAACAACTTATTGTGTTGATAGAAATAAATATGAAAAATTAGTATCATGAGGGGTAATATTTGAGTGGATTAAATCGAAAAAGTGAGGGTGATAATATAAAAGTTAGAGTAAGGGATGCATATAAAAGGGATGCAGGGAGATGTAGGATTCGAATCGATCCAGATGTTATTAAAGAGTTAAACCTAAAGACTGGTGATGTGATAGAAGTAGAGCATCCGGTGTCAGGGAAAAAAACTGCCCCCATACTTTATCCTGGAAAAGATCAAGATAAAGGTATTAATGCTGTTCGAATTGATTCCTCATTACAAAGGAATATAAATGCCCATTTAGATGATTTTGTAAAGATACGTAGGATTGAAGTAAGAATGGCAGAAAGAATTACATTTGCAGCAGTTAAGGAAGCAGTAATAATAAGGAATTCTGACCAATTAGTGAGAAAGTTAGAAAATCGTATTATTACTAAAGGTGATGTCTTAAGTTTTAACGCCATAGGAAAAATAATTGATTTTGTCATTGTTGATTATTTTCCTAAAGCTGATGCAGTTAAGATTCATTTGGGTACAAGAATTATTATTTCTGAAAAAACTTTTCAGGAATTTGAGATATAATGAATATGTACCAATATAATAATTAAGAAAAAAATAGAATTATCATTACTGTATTTTAGATTCCATCCACTCAAACAAATTAAGCTTGTGTTTATTTGCTAATTCTAACATATCCTTATGGT
>LAZR01001855.1_pt1 | contig 12855 bp, 9 predicted proteins | sample 329461 | NCBI WGS metagenome assembly LAZR01 (sample SAMN03002196, study PRJNA259156) | marine sediment metagenome | biome: sea floor; feature: Hydrothermal impacted sediments; material: marine sediment; isolation source: Loki non-amplified sample from Loki's castle hydrothermal vent sediment ...
AAATATGGGTATACCCTGTATTCAAACAGCCCCATTGGGCGCGCAAATTAACGAATATTAAGCGTTCTGCGCTTTAAATTCCCTTAATTTTTCTACGAGTTTTGGCACTATTTCAAATGCATCACCCACGATTCCATAATCTGCCGCCTTGAAGAAGGGAGCTTCGGGGTCGTTGTTAATGACTACTTTGGTTTTAGAGGCACTAACACCGGCAAGATGTTGAATGGCTCCGGAAATGCCTACTGCAATATACAGATTCGCGGCAACCGGTTTACCGGTTTGACCCACGTGTTCACCGTGTGGCCGCCAGCCCATATCGGATACGGGTTTGGAACAGGCCGTTGCTGCACCTAGCACATCGGCCAATTCTTCGATCATTCCCCAATTCTCTGCACCTTTTAATCCACGACCGCCGGATACTACGACCTCGGCATCAGCAATGGTTACTTTACCGGCTACCTTGTCAATATCTACGGACTTTACGGAAAAATCACCATCGCCCAATTCCGGACTAAAGTCTTCTACCGAGGCTTCGGCCTGATTTTCTTTCAATCCGAAAGCGTTGTTCGAAACACCGACAATCTTAATATCGGTACTGATTTCGGTATGGGCAAAGCCTTTGTTACTAAAAGCGGTACGCTTGACCTTGAACGGTTCGGTACTATCCGGAGCCGCTACGACGTTCGGTACATACCCGGCCTTCAGTTTTGCCGCTAAGATGGGTGCCAAAAATTTACTATTGGCACTTGAGCCGACCACTACCACTTTTGCACTTTCTTTTTCAACAGCTTGTGCGATTGTTTTAGCAAAGGCCTCAGCATTGAATGTATGTAAGCTATCGTTAGTTACATTCAATATTTTATCGACCCCGTAACTACCCAAATCTGAATTTTCGGGGGCATTTACGGCAATTGCGGTCACTGAAGTGCCCATCTGATCGGCCACTGCTTTGGCGTAAGAGGCTACTTCAAAGGCGCTCTTCTTAAATTTTCCGTTTTCTGATTCTGTGTATACTATTATAGACATACTATTTTTCGTTTAGATTTTTACGTGCAATTGTCATTATATTACCTTCGCCTCATTGTGCAGCAAGTCTACCAATTCGTCGACAGAATCGACCAGTTTCACTTGGCCTTTGGGCGCCGGTTTGTCGAAACTGACATCTTGGGTGGCTTTGGTTCCCTCGATAGGCTCCACAACGTTTAACGCTTTTTTTCGTGCCATCATGATACCGCGCATATTGGGTATTTTCAAATCGCTTTCCTCAACCAAACCTTTCTGACCACCTATTACTAGAGGTAAGGCCGTTTTTACGGTTTCCTTTCCGCCATCGATCTCACGAATCGCGGTCGCTGTATCTCCCTCGATTTCTAAATTAATACAAGTGTTTACAAAGTTCATACCCAGCATGGTGGCCAAGATACCGGGCACCATTCCGCCATTGTAATCTATTGATTCCCTTCCGGCTATGACCAAATCATATGCACCATTTTTAACCACTTCGGCTAACTGTTCGGCTACGTAGTAGCCATCGGTCGGAGCGGCATTTATACGAATGCCTTCATCGGCACCGATGGCCAAAGCCTTTCGCATGGTCGGTTCAACGGTAGCTTCACCTACGGTCGCAACATGTACTGTAGCACCTTGCTTTTCTTTAAACCACATGGCGCGGGTAAGTCCGAACTCATCATTGGGATTGATGACGAATTGCACGCCGTTGGTGTCGAATTTAGTATCCCCGTCGGTGAAATTTATTTTCGAGGTGGTATCGGGTACGTTACTTATGCAAACTAATATTTTCATGTCTGAATACTCTTTTTATTTTATCTAGACGAAGATAACCATAAATTCCTAAAAATGCTATGCATGCATAATAAATTTTATCCCTTTTTTGATAGCTTGGGTCAATGTGTTGCCATATAATTTCCTATTTTTGCTTGCGTTTTTAACAACACGAATCGAATACTCCAAAATTTATGAAAACACTACAATTTAGGGAAGCCATTGTTGAGGCAATGTCCGAAGAGATGCGGAACGATGAGTCCATATATTTAATGGGCGAAGAAGTGGCGGAATATAATGGTGCATATAAGGCGTCAAAAGGGATGTTGGACGAGTTCGGTGCCAAACGCGTTGTTGATACCCCTATTTCCGAACTTGGTTTTGCAGGTATTGGTGTCGGCTCTACTATGACCGGATGTCGGCCGATTATCGAGTTCATGACTTTTAATTTTGCCTTGGTGGGCATCGATCAGATTATAAATAATGCGGCGAAAATCCGTCAAATGTCAGGCGGACAGTTCCCGTGTCCCATCGTATTTCGTGGCCCGACGGGTTCCGCGGGGCAATTGGGTGCTACCCATTCACAAGCTTTCGAAAGTTGGTATGCCAACTGTCCGGGCCTTAAAGTAATCGTTCCTTCCAATCCTGCGGATGCAAAAGGATTATTAAAATCTGCCATTCGCGATGACGATCCGGTAATTTTTATGGAATCGGAGCAAATGTATGGCGATAAGGGAGAAGTGCCCGAGGGCGAATATACCATTCCTATCGGTGTGGCCGATATCAAAAGGGAAGGAACCGACGTGACCATTGTTTCCTTTGGAAAAATTATAAAGGAAGCCTATAAAGCCGCAGAAGAGCTTGAGAAAGAGGATATCAGCTGTGAGATTATTGATTTGCGCACTGTAAAGCCTATGGATTATGAAGCGATTCTAAAGTCCGTCAAGAAAACGAATCGATTGGTTATATTAGAGGAAGCATGGCCTTTTGGAAACGTAGCTTCCGAAATAGTCTTTCACGTACAAGCCCACGCATTCGACTATTTGGATGCACCTATCGCAAAAATCAATACTGCGGACACGCCGGCACCTTATTCTCCTGTATTATTGGAAGAGTGGCTGCCGAATCACGAAGACGTGATCAAGGCTGTTAAGAAAGTGTTATATAAGTCATAGTACCTGATACTAAAAGTACCTTTGCTTCGTTGATTCCTTTTCGGCGGAGCATTTTTTATGGGCATAGGTTTAGTTCCGTCCCACTTAGCATTTCAGATTATATTGCATGAAAAATATAGTAGCATCCATTTTCCTATTAATAGTGGCCTTTGCTGGTGCACAGACCAAAGTGGGTGGTGTCGTTATTGACGAAACTGGGGAAACGGTGCCATTTGCCAATGTGCTTTTCAAAGATTCTCAGGAAGGAACGATTACCAACGACGACGGAAAGTTCTATCTGGAATCGGATACTACCTATCCAACCTTGGTGGTATCGTTTATTGGGTATGAGACCCAAGAAATCGCTTTGACCCAAAAGGTGAACTATGAGATGAAGATTACTTTACTCGAGGCCAGCGAACAGCTGAAAGAAGTAGTGCTTATCGCCGGTAAACAGTCTAAAAAGAACAATCCTGCTATTGATATCCTAAGAAAAATCTGGCAACAGAAACGACGCAATGGGCTTAGTCTGTTCGAGCAGTATAAATATGACAAGTATGAAAAGGTGGAGTTCGACCTGAATACCATCGATAGTTCCGTTATACAGAGCCGTGTCTTTAAAGGCCTTGAATTTATGTTCGAAGATCTTGATACGTCTCGAATTACCGGGAAGACCTACTTACCCATTTTCCTAAACGAAAAATTTTCGAAAGTATACGGAGATAATAACTTTCAGACCGAAAAAGAAGATGTACTAGGCAGTAAGAACTCCGGATTTGAAAACAATCAAAGTATTACCGCCTTCGTACAAGACATGTATGCCGAATACGATGTCTATAACAACTACATTAAATTTTTCGATAAGAGTTTTACAAGTCCGCTTTCGAAAACGGGCATAGACGTTTATAATTATGCCTTGCGCGACAGTGCTTATATTGACAATAAGTGGTGCTATAATATTGTATACTATCCAAGACGCAAGAATGAACTAACTTTTAAGGGCGACTTCTGGGTGAACGATAGCACCTATGCTATCAAGAACATTAATCTTCAGGTGGTCAAAAGCGCCAATCTCAACTGGGTTAAGGACATTTACATCGAGCAAGATTTCGAGGTGCTCAACGATAGTGTTTTCTTGCTGAAGCGCGACTATATGTTGACGGATTTCAGCTATAGTAAAAAGGAAAAGTCACGGGGAATCTATGGAAAGCGAACGACCGTGTACGACCGCCATCAATTCGACCAAGAACGACCCAGGGATTTCTATAAGACCAAGAGCAATCCCTTCGATCCGATAGTAATGAGCCGGGATACAACTTTCTGGACCAACAACCGTCTCGAATCCTTGAACAAGGACGAAAAAGGCGTCTATCAACTATTGGATACCCTGAAAACCGTTCCGAAGTTCAAATCCTACTATAATATTGTCAGTATTTTGGGTTCAGGTTATATCGAAGTAGATAAATTGAATCTTGATATCGGCGATGTGTATAGCGTTTTTGGCTATAATGACGCTGAAGGTATTAGACTTCGCGGTGGAGCCCGCACCTATTTTGGCCAAAACGACCTTTGGCGGCTAGAGGGCTATATGGCCTATGGTTTCAAGGATCAAAAAGGAAAATATGGTATTTCGGGAAAGTGGCTTGTCGATAAAAAGATCCGTTTAATTTTTTCTGGGGGCAACAGACGCGATATTGAGCAATTAGGCCTAAACCTGACCGCAACTAATGATGTATTAGGGCGTAGTATCGCATCCTCTTCCATTCTGACTGTCGGTGCGAACGATAGGTTGACCAATATCAATCTAAGTACCTTCAATATTGAAATGGAACCGATTCCTAATTTTAGGGTACGTATCGGTAATTCGTTTCGAACGCTCAGTTCCGCACTGCCCGACGCTTTTAGTTTGGATTATATAGACACCGATTCGCCATCGGGAATAGCTTCTGAAATTCAGCAATTCGATGTTAACACCACGTTGATCTATACGCCCGGCAAGCGTACCATTGGCTTCGGGGTCGAACGTAGCGATATCAATGACGACTATAGTACCTTATTACTAAATTATACCCGAGGTCTCGAAGGATTTTTAGAAAGTGATTTTGAGTATAGCAAACTCCAATTTTCCTATAGCCAACCTTGGCAACTGGGTGGATTCGGACGGCTGCTAAGTACGGTGGAAGTGGGTAAGACTTTTGGCGCTGTTCCACTTGGCCTGCTGAACGTTATCCCAGGGAACCAAACCTTGTTCTCCCTGTACAATACCTTTCCCAATCTCGATTTCTATGAATTCGTAACCGACACCTATGCCGCTGTACATCTAGAGCATAATTTCAACGGTCGCCTTTTTTCAAGGATTCCACTTTTACGTAAGCTCGATTTGCGTGAAATAATAGGAGTACGTGGGGTATGGGGTGAACTATCGGATGAGAATATTGCTCTAAATGCCCCTACGAATATTCCACTTCAAGCACCCAACGATAAAATCTATTACGAATATTCCGTTGGGGTCGGAAACATCTTTAAGATTTTCCGAATCGACTTTAACTTTAGGGGTAATTATTTGGATGCACCCGAGGCAAGACCTTTTAGTGTTACTGGAAGCTTTGGGTTTAATTTCTAATGACTCCCGATTTTTGTATGGCGTTTGAACTTTGTACTTTCTTCACTTAGGTGCGACTACATGTATACTATAAATTTATCTAACGGTAAACCTTTAAGTTATCCCCGATTTCTATTTTCTTTTTTTAAAAAAAAACCGACTTTTCTAGCTTTTGAAACCGCCAGCAAGTCTAGATGAATATGTGTCTGCCCTATTTCCAATATATTTTATGTTCGCTATATGTGAGCCGAGGCAAGCGTTTTTCACCTACCTTAATTTCAAAAGAGTTCTGCTGCCATTAATACAGAATCTATGACCATTTATACAGTTAGTTTTTTTTAAAATCAGCCATGATATTACATTTATATCGTTAATACAGGAAGGTTTGCAATTTCTTCCCTCGCTATATTCTTCCCCCTTCTTATTTCGAATTTGCTCGGTTGATACAAGCCTAGACTAAATGCCTGGAGTTAAGGCATCGCTCTTGGCTAGACTAGTAACATTCATTGCATGTTTTTGATTTTTCAAACAAGGCCTTTGAGCCTTATTATATATCAACCTTTAAATCAAAAAAATGACAGCGAAAAAAAAGAAGGTGGAATCACCTAACGTACCAAAGGTGATATTTGCCCAAGTATCACCAAAATCCATAGGGGGCCAATCACTTTTCGAGTCAGGTGTTTTGGCGACATCCCAGAACATTCAGAATTACCTATCGGAAAAAGAGGTGACCTTGAAAGCGGTAGAGGTTCTTAAAAAAGCAGGTTTTAGGGTATTACAAATAACCAATACAACCATCAATATATCAGGTTCGGCATCCGTTTATAAAGATGCCTTTGGGCAGGAGATTATTGCAGAGGAACGGGAATCTTTTAAGTCCGGTGGTGAAAAGGAAATGGTAACCTATTTAGATACGGTTCAAACGGATATAACGGGCTTGATTGTTCCGAAATCGGGAAATATGGCCAATTTTATCGAAGGTGTTGCTATCGAGACCCCATATTATACTTTTGCGCCTAATCATTTGCCGCCGACAAAAGACTATTGGCATTTGAACGTACCTGGCGATGTTTCTGTAGGATGTAATGCAGATAGGGCCCACAGAGCTTCAATAACAGGCAAAGGCGTTCATGTCGCCATGGTGGATACCGGATTTTATAAGCATCCCTTTTTCGAGGAAAGAGGATATTCGGTAAATACAGTTAGGCTGGCTCCTGGAACATTGAATCCCTTGACCGATGATAACGGACATGGCACCGGCGAATCGGCCAATATATTTGCGACCGCTCCCGATTGTAGGTTGACCCCTGTAAAATGGAACTTCGTAAATTCGACCGCTGCATTTAACTCGGCCGTAGCACTGAATCCGGATATTATTACATGTAGCTGGGGCTCGCATAGGCCTAATTCAATTAGTGCTGCGGAACAAACATTGGCAGCAGCTATTTCCCTTGCTGTAGCAAAGGGAATCGTGGTTGTATTTTCTGCCGGAAACGGTCATTGGGGCTTCCCTGGGCAACACCCAGATGTAATTTCAGCAGGAGGTGTGTATTTGGGCGATAACATGAGCTTACGGGCATCGAATTATGCGAGCGGTTTTGATTCTAATATTTATCTAGGAAGACAAGTACCCGATGTATGTGGTTTGGTGGGGCAAAATCCTGGGGCAAAATATATTATGCTTCCAGTACAAGGTGGGTGTGAAATCGACACCGATGGGGCAGGTGGTTCGCATCCCTCCAAAGATGAAACCGCTGCCAACGACGGGTGGGCGGTATTCAGCGGCACCTCTGCAGCCGCACCCCAGTTGGCCGGTGTAGCAGCCCTGATAAAGCAGGCCTGTAATCGTCTGAGTCCTTCGGAAGTTCGAGACATTATGAAGACGACCGCTATCGATGTTACCACGGGCACAAGTCAAACGGGAACAACTTCTACTAATGGCCCTGACAATTCTACCGGTCACGGTTTGGTCAATGCGTATCGCGCGGTGTTGAAAGCTAAGCTGCGGTGTAGGTTCACCGTTCCGCCTATAGTTCCGCCAGTCAATATTGTGCCACCGGTCGTTCCTCCAATTATTCCACCGGTATTGCCACCCGCGGCACCTCCAGTGTTGCCGATAGTTCCACCCATAGGTACTGTGATTTCTTCGGCAGATATCAAAGAAGGAATTCGCAGTAATAGCATTAATTTTGGTATGGGTGACACTGAAATCTATATGACCAATGAGGAAATAGATGAAGTAATGCGAATGGTTGAGGATGATCAGATAGATTTGGATGAGCTAATGTAACTAATACAATGAGTTGAGCAAATGAATATTTCAGTAGGTAATAGAGTAGCTATTTTCATGTTCATTTGCTTTACTTTTCTTAGATGTAACACTATGAAAACTACCGAAGATAAAAATCAAGAAGTATCGGCCGAGGTCACATTTCTTTCGGCAACGGGTCTTGATCCAATGAACGAAACTATTACCAGTAAGAATATAAAGGAATTATTGCCCGATCATACCAGTGTTACTCTTGTTAAAAACTTTTTTGAAAAAGAGGGTATATCTTTTCAGTACTATCAAGGCATTTCCGCAACCATCACCGCAAAGAAAGAGCTGTTCGAATCCTTTTTTGATATAAAGCTGATTTATCATAAGAGATATCTTAAGGTTGAAGGCCAAAACAATGGCTACGACATACCCCTTAAAAATTTACCCGTCGAGATTGAAGAACAGCTAAGTAATATTTCGCTTTCCGGACAAATGGAATCATTTTGAAAATGGCAACTGAAACTAATGTACAACCTTATTATCTGTTCGACAATCTGTTCGACGATAGCTTGTTTCGAAGCTTTGCGTACGAACCTATGCCTCTTTACAGAGGTGTAAAATATCACCTTGTTGCTGAAGGTGAATTAATGGAACGGGGCGGTACGCCGAAAGAGAATTTAGCTCGGTCGCTGGCGGACCTATACAGAGCGCAATCTATGCCTCCAAAAACTTCTTTCGCATATCAGCGAGCAAACCCATATGGAAATAGTTCCGAGCGGCGAGCGGGGTACCAATACCTTTTATGACCGGGAAAATGACTACCTTGATATTCACAGGGATATCGATAAATGTGACCTCACTTTAATTACGTGTTTGTATTCCGCATTACCCCCTAATAGCGCCAATGGCCTTTTGTACCTGTATTTGGAAAGACAAAATGAAGACCTATCCTCTATTTATGCGGATAGATTTTGGGGATATCGAACGATAGCTTTGAAACCGGGCCAATCAATATTACTTCAAGGGGGTTTAGTACCTAATGGAATAAATCCGATGCAGGCAAACCACCGGAGGATTATATCTGCCCTATGCTACAAACGTATTTCTTAAAATTATTGGATATTCTTCAAGAATTAATTTAGAATTTTAAATCCATGTATGAACTGAGTACTTTTAAAATATCTTTTTATGAAAACGTTTTATTTATAAGATTGAGCATAGTTTTAAAACCATTGTATCGTATAAGACCAATCAAAGCGTAATAGATATCCTCAACTCAACTCAATTTCGTAACTTTGCAAACGAATAAAATCTTAAGCAAATGGCCGAGAAAAGTAAAAAAGCAAATATCACCTTCGACGTACTGATAGAGATTCCAAAAGGAAGCCGAAATAAATATGAGTACGATTTTACACTGAACAAGATTCGATTTGACCGGATGCTTTTCTCTTCTATGATGTATCCTGGAGATTACGGATTTATTCCCGAAACTTTAGCATTGGACAAAGATCCACTAGATGTACTAGTGCTGGGTGCAGAACCTACCTTTCCAATGGTAGTGATGGAAGTCAGACCTATCGGAGTCTTTCATATGACCGATGAAAAAGGTCCGGATGAAAAAATAATCTGTGTTCCGGTATCCGATCCGATTTGGAGCAATAATCACGATATAAGTGACCTAAATCCACATCGTTTAAAAGAAATCGAGCATTTTTTTAAGGTCTATAAAGATCTCGAAAAGAAGAAGGTCGATACCGGGGGCTGGGGCAATGCCGAAGAAGCCGTTGAAATCTATCATCAATGCGTGAAACGATATGTTGAAAGCGATCATAAAGACCGACGTACCTTTATGATTTAATCCATAAGCCAAGAATAGTACACTGTTGTAATTCCTTTTTCAAAATGGTCGCAGTTTTCATATCATGAACTTAGGTCGTTCCGAACTAAGGATAGTTAAAATATTACTTTCAATAATTGCCATTCTTATAAAAAGGAATGGCTTTTTTTATTCTACCCATTTCACTACTTTAGCCCCCGTTAAAAAATAAACAACTGATCAATATGGAATTACTAGTTAAATTTTTACCTGCTTTCGGAATTTTAGCCCTCCTTTTTGTGGCTTGGAAGAATGCGTGGGTAAGCAAACAGGAGGGCGGCAATGAAAAAATGGCGCGAATCGCCAAGAACATCGCCGATGGTGCCATGTCTTTCTTGAAAGCGGAATATAAGGTGCTTTCAATATTCGTTGTGGCGGTTGCCGCTTTATTGTTTTTCAAAGGTAGCAATGAAGAGGGCTCGAACGGTATGGTAGCCGTTTCCTTCGTAGTTGGGGCTATCTGTTCCGCATTGGCCGGATTTATTGGGATGAAAGTTGCCACAAAAGCAAACGTAAGAACGACACAGGCTGCCCGTACCTCTTTGGGAAAGGCCCTTGAAGTTGCGTTCGCAGGTGGTGCCGTAATGGGTCTTGGAGTTGTTGGACTAGGTGTATTGGGCCTTAGTGGCCTTTTCATGTTGTACAGTGGTCAAGGATGGGCCATTGCTGAAGTATTGAATGTATTATCGGGATTCTCACTGGGTGCTTCCTCAATTGCACTTTTCGCTCGTGTTGGTGGTGGTATTTACACCAAAGCTGCCGATGTAGGCGCCGATTTAGTTGGTAAGGTAGAAGCGGGTATTCCCGAAGACCACCCTTTAAATCCTGCTACGATAGCCGATAACGTTGGTGATAACGTGGGTGATGTTGCCGGTATGGGGGCCGACCTTTTTGAATCCTATGTGGGTTCTATAATAGGTACTATGGTTTTAGGTGCTGCCTTTACCCAAATTCCCGCCTTTACGGAGGCCTTTGACGGACTTGGTGCGGTCTATCTTCCCTTGGTGCTGGCCGCTATCGGAATAATTATGTCTATCATTGGTACGTTCTTCGTTAAAGTAAAAGACGGCGGAAATCCGCAAACGGCATTGAATATTGGCGAATTCGGTTCTGCGGGATTGATGTTGGTTGCCTCTTATTTTATTATAGTTAATATGCTGCCAGAAACCTGGACATTCGGAAATACCGAATACACGGCCATAGGCGTATTCTACGCTGTAATTGCTGGTCTGGTCGCTGGTCTAGGGGTTGGTAAAGTAACAGAGTATTATACAGGTACCGGAACTAAGCCGGTACAATCTATTGTACGACAGTCAGAAACAGGGGCGGCCACCAATATCATCGCCGGTCTTGGTGTAGGTATGATGTCGACCATGTTTCCTATCTTGATTATTGCCGCTGCGATTATCATATCCCATATGTTTGCCGGTCTTTATGGTATTGCCATAGCTGCCGTAGGAATGTTGGCAAATACAGGAATTCAATTGGCGGTCGATGCTTATGGACCTATTTCCGACAACGCTGGGGGTATCGCCGAAATGGCGGAATTACCTAGTGAAGTCCGTGAACGTACCGATACCTTGGATGCCGTTGGTAATACGACTGCCGCTATCGGTAAAGGCTTTGCGATTGCTTCTGCGGCTTTGACCGCCTTAGCGCTTTTTGCTGCTTTTATGCAGACGGCCAATGTTGTCGCTATTGATGTCTCTAAACCGAACATTATGGCTGGTCTTTTGGTAGGGGGAATGCTGCCGTTTGTATTCTCGGCCCTGTCAATGAACGCCGTAGGGCGCGCTGCGATGGCCATGATAGAAGAGGTACGTCGCCAGTTTCGCGATATTCCGCAGTTAAAAGCGGCTTTGGAAGTAATGCGGGCCGTGAATTCCGATATGTCGAAAGCTACGCCCGAGCAACGTGCTATTTTTGATGCAGCCGATGGTGTTGCCGAATATGATAAATGTGTTGCTATTTCTACCCAAGCTTCGATTCGTGAAATGGTGTTGCCTGGTCTTTTGGCCATTGCCGTACCTGTAGCTGTTGGTTTTATCGGAGGTGCCGAAATGCTAGGAGGCCTTTTAGCGGGCGTAACCACTTGTGGCGTTTTGATGGCAATCTTTCAATCTAATGCCGGTGGTGCGTGGGATAATGCCAAGAAAACCATAGAATCTGACGGCCGTAAAGGTACCGATGCGCATAAAGCTGCAGTAGTAGGTGATACTGTCGGTGATCCTTTCAAAGACACATCAGGACCTTCATTGAACATCCTTTTAAAATTGATGTCCGTTGTTGCCTTGGTTATCGCTCCAAGTATCGCCTTGACCGAAACTGGAATGGCAAGTACTGGGAACGAAAAGGAAATTCAGATTGAAATGACTGCCGATAATGGCGATTTGGCAGAAGCTACAATTGCTTATAGTTCCGTTGTTAATGGAGAGAAAGTTACCGAGCAAAAGACCTTTTCAGGAACTCGAGCCGATGTAAAACGTCAGTTAGAAGCTTTTGAAAGCACTACGGTAGAATCAAAAGGATCTGAGTCCGAAATTACTATCGAGCGTGTAGATATTAACAAGAAATAGTTGATCATACAATTTTAATGGAAAAGGAGGTATCCCAAAAGGATGCCCTCCTTTTCTATTTTAACCAGGTAATAATGGCAACTGGTTGCATTAGTGTCATAACAGGATACCTGATTAAAATCTTTGAGACGCGAATGTATCTACCCTGTCGATTTTAGGATATGAAGGTAGCCATGAACTTAGCGTTTCTATTTGAAAATCCCATAACATTCTCAAGCTCGATTCACTGCAACTTGAAATGGATTGGCAAACTGAATGGTACTTTTACTGCTTTTCCGCGTTGTTTGCCGGGTATCATTTTTGGTAATTTCCCGATAATCCTTTGGGCCTCGGCCTCTAAATTTTTATCGGGACCTCGCATTTGTACATTTCCTATACTACCATCCTTTTGAATCACGAACATAATATTCACCCTTCCCTGTATACCCATTTCTTGGGCAGTTTCAGGATATCGGAAATTTTTGGCGATATGCTTGTTCATCATTTGTTGAAAACAGACGCGTTTATCCTTTGCATCTTCGCATCCGGGAAAAACGGGAACATCTTCAATGACCATAAAGGAAATTTCAGGGTCAGGTTCGTCCCCGTCATCTACTACGATGTCT
>LAZR01001856.1_pt1 | contig 12853 bp, 25 predicted proteins | sample 329461 | NCBI WGS metagenome assembly LAZR01 (sample SAMN03002196, study PRJNA259156) | marine sediment metagenome | biome: sea floor; feature: Hydrothermal impacted sediments; material: marine sediment; isolation source: Loki non-amplified sample from Loki's castle hydrothermal vent sediment ...
TGCCTTGTGATGTCCAAGAAAAGCCATCCTAGCGGCTTAGGGTTGATTGTGGACGATTCAGGGAAGTGGTTGGAGGAAGGAACCCCAAAGCAGGAGCTGGTGGGGAAAGGGAGACGGGGATTTACCAGAATAGAGATTTCGCCGGTGGAGGTTATTTGAGCAAGGTCATTCTAGGAAAATCGGGCGGTCGCAACGTCGCGCTCGATCTGAATATCCTTCTACGGACACGGCTGCTGGTGCAGTCCGGCTCCGGCGGCGGGAAGTCCTGGTTGCTGCGTCGGCTGGCTGAGCAGCTCTTCGGCAAGGTTCAGGTCATCATCATAGACCCGGAAGGGGAGTTTGCCAGCCTGAGGGAGAAGTTCGACTTCGTGCTGGTGGGGAAGGGCGGCGAAACGCCAGCAGATGTGCGCTCGGCGGAGATGGTCGCCCACAAGCTGCTTGAGCTGCGCGCCTCTGCCGTCTGTGATCTCTACGAGATGAAGCCCAGCGAACGCCACCGCTGGGTACGACTGTTCCTGGAGGCGGTGATTGACGCACCGAAGAAGCTCTGGCACCCCTTAATCCTCATCGTGGACGAGGCGCACGTTTACTGCCCAGAGAAGGGTGCTGGTGAATCGGAAGCCTCCGAAGCGATGATTGCACTCTCCACCCGCGGTCGAAAGCGCGGCTACTGCCCCGTGCCGGCAACACAGCGCTTGAGCAAGTTGCGAAAAGACCTTGCCGCCGAGCACCAAAACGTGATGATTGGCAAGACGACGCTGGCTATGGACCGCGACCGCGCGGCAGACGAAATTGGTGTTGAAAAGAAACGTGGTACGCGGGACGAATTCAGCAACAGCTTGCGCCGGTTGAAACCCGGGCAGTTCTTCGCCACTGGACCGGCTATCTCCGATGACCGCATCCTGATTGCTGTGGGGGGCGTGAAGACGACCCACCCGCAGGCCGGCCACTACAAACAAGCCACGAAACCGCCAGCCCCGCCGAGCAAAATCAAGGCGCTACTGCCGAAGCTGGCCGACCTTCCCAAAGAGGCCGAGGAGAAGGCACGAACGGAAGTTGAATTTCGCAAAGAGATTCGATCTCTCCGGGCACAGCTCCGCAGCCAGAGCGTCAAGGTGGTTCCGAAGGAAGTGCGAGTTGCTGACCCCAGGGCGGTACGAGCGGCGGTCCAGAAGGTAGAGGCGCAGCGGGGCAAAGAACTCCAGCAACGTGACCGTGCCATCCAGCAGATGAGTAGTGCGTTGGCTTCGGTGGCAAAGCTGGCAGCGAAGGCGGCAGGGATTCAAGTGCCAAAGATTGCCGCAGTTGCCTTGCCGCAAGCCGCTCCGGTTCAACACTCACCCTCGCGTATTCCACCCCAGGAGCCGCAACTGACAAAGCCGAATGGGAAAGAGAAGTTGCGTTCCGGGGCTGAAAGAATGCTCGGCGCCCTGGTGCAGTGGCACCCGAATGGAATGACCCTAGGACAGATGCGTGCCCACGCCGGCCTGAAAAAGAGCGGCACGGTCAGTGCATATCTCTCCGATCTTCGCCGAGGGCAATTCATGGAAGAGCGTGATGGGATGCTGTTTTCTACTCAGATCGGTCTTGACTACTTCGAGCATCTACCGCAGGCACCCACCACGACCCAGGAAGTGCTCGACATTTGGAGGCCGAAACTTCGGGATGGCGCGCGCCGGATGCTTGAAGTTTTGGTCGAACAGGCCGGTGAACAGATGAGCCGAGAAGAGTTGGGTGAAAAGGCGAACCTGGTCAAGTCAGGAACTTTCTCGGCCTACTTGAGTGACCTGAAAACTGCACGGCTGGCTGTGGTTACGCCCAGCGGTATTGCTGCGGACAGGGAGACGCTGTTCCTCTGATGTTTAGCGGCTACGTCAAAAGCAGTCGGGGTATAAACTAGACCGAAATCTTGGTCTAGGAGTCAAATCATGGCTAAAGCAAATGCCGCAATTGGAAAGAAAGATCGGTTTGAAATCTTCAAGAGGGACGGGTTTTGCTGTGCCTACTGTGGGAGCAAGTCGTCTAATCTTACTCAAGACCACATTATACCAGTTGCCAGGGGTGGGGCTTACAGCGTGGAAAACATAGTGCCAGCGTGTTCTGCCTGTAATACCGCTAAAGGCACCAAAGAGCCTTCTATTATTCCAGCAAAGAGATTGTTCTTTTAATCGGAGCGGGGTGAGTTCAGACGAGTTGGTGTGCGGGTATGTGTGGTGTAACGGGTAGCACACCAGAAATGGTTCTGGAGGAGATGGTTCGAGTCCATCCGCCCGACTTAAAAACGAAGCGTCAGTCCACGCTTACACCCCGCTCAGAGCTGGCTGGTGGCGGATATAGACGCTACGGGGACAGGAGTATTGGAAGGTGGCCACAGTCATAGCGCATAAGCCGGATAAAGGCGCACAGATTGCGGCGGTTGCTCCATCCCAGGGTGTGAGTCCCTGGGACAGCCAGCAACTCGGTTGCCGGGTCCGGGGCTAGCGTCGGTGACGCCATCTGGTGAGTACCCAACGCTGGGAAAGCCAGTGGTGAGCGGTTCGACTCCGCAGCCAGCCCCACCGAAAAGGGGGCTGGTGTAGGGCACCTCTCGGCCAGGGGGGTATATAGGCACCTCACAAGTGCGTTAAAGCCCTTGAGGTAGTGAAAACTGGCTCACCAGCCCCCACCAAGGCAATACTCCCAGCGGTTGTTGGTAGAGGCTGAAGGGAAGGAGAAGCAGATATGGGCAGCCTTATGGTGTGTGGCAGGTGCGGGGATGACCAGAACGATAAGCACGGGGATGAAATGACTTTGAAGAAAGTTGTTTACGGTGATTACGCTGACATCCTCTGTGCGAAGTGTCGGGGCGAAGTGGAGGCAGGTATCGGTGCCACAGTTCGCAAAGAGTTGAGGCGGTAGGTAGGCACCAACTTTCCGAGCGAGTTGGGCATAAATCGGAAGTAACGCAGGGCCAGGGGCCGGGCCCCTGGCCCGGAGTAGGAGGAGCAATGGTAGAATGGGCTTGCCACATATGCGGCGATAAGCGGCCAGACACCATGATAAGCGTCTATACGAGTATCAAAAGAATAGGAGAGTCACCACACACTATACCTTTCACTCAGAATGTGAGGTACTGCAACGACAGACCGAGCTGTATTGAGGGAGCAAAGACCAAAAGTTTCGTAGATTGACTGGATAGGAGGAGGTAAAGGAGGCGTATGGCAGATTACGGCACCGAGGTAATCCTAAAAGGCTTCACCCCAGACGCTGAGACCCGCGTTGAGGAGGCTGGTCGCGTGTGCTACGCCACGGAGGAGAAAACTGGCATGTCCCCTGGCTGGCTCAGGAAGCGCATTGAGCAGGGCCATGAATCCCTATTTGAGCACGCATCGGCGAGCTTCTTGATCCTTTGCAGTAGAGTGGTCAGCCATCAACTTGTCCGGCATCGGCTTGCCGCTTACTCACAGAGAAGCCAACGTTACGTACCTGAGAAGGAGGAGCGGTATATCACGCCTGCCAGTTTCTTAGGACGCCCAAAACTCGGCATGGTTTTCAGGGAGATAATGAAGCAGTGTTGGGATGCTTATAGGTGTTTGCTTGAATTGGGCGCCGACCCCGAAGATGCCCGCTATGCCTTACCCAACGCCACCGAAACACAAATCATTTGCACATGGAACTTCCGGGAGATTCGCCACATTATACGACTCCGCACATCCACCAAAGCTGGCGGTGAGATGCAAGAGGTGGCCGGGAAGGTCCGGGACATCTGCGTGGAGAAGTGGCCTAGCGTGTTTGGTGACCTCAAAGTATCGGAGGGTGAATGATGGACGACCCCACGGCCCGCCTGGAGGCTGCTGAGAAGGAGCGGGATGAGGCGGTGGAGTTGCTTGCCCGTGTCAACGCTGCTATCACATATCCCGATGAGACCGCAGCAGCTCAGGGACGCTGGGCCTTACCCGGAGCGGTAGCAATACCGATTATCAGCTTCTTAGCCAACATCAAGCAGCGGAAGGAATAGGAGGCGCAGGTGAAAGTTAAAGAGCCAGTAGTCCTAAGCGGCAAAGTGCAAGGATGATGCGTTCATATGAGGCAGAGAAAATTGCACTCACGGGTAGGCTGGAGGAAGCTATTGCAGAGGTGCAATCCCTTGACCGCACCTTGGTTCAGGTCTACAAGGAGCGGGACGAGGCGAGATATCAACTCATGGACATCAGGAACTCGATTCCGGGAGGCATAGTGCGGGATAAGCTGGATGTCTTTATCAAGGCCCAGCACCCTTCTGTGAGTCCTGCCAATGAGGAGGGGGGATGAAACACCCAACACCATATGCTGTCAGATGCACAGGTGATACGCTTGATGGAGTAGCAACTGTCAGATGGCCCTGCGGCATCGTCTACCTTCAATATTATGGTCAGCATGGATATGACTACCAGATGAACAAGCCTGACAGTGGCTGGTATTGCCCCAATTGCGGGTCTACTGCCGTGTGGCAAGATGACATCTACGAGGAAGCCATAGAGGAAAGAGAGAAGGATGCCTGTGACCCAACAGTCCCCGGTGAGCCGGTGGCCCGTGGGTGAGACTATCGTGGTAAAGATGACCCTACGTGCCCGCTTAGCCGAAATGACCTTTGAAGGCTCTGCCGAGGAGGCAGTCGTGGCCGCTGTGCAATGGGCATTACACCACCCCTGGGGGCCAATAGAGGTGACCGTGATTGAGAAGGTGAAGGATGGCTGACCACCTGAGTTTCGTGGTGCCAGGGGAGCCGACGCCCAAAGCCCGTGCCAGGGTCGTCCGGGGAAGAACCTACACCCCGGAGCGGACCCGGCTGGCGCAGGAAGCAGTGGGGTGGGAGGCCCGGCGGGAGTATGCCTTGTCCATTGCAGGGGGCTTATGGTGGCAAGTTGATGCGGCTAACCGATACGGTCTTCTGGTGAGGGCCTACTGCAAGTCAAAGCGGACTCTTAACTCAGATGAGGACAACTTTCTGAAACTTGTTCAGGATGCCTTGGAGGGTATCGTGTGGGCCAACGATAGGCAGGTATTTGATGGGCATTGCATCAAGTATCCGGTGACCGACAACCCCCGGACAGAGATTTCAATATGGAGGATGGTGTGAAACCCATTATCTTCTCAGCCCAGTCGGCCAGGGCCACCCTGGAAGACCGGCAACACCAAACTCGGCGGGTCATCAGGCCGCAGCCATTCAAGCCTGACAGCGCCCATGATTGGCGATGGGAGCCTGGGGGTATGCTGTGCTATGAAGATTATTTCAGAGAACGAGCACCGTCTTATTGCCCCTTCGGCCAGGTCGGTTCCAGGCTGTGGGTGAAAGAGAGAGCATTATACTGGACAGGTGGCGCAGGTGGGACGAGTAATATTGCCTATGCTGAAGACCCTGAAATACCACACCTGCTTGAGGACAACAATACTCTACTCATGGCCAGGGAGAGCACAAACATATTAGCCGGCGAACCTGTTCTTGGAAAGTGGAAATGGAAGTCCTCCAGGTTCATGCCCCGCTGGGCCAGCCGCATCACCCTGGAAATCACGGGGGTCAGGGTACAGAAAATCCAAGAAATAAGTCGAGCTGATACCGAGGCTGAGGGAGTTGGTTGTAATTGGCAACCAGACACTAATCAGTTTGCGACATTCCAGAGACTCTGGGACAGCCTGAACAAAGCACGGGGGTATTCCTTTGATAGCGATCCTTGGTGCTGGTGCTTGGAGTTTAAGAGAGTGGAGGTGACCCGTGAGTAAGAGCAACTGGGAAGAAGCCTGGGTGCCCATTGCCCATAGGCTTGGTGGTAGAAGTATCCTGGGCTGGATCTTAGAGAATCCAGAAGGGCCTCCGGTTTTTGGGGTCCATGAACACTATGAAAATGCTGGCTATCCCTGGGGCGTGACGCACCTTCCGACTGGCTACAATTGCTCCTACCACGATAGTATCCTGGATGCTAAGGCCACCGCTGAAGGTTTCATGGCGATGGACTTCAGGTGGGATAAGGTAACCACCGCTGTGCGTTTTCCCGTCAAGGTTAAGAAGGCAGCGAAACTGATACGGGCTGAACACCATGGAGTTTAGACAGGAGGTGCCCCATGCCTAACCTCCTCCTCCTGGCCCGTATGCTCCTACTGGAGGTGAAGCAATGAGCGTCATTTATATCTGCTACCGTTGCAGCTATTATATCAGTGTGAGTATCTACAAAAGATACTCAAGTGAGGAGATTTACCGTATGCTGGAGTGTGAGCACAAGTGTCTTCCAACTGAGACTATAGCCCTTGAGCAATAGGCTCTGCCTGGCCTCCCTGCTCCTACTGGTATCGGTTGGCTTGGGAGTGGGGATATTGAGCGCATGTATAGGGAGGGTTTGCTAAGGAATGAGCAACAAAGACTGGGATGCCCTTGAGTATGAGGTAGCCAAGGCTATTCATGAGTGGCACTGCCCCGAGGAGGACTGGTTTAGACCTTCAAGTTGGACGGGGCCGGTGCAGGAAGAATATACCCATGCGGCAGGAGCAGTGATGAAACTATTCATGCTTTATTTGAGGAGGCTATGATGCTACCTAAGATACTTGAGGAAATCCGGGTGCTGTTGGATGGGAAGGTGGCTTGTAGTATCGCCGATAGTGTGCTACTATAAGTGTATGGATGCACACAAATTTTGGGCGAGGGTTAAGCTTGGCAAAGATTGCTGGCTGTGGACAGGAAACACGAACACTAAAGGTTACGGACTCGTTAGAGTGGAGGGTCGGCGTATCTCCGCTCACCGAATCGCTTACGAGTTGTACTTCGGTAAGGCAGTTCCTGCGGGACGCTACGTATGCCATCACTGTGATAATCCGCCGTGTGTGAATCCTTACCACCTATATGTAGGCACCCCCGCTCAAAATTCAAGGGACATGGTAGTTAGGGGAAGGGCTGCTACGGGGGAGAATCATGGGACGGCAACACGCCCCGAGCGAGTCGCAAGGGGTAGTAAACAAGGCTTGGCAAGGCTAACCGAGAATATGGTGTTGGAAATACGCAACACTTCGGGCAAGACGCAAAGGGCATTAGCTAAGGAATTTGGGGTTAGTCAGCGAACAATCTTTTCTATATTACGAAGGGAGACTTGGACGCATGTCTAATGTTCAAGAAGTCTTAGAGGAATTGAGGGGGCTTTTGGATAGCCGAGTGGTGGAGTGTCCAGGTTGTTTTGCGGCTGGTTGCCCTAAATGGATTGGCGCTGCTGGATACTACAGAATCTCCGGCTTACCAGCTTGGCACGAACCATTTAAAGCTGGGTGCAAAGCCACAGGCAAAGTCTCCGACCCAGACTACGACCCGCTGCGGGAGGTGGTGAGGGAGAAGTGCCCTGGGAATCCAGGTAGCCCTGGAAGAGCCTGCAAAGGGAATGACGAAGATGGGGAGTATGAGCACACGCTTTGTGACGGCACCGGCCGCATCCCCCGCTCCTTTGAGGGATGGCTTGATGGGCAGTTAGAGGGGGCACTATACAAAGCCCTCAAGCCGCTTGTTCCGCCAATGAACGATGATGAGGCAGATGATTGGGAGCCTATCCGTAAGGCACGGCTCACTATCCTAATACTACTCGGTGAGGAGGGTGACACCCGCCTTGCCGCTGCCCGGGCTCTATTAGAAGCCCTGAAGGGGCAGGCATAGGAGGGGGAAGGTGAAGCCCAAACTCCTTGACCTATTCTGTGGTGCCGGCGGGGCAGCGATGGGATTGCACCGTGCGGGCTTTGATGTGACTGGTGTGGACAACAAACCCCAGCCCCGGTATCCCTTCCCTTTCATCTTAGCCGATGCTATGGAGGTGGGCCTGGAGGGATACGACTGCTACTGGGCCAGCCCGCCGTGCCAGGGCTATACGGTCTTGTTCCCTAATGCCCTCCATCGGAAGGAATACAACCACCCTGATTTAGTAGCCCCTACACGAGAGAGACTCATTCTAACGGGCAAGCCCTATGTGATGGAGAATGTTCCCAATTCACCTCTACGCGCTATAACCATACTATGCGGAGCTATGTTCGGCTTGCGGGTATATCGCCATAGGTTGTTTGAGGCAAGTTTCCTTTCATGGCAACCGCACCATCCGAAACACCTTGTGCGAACGGCGGGCAAGGGCTACGCTCCGAAGGATGATAAAACCTTTTGGACTATCACGGGTTCTGTAGGCGGCCTTAGAGGAGCGCAGGAGGCAATGGGAATAGATTGGATGCAACGAGACGCAAAAGCTATCTCCCAGGCCATTCCCCCAGCCTACTCGGAGTATCTGGGGCAATGGATGATGGAAGCCCTGAAGGGGCAGGCATAGGTGAGGCAGGAATCGCCAAACTGTCCTCGCTGCGGGGGGACACGGAGTAGGTCGGAAGGCCGAGACCGTCTATTCTGCCGGGAGTGTCGGCGCACCTTTAGCACAGGCCCCCAGAACCATGCTAAGTGGCACAGGTGGACAGAGGAGGAGGAGGGTATCCTGCGGCGAGGGTGGGACAACACACTTATTACTGGCCTTGCCTTGGCAGCTACGATTGGAGTCACGTTTGCAGCGGCACGGAATAAAGCTGCAAAGATGGGTTTATTCAAACGCACAGACTATCGGAAGCGGGCCTGGACGCCGGCGGAGGATGAACAATTAGGGGAGATGATTCACCGCCTCGCCCCAGCGACTATTGCCCACAAACTACACCGTTCCACTATTGCCGTGGTTGTGAGGGTTAAGCGCCTTGGCCTAACACGGCGAGTGCGTGACGGCTGGTACACTAAGCTGGAGGTTTGTGGCATCCTCGGCATGGACCACAAATGGGTGCAACGCCGCATAGACGCAGGTGAATTGGTTGCCAGCTATCATAATGGTCATAAGCCAAGTCAAAGGGGCCTGGCAATGTGGCACATAGCCGAGGGGGATTTGCGTAGGTATATATGCGACCATGCCTATGAGTTGAACGGGCGCAATGTTGACCTCCCGACTATCGTTGATTTGGTAGCGGGCCAGACGCCAGGGCAGATAGGGAACCTATGACCCCCAAGGCGGCATCAGGGCGGGATTGGAGGAACAGATGGACTGGATGCTGAGTTCAGAGGAACGGTGTCGGTATGGCTGAATTGAAACCCTACTACCAGGATTCAGCGGTTACCATCTACCACGGCGACTGCCGAGACATTCTACCCCATCTACCCCAGGTGGACTTGGTGCTCACTGACCCGCCGTACATGCTGCCGCATGTTCAATTTAGGCCAGAGATGCGAGAACAGACACGGACATGGGGGAACTTCAGCGTGGCGCAGATGGCTTTCCAAGGGTATCTTGAACTGCTAAGACCGCTGGGTGCTGCTGAAATGTATTGGTTCCTTGATGAAGTTTCCTATCCAGTGCTGTTCCCTTCCCTCTATGCCCATTCCTATTCGGTAAAGTTACTTGTTTGGGATAAGGGTCGTATTGGAATGGGAGGGAAGTGGCGGCGGCAGTTTGAACTTATCGCCCATCTTGCCTCAGCTCCTAATGCTAGCAAGAGTGGGCGAAGTGATATCTTGAGAGAGCCGCCCGAAGCGAATAAGGAACACCCATTTCAAAAGCCCGTGGCTCTTGTAGCAGCTTTACTAAAAGCATCACCAGAAGCTATCTGTATCCTTGACCCCTTCATGGGCAGCGGCACCACGCTACGAGCGGCTAAAGACCTGGGCCGGAAGGCCATCGGGATAGAGATTGAGGAGCGTTACTGCGAGATAGCGGCCAAGAGGATGAGCCAGTCGGTGATGCCCCTATGACCCCCAAGGCGGCATCAGGGCGGGATTGGAGGAACAGATGGACTGGATGCTGAGTTCAAAGGAACGGGCTAAGATTGCGCTGGCCCCAACTTTGCCAGAGGGTATAACTGCGAGCGAAGCTATTGCCCTTGCCCAGTACCGCAAGATACGGGAGTGGCTGGAGGGGAAGTGTGACAAACACAAACCTGCAATGACTCAAAACTGGCGTAGACATGAGTGCCGTTTCTGCTTGGCCGAGTTCAGGCAGGAATAGGAAGCCGCCCGGCGCAGCTTGGGGGAGGACACCGCAACCGGGCGGCTAAGACTGGGAGGTGGGTATGGGCTACTGGGACAAAGTTCTCCAGTTAAAGCTGCCCAGGTAATGGCGCTCCCGCACATCCAGGGCCAGTTGCGCTACGATGGCATCCGTCACCGGGCCGCCCTCTGGCCCTTCGCCGGGGATAGCTTTGCAGCTATGGAGCACGAACTCAATGTAGTCCCTCTCGGGGTAGGTATGGATTAGGATTGCGCTCTCCTCAACAAACTGGACGGCAGAGGGGGCCCCACCTTCCCAGTGGCCGTAGGGCTGGATATGGACATCGCCAACGGGCTTCATGCCAATCAACCGGCAGAGCTCCGGCATCCACTCCCGGAGCACATCATGGTCATGGAGCACCTCTTTGTTGCGCCGGGCCTTGCCCCCGATGATTAGAATAGCCACCTATCCGGCTCCACTAAAGGAGACCCATCATGCGGGCTATTACAATCAGGGCGACAGCAACGCCACCACCCGTCCCGCCCGACCCTGCGAGCTTGCCCCAGCCGTTACGCCGCATCAACTTCAACTCAGTCTCCACGGCGGTCAGGCGCTGTAAGACTTCTCTTTGGAAAGTCTCATCACTCATTGGCGTGCTCCTTTTCCTTGGGCTGGTGGGCCTTCTCAAATCCGTCACAGATGTGCTTGTAGACGATGTTGCCGTTGACCCGGAAAAGGGCCGGGGTCAGCTTCTCGGCAATGGGCTTGAGCCAGTCATGCACCCCCTCTTCAAGCTCAATGGCTTCAACTCCGTTCTTGACAGCGTCCAGGGCTTGAGCCAACCGCATACCATTGATGGAGTCCTGCTGGGTTTGAAGCGGGGCGTTATTCAGGATGACCCGCATAACATGAACCAAATAAAGTTCCCCCACGTCTTCGGGACCTTTCATAGGCTTACCGTCGTAGCCGTCCAGGACGATGTTCTTGAACACCTTTGCCATCAGTCCCACCTTACCCTTACCTTGGCTATCTGGCTATCGTTTAGCTTTAGTTCCTTTTCCATACCATTCCTCTCTATTTAATTCCTCAGTAGCTATCCGTGCAGCCTCTTTTTCGGTAGCATTGCGGGCGGTTCTTTCGGCGGCAGTCTCTACAACCCAGTCCGCAGGGAGTGGCCCTTCACTGCCCTTGTCCGCCGCTATCTTATCATAATCATGGTGCTCATATTGCTTTAGAGTGAAAGTAGAACCATCAGGGAAGACCATCTCAAATACCTGGCTGCCAGGGTGAGGCTTTCGCATCCTGAGTTGCCCTATTGTATTGGACGGATAGCGAAATATAGGGGAGTCCAGCGGTGTAACCTCTGTAGCAAAGGTATCAACAGTGCCATCCTGAAAGACGGCGTTCATAGTGGTAAGGGCACCGTTTACAGCCGCATACATCCGGGCTTCATTAGCCGCTCCCGCACCCGGTGCTGCCCTCTCCAAGAAGGTAAGGTATTGCCCAGCCGCATCCAGCGCACCGCTTAGGACTAATCCTGTGACAGTGGTGCTTGATAAAGTAAGTGTGGCTATATCTACATTGCCAGAAAGAGAGAACCTAGTAACATGTGCAGAAGCAGCATTCCAATTTTTAATGGTGAAAGGATATGCTTCAACTTGAAATTCCACTCCTGTAGCCCAAGCAAAAATGAGTGGCTGCACCCACACCCCTGCTTTACGATAGATAGCATACTGTGTGGATGTGCCATGAAAATAGATACCTTGGCCCGAATCAACTGAAATATTAGGACTGCAAATTATTTTATTGTCGTCCGCCTTGAGGTCTCCGGTAAGGGTGACTGTCGGAATCTTCCATGTCCCACTCGCTGTCCATGTCCCCTTAGCTACCGAGGCATCCAAGGTCTTGTTGTCCAGCTCCTGAGTAGCGGCTATCAAGCAGATGGTGTCAGTTCCCCCAGGGAGGGTATGAGTATTGATGGTTCCAACATTGGTAAAATTCTGGCTGCCCGCATCCAAAGCACCACTCAGCACTATCCCTGTGTGGGTGCTATTTACCCATGCCCATACCGCAGTATCAACACCGCCGCTCAAGCCTACTCTTGCTCTATGAATATCGATGCTGTCCCTTGACTTAATGAGCAAAGCTGTGCCAGCATTTGCAGCGGTTAACATAGCCCAGAGGGTGCCCGCGGCGGACGCAGTGCCAAGGTCTAAATCTAAGACATTAATTAAAGCTTTGGAAGCAAAATTAACCGCAGCCCCACTTGGAGTTATGGTCAAAACGCCATTAGTATCTACTGCAAAAATAGCATTATCTGTTCCATCAAAAGATAGTTTTAATTGATTACCTGCGTTCCTTACCTCAAGTTTTGCTCCAGGATTATTCGTTCCAATTCCAACATTCTTGGCAGATTTAACCCTCATAACATTTTGAGATGATGACCCACCAGTTCCTGCTCTTATATCGAAATTATCCCCGCTAAAAGCAAAAACTGTGTTACCAGCCTGACCTGTAAGGAATTTGCCTGTTTGATTCCCACCTGTTGATATGATTGAACCTGGTGTTGATAAATCACCTATAAGGTCAAGGGTGGCTTCACCTTCTATGGCGGCGATGGCTTCTGCATCGGTATACTTAGTGTGATGGTCACTAGTACTCACGTCATCTAGCTGGTCGTGAGATAGTTGACTGCCGCCCCCCAATCCCTCTAATAGGTTTTTTATAGTTACTGCCACATCTTCTGCTGGACCTGGGTCTGCTTCAGGTAAGTATTTTCCTACTGCCATTATGCCTCCAATGATGGCTTCGTGGTTGCATACCTCAATTCCATCAGATTTAGAATTATATCATCTACCTCAGATGTA
>LAZR01001857.1_pt1 | contig 12847 bp, 26 predicted proteins | sample 329461 | NCBI WGS metagenome assembly LAZR01 (sample SAMN03002196, study PRJNA259156) | marine sediment metagenome | biome: sea floor; feature: Hydrothermal impacted sediments; material: marine sediment; isolation source: Loki non-amplified sample from Loki's castle hydrothermal vent sediment ...
CATCCCCCCCCGTACCATGGAGGCGTTTGAGGAAGAACTGGCACAGGATTTACGTGCAGCGGAAGAGCCCCCACTCGTTAATCGTCGTGCCGAGGTCTCAGCGGCAGATCGGGAGAGGCTCAACCTACCAGACGAAGCTGCGCCCACTGTACCAGAAGAACCCCCACAGACAGCTTCGCTTGCAAAGGCCGAAGGAGCCGCAATCCGAGAACGGCTGGGATTGGAGGAATTGCCACCAGCGGCACGCCAGAGCTTCCAGTCGGCATGGGATGAGGCGAAAGGCCGTAACCTTGCCGATCAGGCCACTGATATTGCCCAGGAGGCAGCGGCATCCCGTCGTCCCCTGACACCGACTGAACATGCCGGGGCAGTCCAGAGGTATCTGGAACTTGAACGGGACCTGACCGACGTGCGTTCCACTCTTGCCGATGCTATACGCCAGGGCAACGATAGAGCCACGCAGCAACTATCAGCTCGTAGCCAGCGTATTCTCGATGAGATAGACGCACTGACCGAGGCTACGGATCGTACCGGCTCAGAGGCCGGACGTGCTCTGTCTATCCGACGCCTACGTGCGAACGTGGAGACATTTACGCTCGCCAGCGGCCTTCAAATGGCGCGGGGTCGCAAGGGGGGTTCTCTAACACCGGGAGAGATCAGTCAGATCGAACGGCTTACGGAACAGGTTTCTACGCTGGAGGAGCAGAATACTACACTCCGCACCGAGAACGACGTTCTGGAGCAAAAACGCCAGAAGGCTATCGCTGAACAGGTGGTGCGGGTTGAAGCGAAACGGACACGCGGTGGAACGGCCCGACTCCAGAGTGAGCGTCAGGTCATACTCAAGCAACTTGCGGAGCTTGGTGTTCGCCTCAACGACATCAGCGGTGTATCGGCTGAAGGGTCATATCTGATTGGTAAATTGGCGGTTAACCATATCCGAGAGGCTGTAGCGAGAACGGGCGAAAGGGTTGCACTTAACCGCATCGTTGAGACCGTGCTTGCCGAACTGAACAACCCCGAGATCCAAGCTCGCGATATTCATGAGGCATTGAACGCCCGTGACCCGAAGCGGCAGCAACGACAACAGTCTGAGGTGACACGGCAGATACGTCGTTTGAAGTCCCATGCGCGGCTTCTCACCCAGGTAGAAGATGCCGAAGCGGGTATTTTCGCTCCTGGCCGTACTCAACCGGCTAGGCCCGCTGAGATCCGCGCACTCCAGAAGCGACTAACGGAGTTGCGAAACAGCGCCTATCGTTCCGGGCTGCGCCCCGAAAGACTAGAACGCGCCATTGCCACGATTAACGAGCTTCAAGACCAACTGGCAAACCACTTTCGCAACATCAAACAGCGTAAGGTCGTTGAGGTCACTCCCGAGCTTGCGGCAATGCAAGCAAAGATTCGCGGTCTCCGTCAAGAGATGCGCGTCGAGGATACACTGGCCGATCTTGAAGAACAACTACGCACTGGCGACTTCCGAATCCCTGAACGGCGGGTGGCCCCCCGCGTGTCTCCGCAGTTGGAGCGCAAACAGATCGCGTTACGGCGTGCCCGGCGGCGGTGGAGAGATGCTATTGAGCGCATGGCACCTCTCACCGTCCACCGCGCTGTAGGGGAAACGGCGGGGTTCCTTCGCACGATGAAGGCGACGGCGGACATGTCGGCTACACTACGTCAAGGTCTCTGGTTGTCTCCCCGGCGACCCGTGAAGGCAGCCAAGGCGTTTACGGAGGCCGTTAAAGGCTTCTTCAGCGAATACACCACAGATCAGATCGACAACGCCATTCGTCAGCACCCGAATCAGTTTTTTCGTGACAGGGCAAAATTGGAACTAACCGAACGCGGGGGCAGGCTCTCCGATCGTGAGGAACATTTCCAGTCAAGCGTGGCGGAGCGCCTTCCCTTAGGGGTTGGTGCGGTGGTGCGTGCATCCGAACGACATATGACCACAGACCTCAATCTCCTTCGGGTCGCTGCTTTTGACCAGTTCCTTGAGCTGTATCCCAACACAACTACCGAGGAATCACGGGCTTGGGCGGATTTCGTCAATATCTCTTCGGGGCGGGGTCATCTAGGTCGTTTGGCACCCGTAGCAAACGAGCTATCTCTCGTCTTTTTCGCACCTCGCTTTGCCGTAAGCCGCGTACAAACACCGCTTATGATCTTCAAGTACTGGCATCTACCCCGTGTCCGAAAGGAAATCGCCAAAGACCAGGCAGCCGTTGTAGGGTTGGGCTTAACCGTGCTTGGGCTCGCTGCCTTGGCTGGTGCTGCGGTTGGACTTGATCCGCGTGACCCGGACTTCGGTAAGATACGGATTGGTAATACGAGAATTGATATTTGGGGGGGTGTACAACAGCCAGCACGGGTTATTGCACGCATCATACTTGGCCTGACAGACCGTACTGGCCTCACGGGTAGACATCTAACGAAATCTGAGAAAGAGATAAACCCGCTTGAGATTCTCGGTCGGTTCACAGCGTTCAAGATAGCGCCAACGATAAGTATTCCATTGGAACTTTACCGTGGCAGGACAGCCGTGGGTGAGGAAGTCACGCCCAGTGAAACGGCGGTTCGCGCTATACTGCCGATGGTCTTTGAGGACATATATGAAGGTTTCCGTGAAAGTCTACCGAAAGCCGCCCTGGCCGCTGGAAGTGCGTTCCTTGGCCTTGGTGTAGCAACCTATGGGGACCGCCAGGCTGCGAGGGGAGGGCCTCGTGCCCCGAGACGACCGCAACCACCCAGACTACCAGTTCGGAGATAACCCATGCCCAACGGTAAGTTGAACGGATACTTCAAATGGGTTGCGCTGCTTCTCTCCATTGGTCTCAGTGGTGCCGGTGCCTTCTTCGTCCTGAAGTCCGACGTGCGCGTTGTCGAGGCCAACATCGAAGCACTTGCGGACAAGGTGGACGTGCAGTACCAGGCCATCCTGCGGGAACTGAAATTTATCAGGGAGAGGGTGCGATGACTACGAAATACGGGATACCCTGCATCAAGCTGCCTGGCGGACAGCGCATCCAGCTCGGGCGGGCCATTCGATTCGTGGCAGGCATAGCGATCATTCTGGCCCTGCTCGCGGGCTGGATTGAAGCGCACGACAAGGTTGAGTTAGGGATATGGGTCGGCTTGTCCTTGATCCTGATCGACCCGACTCTCTTCACAACGGCAATGACTGCCGCCATCGAAGCGTGGAAGGGCAAGAAGTGATAAGCCTTCGCTCAATCGCCCTCCACCTCTGGGAGAAGGAACTCGGGAAGCCGTACCATTGGGGCGGTGACGATCCGCTCGGTGGCTTCGACTGCTCGGGGTTGGTAATCGAGCACCTCAAATCGGTCGGGATCCTGCCGGCCCAAGGAGACTGGACGGCAGACGGCCTCGCCAAACGGTTTCAGGGCCGAGAGGTGACGAAGCTGCAGCCGGGTTGCCTACTGTTCTGGTTTCGCGGATCGAAGATTGGACACGTTGAGATCGTGTGGCATGTCGTTGGTGAGCGGATCCTGACTATCGGGGCCGCCGGTGGTGGATCTCGTACCCAGACCGAGGCCGACGCCGAGCGGCAGAACGCATACATCAAAGTCCGGCCAGCGCGCCCTGAGTGGGTCAAGGCGGTTGATCCGTTCATTTGAAGTTGATCCATCTGCCTCGTGCGAAGGTTTCAAGGTGAAACGGGGTGATTCCCACCCCGTATAGCTTCCACCTGTCAATATTATTGACACCCCGGCCGTATAGTTTCGTGACACCTCCCAACTGTCTAAATCCTGCGTATTGACAGGCCGTGTACTATCGTCCATAATAAGCGCCTAACGCGTTGTACTCACGCCAGGGGGACTTATGGCAGGTAGGGCGATAGGAACCAAGGTCAAGCAATGCCCTCGCTGTGAGCGCCGATTTGAGCAACGTCGGAGGGATCAAGTCTTTTGCTCTACCGAATGCCGATTGGCCTTTCATGTTGCCCGCCGCGACCGACTGATGGAACTCGGGCTCGAGGTTGAGGCCAAGGCGAAATCAGAGGAAACCACCCCATGACACATGGAGAACTAAACCCGATGACAAGCCCGGTGGACGCTAGCATTGAAAGTGGCCATGCGCTACAGAAAACCCTTGAGGGATTGATAGCCACCCACGGCTGCAAGGCTGTCCTGATTGCACTCGCCTACGCATGGGCCGAGGAACCGACAGACCCAAGGGAATGAAAATTCGCATGGATACCGTAACGGTAGACGACTCGGACCGACGTGCCGTCGCACACTCCTTCGGACTCTGCGGCGAACTGGCCTCCCGTGGAGACATGCGCCAGTATATCCACGACCTCGGTGTGCTCAGTCTAGAAGCAATTGCCAGCGATCCCGATAGATGTCGTCGTTGTAACCCGGAAAGCTACGATAGAATAGCGCATGTCGTCAATACCGGGCGGGCGGCGGCGGGATGAGCAAACACTTCTGCGCCGTCTGCTGCAAACCCCGGCGCTACGTCCCCTCCAAACGACTGGCCGTCTCGCTGCTCTGCGTCCCGTGTCGGTTCCATGAATGGCGTCACGATTTCCTGAACCGGCTTGCTGAGTTCGTCGCTCAGTTCTTGAGGGCGATCTAGCCGTGGCCCGCGACATATCACAGAAGCAGCTCGAAATGCGACTAGCCAAGTTCGGGATTACGCGGCCTCGCTACAGCTTTGGAGGCTACTACGAAGTGACGACGAACAGAGGCACAATCAACATATCCGCGCTGAACGCCGGCACTCGGCACCGCGACCAGTTGGCCTACCTTCTCAACGAACAAGCAAAGTGGAACGCGAGAAAGGTGATGGCATGACCCCGAACGATCTCACGCTTTCCTGGATGCTCTGGCTCTGCGTCGGGTTTCTGATCGGTTACCGCTACCACGTACTCAAAGTCCGGGATGCCGTAAATATGCGGATCAAGCGGCAGCTTCAAGACCGTGCCCTCGACCGGATGATCGCCGATGTTGCGGTCCGGTGTATCGAACACCCCACCGATGCGAGGGTGAACTGATGGAAAACCCAACGAAGGAGATGCCCCATGGATAGCGACAACTTACCACCCGGACTGACACCTTCGGGGATTCCTGGGAACTCACCCGAAGAGATTGCGATTGAACGGGTCATGGAGCGAGTTGATGAAATGGTGGACCCCATAACCGTGTTGATGCCTCTCGTTGCGGAGAGGCTATCGGAGGCTGTTCGGAGTGGGCCAGATGATGCCGCCCGCACGATCAGCTCTGCGGTTGATACCGTTGAGGGCTTCCAAGTGATACTTGACGAGGCCCTCAACAGGCTTGACGAAGTGCTTGACCCAGAGGAAGTGAGGAACTAATGGCTGACAGTGTGCTGACTGAGCAGGAGATAGACGGCTACGCAGAATCGTGGAGGGACAACGAGTCAGTCATGAAGCTCATTACGTCCCACCGCACACTCCACCAGCGTCACCGCCAACTCCTGCGGCGGGTGAGGGAGCTGGAACCGCAGACAGGGGTTGCTTCATGACTGATTCCACAGGCCAAAGCTCGGCCGATTACAAGGGCACCTACCTCTAATCTGTGAGGGATCATGGAACATCGAGACTTTCCCCAACATGTGCTAGACCGCGCTGAGGCGGCATCCGAGATGGCCTATGAAGAGGGTGGCGAGGTAGCCGGGGAAATGGCATACCATGCAGTGCTGGAGCGATGGGCTAGGGAACACAACACCGCTATTGCCAAAGCCAGGGCTGGATCATGAATAACCCAACCGGCGAATCCGCCCCCAGCCACGAGGGCACCTGGCCTGAACGTTGCTGTGTTGACTGCGATTTACCGGTCCCCTACTCGACCGAACCGTGCCCACAGTGTCGCCAGTATGTCTGCGTAAAGTGCTTTGATCCAACCGAGGGAATGTGCCTTGCTTGTCCGAAGCGGGCGCAACAGAATCTTATCTCGGCATAGGAGAATACATGGAACGCATCACCGGCACGTTGAAGTATTTCGGTCCCACTAAAGAGGGAGACAAGGCCACGCTGACCGGGGACTGGTCGAACGGCAAGGACAAAGTTTGGGTGACATGGGCGGAAGCCAAGCCGTTGCGACAGGCACGGACGGTCTACAAGTCCAGCGAGAAGTGGGACGACGGAAAGCCGAAGTGGAAGGTGGATGGGAAGCCCAACATCACGCTTGAGGTGACCGGAGACGGCAAGAACTCCACGACCAAGGTGCTGACCAACGGAGCGGAGCCCGACAAGGAAACGCCCGATACCGCCCCCACAGGCCGGTCAACACTAGACACGCTGGCGAAGCACTTCGCCTACTGTCTCGCAAAGGCCGAAAAGATTTGGGCCGACACCGGGAACGCGGACGTGATGTACAAGACGGCCTACACGCTCTACCGGGATACCAATTCCAACGATCACCCCGAAGATTCCAGCGCCAAACAAGAAGATGACGATGACCTTCCCTTCGGCTAGGAGCCTGACCGATGACAACAGCAACGGGAGTTAACACGCCAGCGTGGCCAATCGACGCGACCGTCTTTGTTCACGCATTCAAAGACCACAAGATACTTCGGGGCGTGGTCACTGGCCACGAGAGGGTTGATGGTTACACTGAGGAGTTCGCCCAAATCAGGCTGGACAGTGGTAAGGAAATCATCTGCCGAGTATCGGGCGACAATCAAGGCGGGCTGGCCGAAACGTACCGCAAACAGAACAGGAAGACGTGCCTCCGGGCGTCGAGTTGAAGGAGCGGCCCGACGTGTTCTTCGCCACGCCGGCGGACTAATACACGGGAGCGTCGCACCGATACCAGCGAACAAATGACCTGGTGTGTTCAAGGGCTCGGAATTGGTTTCTCAATTTGGCGGCTTGCCAACTCCGAAGGTGCGGCGCTCCCAACAACATCTTGCACGGCGGCATGGTCGCGCATCCGGTAATGGGCAGATGCGATACGAAATTGGGAGCGAGCTTTGCCAACCTAGGCCGCCGTGCAGCAGCATACGAGAGAGGACGGGGTGCGATGGTTCAGGTTGACGAATTTCTTGATAAGACCGTGGAGAGCCTGATGTCCATTACTGACGAGTACGTCGAGTGGACGGATCAAGAGCGGCGACATCTTGCGAGCCGGTTTCGTATCGTGGTCGGAATGTTCGGGTCAGCGAAACAATCCCGACGTCGTGCCCCGTCCTTGTGACAGCAAACCAGGAGTGAGAGATGTGGTGCTGTAAATGTGACAACGACGTGATGAACTGCACATGTGGCGACATGACGGAACGGATGCGGAAACCGACTGGTCCCGGTGGGCATGTGGTAGCAAGGTGGTGTGCAAAGTGCGACAACCACTATGCGGCGTGCAAGTGTGCCGAGCCCGAGTGGCGCTTACGGTCTGAGGGGAAGCTCGGGCCATTGCCAGCGTGACACCAAACGGTTGACGGGTCGGTAGCGAAGGGGCGCCCCCAGCGGGTCCCGTCCCCCGCTCGCAAGGGAAACACACCGCCGGCCCGTCGCCACACCCTGAACGGAGAGAGACATGACAAATAGCCCGAGAAACACCAGCAAGACGGACCCCATGTTGCAGTTGATGGACGCCATGGCGTTTGGTGCGAGCGAGAGCATCGAACGCACGGAGGCCAAAGGGCAACGAGACTTGGTGAACTTCGACGTGTTGCCAGTAGACATTCTTGGTGGCACCGAGGCCGACTTCGAGGCGCTGGGCTTTACGTTCGGTGAACCCGTACACAACGACCCACTATTTCGGGAAGCCACTCTACCCGAGGGCTGGAAGCGCCAAGCCTGTGACCATGCGATGTACTCCGACATCGTTGACGAAACCGGAGCGCAACGAGTGTCAGTCTTCTACAAGGCCGCATCCTACGACCGCAACGCCAGCATGAGTCTGGTTCCGCGCCCCCGGTAACGGAGAGACATGAAGAAATATCGCGCTAGGTGGGACCATTGGTACTGGCACAACGGAAAGAAGTGTGGTGAAGGTAGTTCCTGGTTAACCGATGACCAACATGTCCACTTCACTCCGTCAGAGGCGGCCGTGGGAACGTTGGGTGAAACCGTCAATCGCATAGCACAGATGTCGCTGAACGAACCTGGCACCGTCACCAATGGTGTTTGGGTGCTAGAGCGCAAGCGCAAGGGATGGGTAGCCGTTCAATGACCGCACGGAATAGCACACTCAAGCATGGGAAGCCGCTCAAGCGGACGGCGCTCCAACGGAACACGCGGCTTGAGCGAAAAGGCGGCTCCATGTTCAAACTCACTGCCGACGACAAGGCGCAGTGGGAATGGATGGCCGCACAGCGTCCCCAGCCTTGCGATGTCTGCGGCTACCGCACTCACAGCCGGTGCCACATCATCGCACGCAGCCACGGCGGCTCGGTTCTGGATAACGTCATTTGGTTGTGTGAGGACCACCAGATAGGTGACGGGCTGCGCCGGCGCGGTTGCCATTCCCTCCAGGAGAAGCGGCATCTGGCCTTCATGGCGGAACTCGAGGCCGAAGGTAATCCGGTAAACCTCTCCGCGGTTGCCTCAGCGCACACCGCTCAGTGGCGGAAGGAGACGGGCCGTGGGTAAGCGCGTCCAGCCGTTTGCGGATTCTGCCGAGTTCATCGAATGGAAACGGCGCAACTGTGAGCGTTGCACTCTGTGCTGGCAGGCGGGGCACAGTTACCAATGCGACATCGAGGCAGCATTGGACTACGCCTATCTCGACAACAGAACGGTAAGGGCCTCGATTGGGGAACGTATGGGATTTAGTTGCCAGCACGTGGCGGAAGATTGCCCGGAGCGTGAGTTGGTGGAGGTCGAGTGAGTCGAGCCACGCTCTATGTGGGCGATGCGCTCGAGGTGCTGCGCACGCTGCCCGATGAATCGGTGCAGTGCTGTGTCACGTCCCCGCCGTATTGGGGCCTCCGGGATTATGGGGTCGATGGTCAGCTGGGATTGGAACCGACGCCGTTCCTGTACGTGGAGGACATGGTCACCGTGTTTCAAGAGGTGCGGCGGGTACTTCGAGATGACGGGACGCTGTGGCTGAACCTGGGGTCAAGCTACGCATCTTCTGGGGGCGAGCGTACCTATGGCAGTTACGACGGCGCTACTGGCCGTGGACCGGGGACGCGGCGGAACCGCGTTTCTGGTGATAGCGATCCCATCCAGTCTCACCTGCTGTGGCGTGCTCCTGCATGTGGCAGCGATGACAAAGCACTTCTAGATTCTCAAGCCGCTGGTCGTGCTTGTCCCGATTCTGATGGTGAATCCCAAGACGAGATTCGGACCCATCGTGGCCGCACCGTTCGCAACGGCCAATCCGCTGCACAAGCCGAGCAGCAGACTTCGCAGACAATCCGTGATAGCGGGCGTTCGGATTGCGACCCAACATCTCCTGACGCTTCGCCTCTCGACGTTCCTCTGTCCACCACGCCGCAATCTTCCGTCCAACGGCCGGACGCTTGCGGCCCTGGAGCCACGGTTTCGGCTTGCCAGCCAGCGATGCCGACAGTTTCGCCCGCGTCCCATTCGTCCGCTGGTACGTCGGCTTGCACTTCCGGCACTTCTTCGAAGTCGCCGCCATTGGTTGTCCGCACCCAGGGCAAGGAATCTTTTTTCTCGGCATGTGGTCGCTCGGACTGCAGGGGCATCGGAAAATGTGGTATATGCTGGTGTAATTTAGCCATTCCATCCCTAAACCTCAAGCCGAAGGATTTGGTCAGCATTCCGCAGTTGGTGGCCTTCGCCCTCCAGGCTGACGGCTGGTACTTGCGGTCGGACATCATCTGGTCGAAGCCAAACCCCATGCCGGAGAGCGTAACTGACCGTCCGACGAAGGCCCATGAGTACGTTTTCCTACTCACGAAAAGCGCTCGGTACTTCTACGATGCCGATGCGATCGCCGACGAATTGGCAAGCGACCCAAAGACGTGGGGTCGTCACAACAACAAGGACCCCGGTGAGTGTGCCGTAAAGCCGCGGCCAATGTTCGGACCGGACCGCGGTGGGCGTGATGGTACAGAATGGGGGAATGGCGCAACCCGCAACGCCCGCACCGTATGGGAGATAGCCACCAAGCATTACCCCAACGCACACTTCGCCACCCTCCCACCGGAACTCGCGGCGCGCTGCATCAAAGCGGGATCCCGACCCGGCGACACCGTACTCGATCCCTTCGGCGGATCCGGCACGACCGCAAGCGTAGCCACGGGCCTCGGCCGCAACGCCATCCACATCGACCTCAACCCCGAATACCTCGACCTGGCCATTGAGCGGATCGGGCCGCTGCTCGTGGACGTGAAAGAGGTGACGGCGTGACCACCCAGCCCGATCTCTTCACACCCCTAGCGCGGCACACGGACCCCGAGACCTCGAGGCAGGCGGCGATCTCCATGATGAAGCCCGCGGCGATTCAGCGCGACCAGATCGTGAACGCGCTGCGTGCGCATGGGCCGATGAATCATTGGCAGCTGGACAACGTGCTCGGGCTTCAACATCCGAGCGCTGCACGCCGGATGCGTGAACTCATACGTCAAGGCCGAGTGCGAGACACCGGCCGCACCAGCCCCACAGGCACCGGAAGGGAAGCGACCGTCTATGACGTGGCCGGGTAGAGAGATGGCATTTCTGAAAGGAAATCTTCCAACCGTCTCGCGGGTCAACGGGTTCCCCTACCCGGCCACTCACCCATTGGTTACAGATAATTCAAAACCGGAGGGCCTCCAAAGAGCAGAATAATTATGCAGAAAACAATCTTCCAGGGTTTCGTTGTGCCGGTTGCCGTTTCCGGCCTATTACTGGCCTCGCTTCTAAGCGTGCGAGAGCATTGGGCTGAGGACAGACGAGCCAATTTGGTCGCCGAAGAAGGGGAGGCGAGGGCCTACGTTGCCCGTCGGCGCATGGAGTGCTATGACATCTACACACGTGAGCGCGCCCAATTCAGCAACATCGAAGTCCTAAACTACGACCACGTCCGCGACCGGTGTGAGATTATTTATGGGTACTCGGGCTCAAAGGAGACCAATCTTGCCTGTCGGCTAACACGAGCCTTGGACTCGATACCCTCTACCATGTTTTGGCTCAGGATGGAGTGGGACTGTGAAAATAACAGGTTCCGCAAGGAATTTTAATCCCGGCCAGCCAGCGGGGCAGGGGAGCCCTCGGAACGTCCCGGGACATGTCCCAATTAGTCAAACTTGACATACTTTGACTTGACCCTCATTATGTGGCATGGGAAACCCGAAGACGTGGAAAATCCTGTCACCATTCAAAAGCGACGGCGGCACCGTGGACCTAATTTGCCCCCATTGCTCGACAGATGCGTCGGTCGAAACGAACGGCCGAGTGCCCGTCGTCGCCGTCGTGGGCCTCGGCTTAATACTCGATCCACCAGGCTTCCCTGTGCCAGACGACTACCTGCCGGCCACAATCCAGTGCCGCAAATGTCTGCGAATATACTCCTCGGAGGACTGATATTGTACGGTAAACACTTCGAGTCCATGTATACGGGATCAATGTTTGGTGTCGGCCCAACGGTCTTTGCGGTATGGGGTTACGTGATCTCCCATACCAAAAAGGATGGCTATATTGAACTCAACCCGCAACTACTCGGCGCAGTGATTGGCTGTTCTGTAGAGGAAATAGAGACCGCAATCGAGTTCCTGTGTAACCCAGACGGAAGGTCTCGGTCGAAGGACGAGGACGGCCGGCGGATGATCCGTGAAGGCGAGTTTGACTACCGTGTGGTCAACTACACCAGCTACCGGAACATCCTAAACGAGGATGAACGAAGGGCTTACAACCGCCTGAAGAAGAGGGAGTCTCGGGCAAGGCAGAAGTCAAAGGGTCAGTCATTGACCGTCAATGAAAGTCAGCAGGTGTCAGCACATACAGATGCAGCTGTAGCTCTATCTGTAGATGCAAAACCTCAAGAAGAAGAAGCTTCTTCGTCTCGTCAGAATATCGACCGCTACTACATCGCCTGTACCGTGGCCCTCAATCACGGCATGCAGGAGAACCCGACCATTGAGGGCGAGTGGATGCCGGTTACCGCAAGTTCTCAGGTGGCCCGGGTGACGTGGTGTGAAGATGAGATCCCACTCGGGATCGTGGAGGAGATCATTCTCGAGCGGTCAAAAGCCTACCGCTGCAGTGCGCAGAACCGCGGCCCGCGCTCCCTCAAGTACTTTGACCGAGCGGTGCGGGAGACGTGGGAACGGGGCCAGCAGTCGGCGTCGGACGCCAAGGTGTCTGAGGTGTTGAGTCGATGACCCGCGCGCCCTTTGCCTTGCCGGCCCCCAACCAACCGCTCGGCACTATCTGGACGCCGGAGCCTCCGGAGTCCGAGGGTCCACTGGCTCGCGACATGAAGAAGCTGACGGATGGATTGATCCGCGTCGAGAAGGTGTGCCGAACATGCGGCACTTTGTTCGAGGGATGGATGTTCGTCGCCATGTATCAGAAGCGCGTCAAATCGGGTGACATTGATCCCGACCGTCCCCACTACGTCGGGAAGTATCAAGCCTGCGACGATTGTGTCCGTATCTGGGAGAACGAGACCAAAATCACCCACCTCGAGTATGAGATGGAGCGGCTCGAGGCCCGGTGGGAGAAAGCCACGACCGTAACCAAGCGCGTGCCGATTGTCGACGCGATGGTGCGTGATCTCAAACAGCTCGTTGACCTCGTGACGTTCGGGAGCCCGAAGTTCGAGCGGTACGGTGAGCAACTCAACGTCCTGACCGATTGGCTCCACGAACACCGAGCGCCAGCAGAACGATTGCCCGGTATCGCTGGCCCCGCGGAGGCCGCATGACCCGGTTACTGCGCTACCTCACACTTGAGCAAGCCTTGAAG
>LAZR01001858.1_pt1 | contig 12833 bp, 12 predicted proteins | sample 329461 | NCBI WGS metagenome assembly LAZR01 (sample SAMN03002196, study PRJNA259156) | marine sediment metagenome | biome: sea floor; feature: Hydrothermal impacted sediments; material: marine sediment; isolation source: Loki non-amplified sample from Loki's castle hydrothermal vent sediment ...
CATAGGAAGTATTAAAAACGTAAAAGAAGCAAGGTTAGGAAGGAGTGATAACGATACACTTAAAACAGTTGAAGAAATTAATCCTGATATTATACTTTTAGGACCTGATCAAAAATATGATGTAAACAAACTTAAAAGTGAATTGAGAAAAAAAGGATTAAATAATATTCAAGTAAAAAGGATTAAAACTTATTATGATAAATACGAATTGAACAGCTCAAGTAAAATAAAAAAAGAAATTATTAAACAGTATAAAAAGAATGTTGAATGAAGAAAAATTTATGGATGATAATATTAAAATTTCACCCGATAATTACGCAAATTGGTTTGCTCTTTTTCATCTTTGCCAAAATATAGGAAGTAAAAAATCAGTTCATACAAGTAGCGTTGAATTTGGTAAAATATTAAACTTATCCCAACAAACAGCTTCAAGGAGAATCAATAATTTGGAAGAATTAGGGTGGATTGAGAGAAAAATTGTAGGAAAAGAACAGATTATAAGAATTACAAAAATTGGCGGCGATATAATGCTTATGATGTATAAAAATTTAAAAAAAATCCTTGAGGATATCTTAATCGTTGGCGAAGTTTCGGAAGGGATTGGAGAGGGAAGCTACTACGTCAGAAACCAAAAATACCTTTCACAATTTCAAGAAAAGCTAGGATTCAAACCATATTTTGGAACATTAAATCTTCAATTAAGCGATCTGAATAAAGAATTATTAAAAGAAAACTTAAAGAACCGAATCCCCGTAAAGATCCAAGGTTTTAAGGCCGAAGGGCGTACGTATGGATCAGTTGACTGCTACGATTGTTTTATGTCCAGATTAGATTCTCAGGAAAACAAAATCGATGCTGCAATTTTAAAAATTAAAAGAACCCATCATAAAAAAAATATTATTGAGATTTTGGCAGAACCTTATTTAAGAGATATGTTAAAATTAAAAAATGGCGATCGCGTTAGAATAGAATTAATTAAAGAGTAACAATTCAAAAACTTTTCATTTTTCGGTTTTAATTAGCTTGTTTTTTTATCTGGTTATAAATCTTTATAAATCTGAAAAGAAATGTAGCAATGACAAGCCACATGAAAACAAATAAGAATTCATTAATAAATCCAATATAATGAGCAAAAAGGTTAGTTATAAAAATATAAAATAATCTTTCCGATCTTGCCATAAGTCCAATATCGAAATCTCCCTTAAAAAAAACTTCTGCTCTCGCTCTAGTATAACTAATCATAATTGATGCTACAAAAGATATGTAAATAATTAGTTTAACATCAATTAAATTCCAAAGAAGTTGATTCCAGCTAAATATTAATAATCCTAAAAAAATGAAAAATTCACTAAATCTATCCATGGTGGAGTCTAGGACGCCTCCTACTTTGGTTGACCTATTCGTTAAACGAGCTATTTCACCGTCTACACCGTCTACAATACCTGTAAAAAACACAAAAATGGAAAATAACAAAAGATTTCGAAAAAAAACTAGTGAAATAAATCCAAGAAACGAAATACTAAGCATAATAATCGTAGCTAAATTGGGTGTTACTCCAATTTTAATAAGCATTCTGGATAGTACTTTAATTAATGGCTTAAACACAAATCTTAATCGAAATTTCGAGGGCATTTTAATGTTTTCAACAATATAATCAAAAATTTTTAATAATTTTATATTAAACAATATTTTACTTTATATTATAGTATAATTTTTTTGTTTTAATTATTTTAAATATATAAATAACTCAGATATACAATAAAAGTATAATACAACAATAAAGAGATTGAAAATTTTTGAAATTACGTTTGATTTTGAAAACAACAACTAAGAAAAAAAAAGAAGTAAATATTAAGTTTAATATTGCACCTCGGAAGCATTTAGGTTTTATAAATTTTATAAACTTATCATTAAGTCAAGATCTACCTATTGAATTATCTTTTGAGAAGATCTCAAAAACTGGCGAGAGAGAAGAAAGCAAGATCTATGGAAAGTTTAAGTTACAAGGCAAGGATGAGAAGGAATTGGAGGAGTTAGAGGAAGAAATTCAAGATTCAGAACGTAAAAGAAAAAAACTGCAACAAAAGAGAAAATAACGCGAAACTCCTTTAAATTTTTTTGAGATCTCAAACCAAGCTTTAATTACTTAAATAGTTTTAAAAATAAAAGCAAAATTTTTTATAAATTATGAAAAAAACAGTTACATTAAAGACACCAGGACGAATTTGTATTATGGGAGATAAGGTTGATCTTTTGGGTAAACCTGTTATAGGAATGGCCATAAATTTAATGATGACTGTAAATTTTAAAGAAAAATTTAACAATACTATAGAATTTTACAGTCATAATACTAAAGAACATGTAGAATTTAAATTAGGTGAATCTCCTCCACAAAAAATAGATTTGGCTTATTGGAGCGTTTTATATGAAAGATTAAAAGAAAAAATCAAAACTGGTTTTTATATTGATGTTAATTCAGATATTCCAATTGGCTCAGGACTATCTTCTTCTGCAGCATTATCAATTAGCTTTATTAAAGCCATCAATGAAGCATATAATTTAGGCTTCTCAAATTATGATATTGCAGAACTTGCATATTTAGGTGAAAATAATGACTTGGGTATTCAGTGTGGTCGTTTGGATCAATATACGGAAGCGTTTGGCGGTGTTGTCTATATTCATACAGATGAGCATCCAAGAGTTGAATATTTAAATGTTAAGGAATTACCTATAGTGGTTGGAGATTCAATGGAAAAAAGAAAAGCATCATTGATACTAAATCAAGTTAAAAAACAAATTAAAGAAAAAGATCCTATTACTTTAGAAGCTTTCAAAGTAATTGAGAACTGCGTTTATAAAGCTAAAGAAGCATTAATAAATGGAGATTTTAAAGAATTAGGTGAAATAATGGATAAACAGCAAGAACAAGAAGCGATTTTAAAAACAGACACACCAAAAATTTTAGAATTATGTAAAGTAGCTAAAGATGCAGGAGCTTTGGGAGCTAAGCAAATGGGTGCTGGTGGGGGTGGTTCTATGGTAGCTATTTCACCTGGGAATCAAAAAGAAGTAGCTCAAGCAATAAATAACGCCGGAGGAAGAGCTTGGATATTCGATATTTTCCGATATAAATAACAAGCTTTTTTAGGCTATTTTTCGATATTCAAATTCCCATGTTTTTTTAACAAAAAGCGAATCATTTATAGTATCGTATAATACTGATCTTTCACTTAATCCCCCGATATCTTCTGCTTCTATCTCTACTTGAATTGCTGCTAATTCTTTTTTAATAGCATCTATATTCTCTTGATATGTCATATCATAGTTTAAGAATAATTTTGCTCCACCAACTATAAGAGCTTTAATGTTTGCCCTATTTGCTCCATTGTAGATTAACAAATTTTTTAAGTCATTTACAGATGTATCTATAAATGTATGTGGGAACAATAGATGGTATCCTTGCTTTGAAGCTTTTGAAGAAGGCAATGATATATAAGACATTGCAAAGATATTGTTAATTGGATCTTTAAGAATAAGTGCAATTCCTGCTCCTAATCCTTTTATTATCATTTTTATTGCTGTTTCACTTTTATCAAATGAATTAATTAGACTATAATATCCTTTTGGAATAATTAATTCTCTTTGATCATTTGGATTTTTCTTGCGATCAATCCTCTGTTCATCATAGGAATTAATACCTTTTTCACTTTCTGTTTTTTTCTCTGCACCATTAGAATATCTATGTATCTCTATTTCTTGTTGAATCATTTTTCTTGAATACTTTTCTATTTGATTTAATCTCTTTTCTAGTTGTAACTCTCTTTGTATCACACTTTTCTCCCGTTGTTCTATTTGTCTAGTAATACGTTCTAAAACTAATATGCGGGTAATAACATCAGTTTCTTTTTCATTCGCATTCTTAAGGATTTCTTCTGCTTTCTTCCTTTCTTCTTCTAACACTTTATATTGATCTTTAATATATTTAATTTTCTGTTCGATGTTTTGATTTTTTTGTTCTAGTATTAATTCTCGGCGTTTTAAAGACTTTTCTCGGTTTTCTATCTTTGAAATAAGAGCTTTCCCAACGGGGATTTCCTCTGGTTCCAACAAAGAAATATTCTCTGTATTATTTAGGGCTCCATTTAGATTAGTATTTACCACTATTTTTGTAAACCTAACTTCAGCTATTTCTTTTCTTTCAACTTCGGGAATATATTTACTGCTTTTTTCTTTTTTTATTTTCGTCTTTTTTAATTCCTTTTCTAAATCCTTGATTTGTGTTGTAACTCTTTTCGGCTTATCTCTAATATCTATAGTACTTTTTCTAACAAGAGTTTTTTTGATTTTCTTTAGAGGTTGTTTTATTATAGTTATTTCTTTTTTCTCGAAGAGGTTATAAATTCCTTTTTTATAAGTTTGGTGTTTTTTAGATAAATTTTTAATATAGAAACGATCCCTCAAATGAACAGATTCAAAAACAGTATGTTTATTACCTAAAGTTTCTGATCCGCCAAGGATTAATAATCCTCCATTATGTAACCTATTATCAATAATTTTTAAGAAATCATCGCGAGCTTGCTTGTTAATATAAATAAAGAAATTTCTACAAAATATGACATCATATATTTGATCTAGTTGATGATTTGCTATAATATCCTCCTGAATAAATTCAACCTTTTCTTTAATTTGATTATTAATCAAATATTTTGGCCCAAGCTCAGTAATTCTTTTTGAAAAATAAGTAGTTAAATAATGTTCTGGTAAATCATGTACTGCATATTCTCCATAAAAACCATCTTTAGCAATTTTAATAGCGTTAGTGTCAATATCAGAAGCATAAATTTTAAATTCTGGAAAAATCTTTTCTTTTTTCTTAAGTTTGTCTAACACCATTGCTATTGAGTAAGGCTCATCACCAGTGGCGCAAGGAGCTGACCAGATTTTTATCGGTCTTATATTCTTTCCTAGCTTTTTAATATAAAATTGTATGAATTTCTCAAAATTCTGAAAAACATTAAGATTTCTAAAAAAAAATGTATAATTAATAGTAAATTTATCTAGGAATAAATCAATCTCTATTGGGTTTCTTCGGATATAATTGATATAATCTTGATAATCTTCAACGTTTAAATACTTCATTCTGAAGTCGATTCGTTTCTCTAAGAATTTTCTCTGATAATAATCAAAATTCATTCCTGTAGCATTTTTTAATTCTTCTATTAATGCTTCAATTGAAGTTTGTTTTCCTATAGGTAAATTCATAATTGTTATTTTTTACACCAAAACGCCGGCTTTTAAGATTTTTTACTCTAATATATTATGAACTAATTCTATAATAAAATTTTGTTAGAAAAAAAATGTGATTGTGAGTGTAACAAAACAACAAATTATTCTTTTTTTTTGGTTATTCATTGTTTTATTGATACAAATCCCATTTTAATAAGATTTTTACAAATATTATACACTTTATCTTGGGTTAATTTTAATTTTTGGGATATTTGATTTATTGATTTTCTTCCATCGATTTGATCATAAATCATACATGATGTTTCCCCTGTTAAATAGTATTTTGGATTAATTTTATTTGATGATGTATAACTAGGTATTGCATTAAATTCAATATTTTGTTTTAATGGTTGTAGATCTTCATTTATTTCATTTGTCTGATCTTTAAACAAATCTGCTCTATTAATTTTTAGCTGAAATTGATTTTTTCCATTTTCTTCTTCTATATAGCCATCAATTACAGAATCAAATGAATTAAAGCTATTAATTCTCCCATTCCAACTAGAAATTTGAGTAATATTAAATTTTTTTAAAAAACTAGTCGAAATAATTCTGAGTAAATTTTGTACATTTGAAACTTTAGTTTTTTCATCAAATGTTGCGAGATAAATTAAATTTGGAATGCTTTCATCTTTTAAGAATGATAGCTTTAGATCATTATTAGAAAGTTTTAATTCGCTAATCGTCCCTAAATCTTCAAATGAATCTGAAAATGAATTTAAGGCTGAAAAAAAGCCGGAAATCATGATAAGATTATCCTCTTGAGAAAAAAGTTTTTGAGCTTTAGAATAATTCTTAACTAATAATGGTAAACCATCTCTAATAATGACAAAATTATGAATCATGAATTAATATTCCCTTTTCACTTAAATCGAATATATTCTCGCTTGTATTTTTAAATCATAAAAATTATACCAATGAAATTTAAGTGTATTAAAAGAAAAAAAAATGTAATATCGTAATAATATTATAATTAGATTTACTAATACAAAAAATTTATTGAAATTGTTATTATGAAGACCTTATGGATCATGTTAGAATATGAAAAATGGCTCATTCAAATAATAAAAGTTGCTGGCGGAGAAAAATATAGTTTTTTTACTATTAAAGGGGTTGAGATTTATTGAAAGCTATAGTGTTATGTGCTGGTATGGGAAGAAGATTGCTCCCCTATACTAAGAATACTCAAAAAACAATGTTGTTAATTCATGGTAAACCATTATTAGAATATATCTTAATTGGACTAATTTTTGCTGGTTTTAGAGAAATCATATTTGTTGTAGGATATAAAAAAGAACAAATAATTGATTTTTTTAAAGATGGAAAAAAATGGAATGTTCACTTGGAATATATAGAACAAAAAAAATTAAACGGTACTGGAGGCGCGTTATTATTGTGTAAAAACTTGATTAAAACTAGTCATTTTTTTCTAACTTGGGGTGATACCTTAGTTCCTTATAGTGTATATAAAGAAGTTTTTAATAGATTTAAAAAGGGAAAAAATGATTTTGTTTTAGTAACAAATTATTCTAATGATCCTCATAAAGGTGGTGCGGTGTACATTAAAAACAATTATTGTATAGATATCATAGAAAAGCCACCCAAGGGCAAATCAAAATCAAATCTAAATAATTGTGGTGTTTTTATTTTTTCAATTGAAATTTTTGAAGTTTTAAATAACTTAAAACCATCTGTGAGAGGTGAAATTGAATTGCCAGAAGCGTTACGAATTGGAATATTTGAAAGAAATTGGAAAATCTATATTATTAAAATGGAACCAAATCAATTTAGAGGAGACTGTGGAGATAAAAAAATTTATGAACGATTACGTCTCGAATCAAATTGGCTAAAAGAATTAGATGGGTCTTTAAGGCTGAAAAAATAAAAGTTTAAAGTAATTTATTTATGCTTAGCTTTAAAATTTAAGCCAAGTTAAAATTTTTGGTTCAGATAAGGATACGAACACGCAAAAATTTAAAAAAAAGATTTGATAATTAAATTCTATTTTCTCTCAATTTTTAAAATCTTTATGTATCGTAATAATCTAGTTTTAAGCACCATCTATTTAACATATTAAAACCAATAAAAATTGGACTATTCAAAAATTATTAATTTATATTAAAATTCTTCATTGTATTAAAAATATTAATAAATAATTTGGTGATAAAATTGAGTAGTGAAGATAAATACAAAAATAGATATTATCATAAAGAAAAATACGAAGCTGCTATTGGAACCTTCGCTGTTGCTTTAGTATTTCTTTTTGTTGCAATTCTCTCCTTAGTTTTTCTTTCTTTTGATATTCAATTCATTGGCCTTAGAAGCTGGGGATTTTGGCTTTTTATTCCTGCTTTTTTTATCTTTATAGGTGGTTTCCAACAACTTTACAGAAATATAAAATATCAGCAACTTGTTAAGAATGCACTTGCCCAACGAAACTTTCAGGGGACTCATAAGCTTGAACATATTGCGTTGGAAATAGGCATGAGACCAAGAGATATTCTTCGTGTATTACTTGATTTGAGAAATAAAGGGATTGTAAAATATAGTTTTAATGCAGAATCAGGACAAATTATATTAGGTCAACCAATAACATACACACCAGCAACTGAATATATTCCACCACCTAAGAAATTAGACACTCCTTTACCAACAGAAGGAAAAAGTTATTGTGTCTACTGCGGTCATAAAGTAGAAGGAAAGGGTAATTTCTGTCCAAATTGTGGATCGAATCTGTAACCTTTGAATATTATTTTCTTTTTTTTTTCTTTTAAAATTTAGTGATATATCCACTAAATCAAAAGGGGCATTTCTTTTATATACTAAATCGATTTCCCTTATATTGAGTCAAATTTTCTCCGAGATGATACACAATTTCGAAAGGATTTGTTAATAACCAACACTCTGATAAATTTTTTGAGAAACATCCGAATTTTATTGAATTAAATTCTTTTAATGATAACGATTTTCAAAACCTGAATAGCACTGTAATCTCTGAGCTCGTTTCGCAATTATTCCAACATACAAATTCAAAAGAATCTTTCAGCTACATTTCTAACTTATTAATATCCTCTTTAAATAAATACAGTGCCAATTTTCCTGGTGATAACTGTAATGAGAATAAGGTTAACTTTTTTGAAGATATTGATGATAAAGAAATCATTACACTAAAATATAAGGTTAATAATTCAAAAAATGAATATCTCGGAATTTTGGATGATATCCACTCTATTCTATCTAATATTTCAGAATTAACTAGCAATCAAAAACTTGATTTTTGTAGTAGCCAAAGACACTTTATGAAGTTGTATTTAAAGAAAGTTTTAAGCCAAATTAATGAAATTTAGAGGTATTTATGTTTTATTAAATTTGAACAAAAAAATAAAATAAAAATCAAGAGATTTAGTAATTAGATTTACTTAGCTTAATTGATTTTTTAAGTCTTTAAACCGAGATACATAAATAGAGCAAATGTTACCATAGCAAGTCTTATAACCCCCACAACAACAGGCTCGGTAATTATTGAATCTAAAGCTCCGCATACCACAAAAATAATGAAACCAATTGACAAAAAAATAAATTTTTTCTTCAATAAACCCGTTGATTGCTTTGCTTTTATGGCAAATCCTATACCTAAAAAGATTAAAGCAGAAATTAAAAATGTTGCGAACAATATAAATGTTGGATGAGTTAAATTAAAACTGGCGTCAATTATACCATCCGTTCCTCGAACACTAATATCATTATCAAACGATTGTAATGGACTAGACCAGAGAAATATTTCAAAAATTATACCCAAAACTAAAAAGATTGCCACAAGATACCATTTATATTTTGGTAATAGAAGTTCACCACCTAGATAGACAGCAAAAAACAGAGCCGGTGCAACCCACATATAACTTAATAATACATCTTTTACTGGATCAATGTTAGTATCAGTGAATGCTTTTGAAAAAAAATCTATTGTAGGACCAAGCCATAAGAAACCAACGAAAAACATAGTCAAGGCAGCAATAGCAAGAAGTTTAGCTTTTAATTTAAATGATTTATAAAAAGATAATAAACCAAAAATAGCCGATGATAAAATTATACTTAATGCTGTAATTCCACCTAACAAACCTTCCAAAGCGATTGCCATTTGTATTTTTCCACCATCATTATGAAAATGTAATTCAATTAAGAAATTATATATTTATTTATTTTGATTTTATTTATAATTATATTATTTGAAGTATTAATCTATTATTATATAATAAATTCTTTTTTCATTGATTTTTCTCTTAATTACTTTTTCATAAAAGAATTTAAGATAGTAATTATATCGAATTATTCAAAATAAAACAAAAAATCTTATTTTTAAAGAATTGACCCTTTTTCTAAATCATTAAATATCATTTCAAAATTGCATTTTAAAACTGAGTCTCAACAATGAAAAGAGAAGATATCTGCTTTATGCCTGCTTATGAAATAAAAGATAAAATTAGAAATCAAGAATTAACTTCAGAAGAAACCACAGATATTATTATCGAAAGAATTGAAAAAATAAATCCAATCCTTAATGCATATTGTATAACTACCTTTGATATTGCGAGAGAAGTGGCAAAGAAAGCTGATGATGCTATAAAGAAGGGAGATAACTTGGGATTATTGCATGGAATTCCGACTTCTATTAAAGATTTAGAAGATATAAAAGGAATTAGAACGACAAAGGGATGTAAAATCTACGAAAATAATATCGCAATAAAGGACGATATCATGGTTAAAAGATTAAAGGATGCTGGTGCGATTATTTTAGGGAAAACCAATACTCCATCTTTAGGATGTAAGGGAGTTACAGATAATTTGATTTTTGGTGCTACTAAAAATCCTTGGAATTTAGAGAGAACATGCGGAGGTTCTAGTGGTGGAGCAGCTTCTGCTGTAGCATCTGGATTGGGACCATTGGCTTCCGGCTCTGACGGTGGAGGATCCATTAGAATTCCTAGTAGTTTTTGTGGAGTGTATGGTCTCAAACCGAATTTTGGTCGAATTCCACACGATAGGATGAGATATACAGGTTATATCGGCTCATTTGTTCATAAAGGCCCTATTGTGAGGTATGTAAAAGATGCCGCCTTAATGCTAGATGTTTTAGCGGGTCCGAATGATATAGATAGATATTCTCTCCCAAAACCTAATTTTAGTTATTTGGAAAGACTTAAAGAACCGATAAAAAAAGTGAATATAGGGTATTCATTAGATTTGGGGTTCGTTGAGGCTCTCGATCCTGAAGTTAAAAAATCTGTTTTAGAAGGTATAAATATGTTTAAAAAATTAAATTGGTCAATTGAGAAAAGTAATATTAAACTGCCAAATCCTGCAAAAGCACACTGGATTATTTGGAGTTCTGGATTTGCTTTTATGCTCAAGCCTTATTTGGCACAATGGGAAGATAAATTAGATCCACAATTAGTAGAAATTGTGAAAGTTGGATTAAGCTATTCCGTTGATAATATTAAACGCGCTGAAATTCGTAGAGAAATGGTGTACGAAGAGATTTGCCGTAATTTTAAAAAGTTTGATATCTTGATAACTCCAACATTAGCTTGCCCTGCATTCAAATTAGATATTCCATTTCCTAAAAAGATTGATGGAAAAGAAGTAAAAGCAGGAGCATGGTTATCATATACTTATCCTTTTAATCTGAGTGGACATCCCGCCGCTTCCATTCCATGTGGATGGTCTAGTAATGGATTACCCATTGGAATGCAAATTATTGGGAAAAGGTTTGATGAGGTAAAAGTTCTTCAAGTTTCAAAAGCATTTGAAGAACTTGCTCCATGGCAAGATAAAAGACCAAGATTAATTTAATTATTATTTTCAAAAGATAATCTATTTTTTAAAAAATCTAAAAAGATTTTAAATTAGATGTTGTTATAGAAGAAGAATCTCAAATAGTTATTCTTTATTTGATTAAATCTTCTAAAATTGAATAATCTCCTATAATACTTTCTGAAGATATAATCCCATTATTTCTAACATTATTTTAAACAAATGTAAATAGCAATCATTTATATTGTTTAAAAACACATTTGTCTTTAATAAACTGAACTTAAATTAATGATAAAAATGAATAAAGAAGATATTTGTTTTATGTCTGCTTGCGAAATGAGAGATAAAATTAAGACTCAAGAGCTTACTTCAGAAGAAATTACAGAAATTATTATCGAAAGAATTGAAAAAATAAATCCAATAATAAATGCATATTGTACACCAACATTCGATATAGCAAGGGAAATGGCAAAAAAGGCTGATGCAGCCGTTAAAAAAGGTGAAAAATTAGGCTTATTGCATGGGCTCCCAACTTCAATTAAAGATCAAATGCCTATAAAGGGAGTACGAACTACATACGGTTCGAAAATATTTGAAAATAATATTGCTGAAGTAGATGGTGTATGTGTAAAAAGGTTAAAAAACGCTGGAGTTGTTATTCTAGGAAAAACTAATATGAGCCCATTTGGTTTTATCGCTGTTACTAATAATTTAATCTTTGGAGAAACTCTTAATCCTTGGAATCTAGAGAGAACATCAGGAGGATCAAGTGGTGGAGCAGCAGCAGCTATGGCTTCAGGATTAGGATATTTAGCTTTAGGTGCCGATGGTGGGGGATCAATTAGAACTCCTGCATGTTTCTGTGGTTTATATGGTTTTAAACCAAGTTTTGGAAGAGTTCCAGTATATCCAATTTCTGGCCTACATTTTGATTCATTAGTTCATTATGGTCCAATTGTACGATATGTAAAAGATGCAGCATTAATGTTAGATGCTATTAAAGGACCGCATTACGCTGACCAGTATACTTTACCTGAAGAAAATATCAGTTATTTAGAAAAAGTTGATGAAAAACCCAGTCAATTAAAGATAGGTTATTCGCTTGATTTGGGATTTGCGAAAGTAATTGATTCAGAAGTTAAAGAAAATTTCTTAAATTCTATCAATAAATTTGAAGAATTTGGTTGGACAGTTGAGCCTGCAAAATTTAAAATTAAAAATCCAGAACGAATCCTTCTAACATATCATAGCATATTATTTAATTATGATTTAGGTCCAAAATTAAAAGATTGGAGAGATAAAATGTACCCTGATCTTGTTAAGGCTGTTGAGGCTGGAAATGGTGCTACAGGAAAGGATTTTGCGAGATCAATAGCTCGTAGAAAAGTATTATTTGAAAAATTTCATCAATACTTTAAAAATTATGATATATTATTAACTCCATCAACTGGACTTCCTGCCTTTGAATTAGGAATTTCATTCCCAACTAAAATTGATGGAAAAATAGTTTCTCCAACAGCGTGGATGCCATACTCCGCTCCTTTTAATTTAACAGGGCTACCTGCAGCGACAATTCCGTGTGGAAGATCAAGTGAGGGATTACCCATCGGATTGCAGATCGTTGGAAATAGATTCAATGACCTAATTGTGCTTCAAGTTTCTAAAGCTTTTGAAGAATTAGCCCCTTGGCAAGATCTAAGGCCAAAATTTGAATAAATTTTAACTAATGCTTTTTT
>LAZR01001859.1_pt1 | contig 12833 bp, 22 predicted proteins | sample 329461 | NCBI WGS metagenome assembly LAZR01 (sample SAMN03002196, study PRJNA259156) | marine sediment metagenome | biome: sea floor; feature: Hydrothermal impacted sediments; material: marine sediment; isolation source: Loki non-amplified sample from Loki's castle hydrothermal vent sediment ...
TGTACAAAGACGGCAAACAGAAAAAGAATGAAATATTTATCGGACATTACCTCGAAAAATACGTTCCTGAAACACCGTTTGAATGCCCTCTCCTGCTTACCATGATGGCGAATTTCGTTGTGCCGAAGTCAAGGTCTCAGTGGTGGAGAGAGGCGGCGCTGCGAGGGATAATACAGCATACATCAACGCCCGACCTTGATAATTTAATAAAGAACATTACTGATGTCATGCAAGATATGCAGTTTTATCGAAACGATAACCAAATCGTACAGATAAACGCAAATAAGCGATACAGTCTTAAATATTCGTGGGCGATAGCATTACATCCGATAAATGAGCCCGGTTCAAAGAAAGAATACATTGTAAATAATGCACAATACAACAGAGCTAACCCTTGACGAATTCGAGGTGGAATGATGGAAAAGGTAAAAGGAACAGTACAGTTCGGTAAAGGCTCCGTTAAACCTATCAATACAAAAGAATTGCCAATGGATTTAACGATTGAAGAACTTGCGGATATATGTGTCAGAAAAGGTGTATCGGTGAAAATTACTTTATCAGAGAAAGGGGCTGACAATGGATAAAGGAATCGAGTTCACGGAATTAATGTTGAGGCTGATACTTGACGGGAAGATTGTCGGGTATAGATGGGCAAGGCAGATGCCAGATGGTAATATATCAACATGGTTTTCACAAGATGTGATGCCGAAACATTGGTATCTAACAAAGTTAACTTTAGATTACGACTCATTCAACCCAGGCATCAAGGTCGGGGAAACGTGGTGGTTTGTTGGGGATATATTTGAGGAAATAGAAGATAAAGAAAGTAAGTATAATCCGTATAAATTGATTTTTAGAAATGCTATACATGGGTTTCAAATAATCTCTATAAGCATACCAAATGCCTATTATGATAACTGGAGTGACCTTAAAAAGATCGGCTCGATATATGATATAGAGGAATCCAATGACACCAAGGCTATGTAGAGAATCCTGCCTGTCCCGCTTAATGAAAAGGAGATTGATATGCTGAAAAGCGATATGATTAAAACACTTAAAAACGTGAATGAGGATTTGGAAATAACAGTTCGTGACTCACAAGATTATGATCTTGATATTAAACATGTTGATATTATTGATGGGCAAATAGTTATAGTTCCAATGGGTGCTCATACTGTTGATCCATGTAAAAGGATATGGCAATAGGAGAAACTAATTAAAGAGACTGTTATTCCGACTATTTATATTAAAGGAGACTGATATGCTTATTATATCCATATGAAGACGGACTTTGGTGTGTAAATTTTGAGGAGGGTTTTGATGGGTGTCCAATAGAGTCTGAAAGATTGGAATACACCGGCTCAATATATGAAAAGGGGGAGTGATTATGGATACGAGCGAAGTTACAAGGATTAAAAGATGTTTAAAAAAACTATGGAATGGTCAGGATTTCACATTAGAATGGAACGAGGTATGGAAATTCATCGACACGATTTTTCAGGAACTTACCGAGAAGGATGATAAAATCGCCGATCTTGAACAAAGATTAGCATTGTACAAGAAAAGGTATCCTGGATTAGAGATAATGACACCACCGGATGCTATCAATGCATGGATTGAAGCGAATAAATAGGGGAGAGTGATTATGAAAAAGAACGTGGAAGTTGTATGCGAGTTTATTGACACGGTCTCTCAGGAGTTTACTGATAAGGACAAGAGGATTTGTGGGTTGGAGGATGTTGAAAACCAATATATCATAGGGATAGCCAATAAAGAGGAATACTTCAAAGAGATATTCGAGAAAAAGGACGCCCAAATAGCCGGACTTGAGAATGATTATAAAAGTTTAGTCGAATTTATCGAAGAAGCCGCTGAACAAATCAGGAAGGAGAAGTGATGTCTATGAAAATAGTTGATTTGAAGAAGATACAGACTGAACAACATCCAGTTGCGAGTGGTTTAAATTCATTTCATACGGAGACATTTGTAAAGCTCTCAGACCTCGAAGACTGCCCGGAAGCACCGGACTGTGATGAGTGTAAGGATGAGGTGAAGAGGCTAATTGATAAAGAGCGGATAATAATGCAAGCACCATCGGGAGAGGTGCTAAGTTCAAGAAATTTTAGTTCAGATATAGTAGATATAATCAATAGCATGCCCTTGAGGGCGGAGGTGAAAGATGGCTGAAATTAGAGAGTGTATTATATGCCATATCAGATGGGCACCGTGGGCTATTGGGAAATATTTAGAAAACTGTCCTGCTTGTGGGTGTGATATATACCAAATATGTGACTTATTCCTCTCAGAAGAACAACAGCGTAAAATTAATGATCTAACAATAGAAAAATACTTACAAGAGGTGAAAGATGAAAGAGAATGAAATATCAGCTGAGGTGGCAGAGTTGTTACAGATATATATAAACGCTCAAGCGGATTTTTTGTCAAAATCTACCGTCATAAAGATAATACATGACCATACCGTACAGGAGAAGACGCTCAGGTGGGGTATAGGCAAACTTTTGCACTGGGATGGTCTTTGTAGTAGCGATGAGCTTGTAAGAGTATTAGATACGAATCCTGACATACCCCGGTCTTACTATATTGGCGAAGCAGAAGGCCATCCCTTATGTGATGTATATACTACTGGACATTGGGTTTCTGAATCATCCCTCTCGGAAATCCCTGAGACAGAGAAAGAACCGCTGGATGGGATGCCGGATGAGATATATCTATCTGATATAGTTGAAGAAAGATGTAATGGTCTTTGGAATGGCGAGAATGTTCTGGGATTTAGTGTCAAGTATTATCGTTCAAGAGATGGCATCTCTATCACTGAGCCTGTTCCCAAGCCAGAATTTAAGGCTGCGGATTTCGTGTGTTTCAAAAATGATAAAGATCATAGAATTTACAGAACCGGTTCAGGAGATGGTTGGGCTAAGGGAATTATATCAGTATACGATTATATAACAGAAGATATGATTGCTGCTGAAATGACTAAACTTCGTCAAGCCACTGATGCCGATTGGATTGTGGATGAGGATGGTACGGAGTGGAAAGCGGAATGGGAAAAGATTTCGGGCTTTAAAAAGATAATGATTTATGCTAATAATTGGTTACTGTTTGATGATAACAACGTTAAGTGGCATAATCAAATAGCGGCGTCAATTTGTAAGGATAAGAACATACCAATCAAGCCTTGCCACGACAATGTCAGTTTAATATGAGCTAAGCATACAAATATCTTGACAATCACCTGTTTTATGCTTACTTTCCGACAAATAACGCATCGCTTGCAAACCGATGACGTTTCTTCATATCTCCTTCCATTGGAGATTCCCCTGAGCAGAGCCGGTGTTTACGGTCATCGGCTACTGCTCTAATTATAAGGCTTGATAATGACTAAAGCACAGTATGAACTTACCAAAGCCGCCAAACGCAAAGCAAGCCAAGATAAAAAAGATGAACGCAAAAAGACTGTACGCTTAAGTAATCCATTCAACCGCAGACGTATTATAGCAATAGTCTAAGGGGCTGATTCTATTGAAATACTCAGAACAAATTGTGCAAGACATAGAAGAAGGGCTCAAGGCCGGGCTATCAAATAAAACCGTCTGTGATTACGTGGGTATAACCCCAAAGACTTTCTATCAATGGGCTGAAGAAAATAGTAACTTTAGTGACAGGATAAAAAAAGCTCAGTCCGTCAAAAAGAAAGAATTGCTCGAAAAGATAGAAGCCGCAGGCGCTAATAGTTGGACTGCCTATGCATGGATACTTGAACGATGTTATCATAAAGAGTTCGGGCCAAAACAGGAGCTTAAGCATTCAGGTGATGTAACATGCTGGATAGACCTTATGAAGTCTCACGAGGATGACAACGATGGTGATGACGAATAAAGCCCTACACGGCCTATGTGCTGACTATCAAAGCAACTGGAATGACTTCGCATCGGAAGTCCTGAATGTTAAACTCGATGATAAACAGCAAGAGATACTCGAAGCTGTAAGGACTGAGCGGCGTGTCAGTGTGAGATCGGGTAATGCCAGGGGTAAAGATTACGTCGCAGCGATCGCATCGCTTTGCTTCCTATATCTAAATAAGCCGTCAAAGGTTATCAACACAGCGCCGACCGGCCGACAAGTCAAATCAATTATGATGTCAGAGATAGCCAAGATACACGGTCGTACAAAAGTGCCACTCGGCGGTGAGATGTTTATTGAGAAGATAAAGATACCGGGTGAGCCCGATTGGTTTCTTGAGGGCTTCAAGGCGGTTGATAAGTCAATCGAGTCATGGACAGGCTTCCATAGCCCTAATTTAATGGTAGTCGTCACAGAAGCATCGGGCATTGAGACGATAACTTACAATGCCATTGAAAGCATTTTAACGGGTAACTCACGATTGTTGATAGTCTTCAATCCCAATAGGCGCAAAGGTGAAGCTTATGAGAGTACAAAAAGCCCGTTGTACAAAAAGTTTAAGATGAATTGTCTCGATGCCCCGAATGTACTCGCAAAGAGAATCATCTATCCCGGTCAGGTCGATTGGGAATGGATCGACGAGAAGATAAGGAAGCCTGGATGGGTAACAGAGATCCTGGAGAGCGAAGTAGATAAATCATTTTATGACTTTCAATGGGAAGGCAAATGGTATAGACCGGGCAATCTTGCAAGGGTGAAGATACTCGGCGAATTCCCTATGGACGATCCTGATACGCTTATACCGATGGCATGGATAGAGATGGCTAATCAAAGATGGTTGGATAATAAAACCGGTGTCAACGGCAACCCGCTGAAGCTCGGCGTTGATGTTGCAGGTATGGGACGTGACATGACAATATTCGTTCACAGGTATCGAGAAAGAGTCGAGAAGATCGATACTTATCCGAATAGCGAACACATGACAACGGCCGGGAGAATAAGAAATATTGTAAAAGGTGACGATGATTACGCATTTATAGATTCAATCGGCGAGGGCGCAGGCGTATACAGTCGGAATATTGAACTCAATAAAGACAACGGCAAAAAATGCAACGTCGTAAGCGCAAAATTTAGTCATTCTGCAAAAGGTAAGAAAGACTACACAGGGCAAAAGACATTTATAAATATTCGGGCTTATTGTTATTGGGCAATACGGGACGCACTCGACCCGGAACATGGTTTCGACCTTGAACTGCCGCCCGACGAAGAATTAATGCAAGAGCTTAACGAAACTCGGTGGGACGTGAGAAGTAATGGCGATATATTCATCGAAGAGAAAGACAAGATCAAAGAACGGCTCGGAAGGTCGCCTGACAAAGCGGATGGCCTTGCATTGTCGTTCTATCCGCACAGCAGGCCACGAGCGAGGATGATAGCGTGATGTCTAAAAGAGAATACACAGAGCAAGAGATAGTGGACGTGTTGCCTCATCCAATGCATCCAGCGGCGAGATCGTTTAAAGGGAAGAGCAAGGAAGAAATAAGAGAATTTGCAATAAGCATATTGGATAACAAAGAAGAATCAATGGAAACAAAAGTATTGAATGACGATGAATTCTTGCAACGGTGGTCTAATATGACGTTAAGAGAAGCAACTAAATACCCAAATATAAAAAGGGCAAGAAGGATTATATCAGAGAGACAAGAGCGGATAGCTTTGGAGGGCTAAGATGGGAAGTTCAGCAACAGAGAAAGAGAGCTTAGTATGCAAAGACCCGACCTTGCATATCAAAAGGACGGGTAAAGGCACAGACGGCAAAGCAGAGAATAAAGATTGGAATTATTGTCCTTATTGCGGAGTTAAGATAATTGGAGGGTAGTATGTCGCTTATTGAGAAATGTCCTAAATGTGATGGTGCTTTTGTTACAGAGGAAGAGTCAAAATTACTGAAAGACAAGCAAGCCATTCAGTGGTTTAAGAATTTTAAATGGTCTCGTCTTAATAAGATGGGCGGTTATACAAATGGGCTCATTGATTGGATACCTGCAAGTGATGTGGAAAGAAGCTGTTTTGTTTGTGGATTTGAAACAAGAGCCGTTTGATAAACGTAATTAGCTTTTAAGGAGATCAATAGATGCACAATTACGTTTTGATAGACGGACAATGGAGAGCGAGAGAAGACACAGAAGAGTTTATCTCATTGATATGTCTTGAGTACGACCTAACGGGGAATCTGTATTTTAGGCAAACCAACGGAGGGTAGCCATGAAGAGAGCAGAGTTTCTAAAACTGGCAGGGGTAACGGCTGGGGCTATTGTCGCAGGAGTATCAGCGTTGCCAAGAGTAAGAATCTTTAGAAAAAACAGATTATTGTCTATTTGCACCGTCCCGAAAGAACCTTACACTGACAAGGATATGGTTATACCAATTGACCAATTCGATAATATTAGAGGTGATAAGATTGTAATTCCTTTCTCTTATTTTGGTCGCCGTGCTCTTGAACTGCCGATTATAGAAGACAGCAAGGGCAAAAGAATAGCAGTTGTACCGTATGAGAAACTTGTAGAAATTGGATATAGACAAAGGGGATAAGATGAAACGGACAGACTTTATTAAACGGATAGGCGCTGCGTTTGCGGCGTTGATTACATGGGTTAAAGTGAATGAAGGTGTGTCGGAGCCGATACCGAAAGATCAAATGATTCCTATAGTCTTTCAATGTGCAGAAGCAAACGCCAAAGCATTTAGGGAAGGTTATAAAGAAACAATACCAGAAGATCACCCACTTGAAATCATATACAAGCAAACAATAGCTGAATATGGGATATTCCCAGAGGTAGGCGGAATTAGACGTGGAAGTATTTATTTTGAGAATGGGCAAATAGTTAGAATAACATAACAACTGCTTTGGAGGGCAGAAATGATTTATATAAGTGAGATTATTCGGATTTGACATAACGAAAGCAAAGACTAAACCGAACAGATTTGTTGCCGGCGCTATACCTCATTTCAACATGGGTAAGGAATACGTGTCTTCTCAGGACATGCATTCTCTACTCAACGCCTATAACTCATGGGTATACGTTTGCTCTTCACGTAACGCCGCAGCATTCGCAGCAACCCCTCTCCGGCTATTCATTGCAAAGCCTGAAGGCTTCAACACACGCAAGAACTCCACAAAAGAAATTGATCCCAAGCACAAGAAATATCTCATGTCTCAGGGGCATATTGCAGGACTGCCGCAAGTTGTCAAAGCTGCCGACATCGAGGAAATCACAGATCACCGTGTGCTCGACATGCTTCACGAAGTCAACCCCGTCCTGAATAAGACAGACCTCCTGGAAACGACAGACCTTTACGAAGAGCTTACCGGGAACGCATACTGGTATCTTGCCCGCGAAAAGGGCGGCGATATGCTGCCACAGGAAATATGGCCTATGCCGCCCGATAGAGTGACCATCGTTCCCGATCCAGTAGATTTTATTGCCCATTATAACTTCATAGACGGTCAGGGGCATCGAATACCGTTTAAGCGAGAAGACATAATCCATTTTAAATGGCCGAATCCCAAAGACATCTATTACGGCGCATCCCCGCTCATGGGTATTGTAGATATGTATAATATCAACACAAATATGAACCGATTCGAAAATAGGATGTTTAGCAACAGTGCTGAAATCAAGGGTGTATTCTCGACAGAGCAAGAGATTGATGACGATTCATTTGAACGTCTCAGAACTGAATTACTGGAAGTACTTCAAGGCGTTGCAAATACTGGAATACCATTAGTGCTTGATAAGGGACTTAAATTTCAGGCGACTCAATTCTCACCCCGTGAACTTGCGTTCAAAGACGGGCGACGGTGGACAAAAGAAGAAATATATGAAGCGTTCGACACACCAATGGGATTGTTTGACTCGAAAGCAAACAGAGCAAATGCAGAGGCTGCACAGTTCGTATACGCTAAATATGGGATAGCGCCGAGACACAGACGGTTTGAGGAAAAGCTCAATGAACGCCTTGCGCCACTGTATGACGAAAAGATTTTCTTTGCGTTTGATAATGTCGTGCCAGAGGATAAAGAGTTTGAGCTAAAGACAGACGTTGAACTGAGCAAGATCGCGACGATAGCTGGCAATGAGATACGTAAACGCAGGGGCATGGAAGAAATGGAAGGACTTGACGAGCCGTTTATTGCTCAGGGAATGGTTCCGGTGTCACAAGCACAATTCGGCTTTCCAAGTGGAGGAGGGCAGCCCGGCCAGAGTAACGAAGAGATAGTCGAGGAAATCGCAGATGAGATAAGCCGTAAACTTCTTATGGAGGGAGTAGGGAAATGAAAGAGCTAGCATTTATAATATTGACAGACATGGATGGTCACAGGGCAAGAATACAGTTAGAAACAATACGTGTTTATGCTTTAGGCAAATACCCTTCTCCAATATACAGAGAGACCAGTAGCGGTAAATTAGTACAAAAACAACCAGAATACATAGATTGTACAATGCTTCAGTTTGATGCATATCACGCACAACCATTCAAGGAGACGCCAGAAGAGATCGACAAGCTGATTGAGGATGCGAATACAGGTCTAATTAAGTTTAAAGAGTTGCACAAGGGTGATATAATCGTTTTGAAAAGCCCGATAATGTTAGACGATTTTTCTTTAAAGAGAATGTCGGAAGCAGCACAAGATTTATTCGGCGATGACAATAAAGTGATTATAGTCGATAGCGGAACGGATATAGATATTCTGAGTAAGCCATCGGAAGAGGCCTTGTATGAATGCAATGGAGAAGATTTACCTATTGCTGGATCGAAAGAATTAAAAGACAGACCGTCAATGGATAGACCGACAAAGAAACTTGCATAACAGGAGCCTGGCGGAGGATAGAAATAGTAAATGGGAAGCCCAAGAATACTATCTAACACCCCTCGTATGTGCAAGAGGGAAGGATGTCAAGTTGAGTTTGTTATTAAGTATACAATACAAAGATACTGCTCTAATGCTTGCTGGCAGATAGCAAGATTTAAGTATCCATTTTCTCTTAAAGAAGCAAGAAGGCTATATGCAACAGGCCTTCCAGTCTGGAGGGTTGCTTTTGAATTAGGAGTCTCGCCTTATGCAATACGTCACAAATTTGAGAAGTATGGATATGCCTAATACTTTCGAAGAGATTATTGGTTTAACAGCAGGAGCCTGTCAGTGAACGCATTGTCAATTCAATCTCGCAGAATATTAACGTATAGCCGAGACAAACTTATAAATAGAGTTACTGACATGCTCCTCGATATATACAAAGTCAATTCGCATGGGCATGAAAATTTTCCAGTGAATACGGTGGGGTGGCATTTCCACCATCTCGACCATGATGAATTGGTTCATTGTGAAGGCGGCGCGAAGAACCCATATAAAATTATTCATATCAAGAAAAAACATGGAATCAACAAAGAATATGCGAGAGGTCATGGAATTAATACAGAGCCGACATGGTTTCATTTCGAGGATGAGATAAACAAAACACAATTTGATTTATTAAGCGGAGAAATAATTGAAGTAGCTGATGTTCCTGATGGATTTAAACTATTTGATTTTACACGCCTTAGCAGTATTACAGATAGGCTTCTCGATATAATGCCGAGATACAAGCGCAAAGGTATTGCAGACATCTTTGAAATAAGCGACGAGCTTCATAAGGAACTATGGTTCAAGTTTATCGACAGCTCAGACCCGCTCGTGAAAGGATTTGATGAAGATTTAAGTCCTTTATTTGTCAATCAAGGCAAAGAAGTATTGCGGAATATACAAAGGCATCCGCCGCCATCGGGTAAGTCGATGATTATCCGTAAGCAGACAGTCGAAGAGTTTACGGCGATATGGACATTTGACGATCAAAAATGGGTAGGTGAGTTTGCAGTTACAGGTGAGTTTCACATTGAAAGTGGAACAATAGCAGGAGCAAATAATGCCCTTGATGCGCTTGATAACCCAGTTGTATTCAATCCTGCGAATGTAGCCGTACAAAGCTTTATAAAAGATAGGACGTTTAATTTCTCATTTGATGTTAACGAGACAACGGCAAAGATACTGAGCAAGCAATTCGCTGCAGGATTAGATGCCGGTGAATCAGTAAAAGACATATCGAAACGTGTGCAAGGCGTATTCGAGTTCTCAGAGAAACACAGGGCAACGCGGATAGCGCAGACTGAAACGATAGGCGCTGTGAATAAAGGGGCGCTTGAGGGCAATCGACAGAGCGGCGTTGTTTGGGGAACGCAGTGGTTGGCCGCTCTTGATGACAAGGTGAGGGATGATCATAGTTCAGAACATGGTAACAGCGTAAAACTTGATGATACGTTCCCAATAACAGGGCTTGAATATCCGGGAGATCAAAGCGTAGGCGATTTATCGAATATAGTAAACTGTCGATGTACGACAAAGCCTTTAACAAGGAACCCGAACGCATGATAGAGATAAATTTAAAAAAGCGTGGTTTTCTTAAACGAGTTTTGTATTCGCCTAAATATTTTATAACGATGTATCAATTTGCAGGCGTAAGATATGCAACGAGATGTACGGCAGGATATATATTCTGTCCATTTTGAGCATCATAAGGCAAGCCTAATAGAGATGAATAACTAACAGGAGCATTTTTATGTACAACGTGATAACTGAGAGACTCAAGCTGGTTGACGCCTATCCCGAAAAGGTTGCCGATATAGCGTCCCGGTTCAAACTGGAAGACCCTGAATTTATTCGTAAGGGGCTTACCGTCGATGACCTGAAGCTGGAGGAGGGCGAGCGGGCAGTCATCAGTCATATCACAACAGGAGCAAAAGACAGAGACGATGAAATAGTTGACCCTAAAGGTGCGATGCTCGCAGATTTTAAAAAGAATCCGGTTGTGTTGTGGGGGCATGATCACCGGTCGTTGCCAATCGGCCGAGCCGTGTGGGTAAAGGCGGATGAAAAAGGACTGGTTGCCAAAGTGGCCTATGCATCGGCTGAAGTCAATCCATTTGCAGAACAGGTATTCAAGGCACATCAAGAAAAGATTCCGATTGCAAAGAGCATTGGATTCATACCGATAGTCGTTGAAGAGCCGAAAGAAGGATCGCCTGAATTTAAACAAGGTGTCCGGCGTATATTCAGAAAGTGGATTATGCTTGAATTCTCAGACGTACCCGTGCCGAGCAACCCAGAGGCTATCAATATCGCTGTCAGCAAAGGGCTTATCTCAGAGGATGAGAAAGAGGGATACGGGATTACTATCGTTGACGATGAGCCAGAAGAGAAAGAAATAAAGACCGTTCCTGTAATGGCTAATTTAAAAGTCCAATACGACAAGTCGATGAAAGAGATATTAAAACTTGATGATGAGCAGGTTGATAAAGTAAATGAGCTTATTAGATCGTTTGGCAATGAAACGAAAGAACAGATTGAGAATGCCAACTTTTTACAAGTAGGTGAAATAAAGTTTGAGCTTACTCAGGAACAATCCAAAACACTCACCGACATGAATGACAAAGATGTGCATGATGTGATTGAGCTTGTCGAATATTACCTAAGTGAAAAAGCCGGTCGTGTCCTGTCAAGTAAAAACAGGACGTTGATCTCCAACGCTGTTAGAGCTATGTCGGCGGCAATAACTCCGATGAATCAGCTTCTATCAGACACAGAGAAACCGCCTAAACCCGATGACGATGATACCGAGACAAGCGACAGTGATAATGATGACGACAAAAAAGATTTCATAACGCTTGCCGATGAGCCTGAGCCTGATTATCAGAAAGAGATTGACGCACAAGTAAATAAATTATTGAAACAAAAGATAACTGAGAGCATAACAGACGTACTTAAACGGCAAAGAGGGAAAGTGTAATGGGACAGAAAATATTACAAGTATCTGGTGCTCTTCTTGACATGTTGGTACATGGCACAGAGATACATTGTGAAATTGAACGAGCTGTGCCAGATAATACAAAACTGGTAAAGATCAGTACTATGAATGCACAATCGATTATTGAGCTTTATTATGAATGTCCTGATTGGCCTGAAATAGCAGAACAAAGCAAACCGCCAATCATGGAACCGCCGAGAATTAAGAAGATGGAAATACAAATAGCATAACTAAAGGTGGAGATGCCAGGGGATAGTTCTGGAGATGCCTGAGAAGCGTTAGGAACTTGAACTGGGGGTATTAGCTTTTAATCGCAATAAATCAACACTGATTAAAAGGGGGCTAAAATGCCCGAATTAACAAAAGAAATGTTCGAAGCAAAAATCGAGGAAGGCGCAAAGAAAGTTGTTGAAGAAAAATTTGGCGGTGATTTTGATGATAATATCAAGGCACTGGTGAAGGAAGAAATACAGGAATGCACGAAGGACTGGAAACCCGATCTTCCTGATTTCACAAAGACACACCCGAGAGAAGACCCGAAGGGTGGATTTGAAACCGAATATGAATTCTTCAAAGCGGTTTACGACTCTGGTAATGCGCTGAGTAATCCTGTGCCGAAGTTGAAAACGTGGATAGATAAAGCTGCCGTTTTCGCCTCTGAGGCAAAGGCCGCTGGCTCGCCTTCGCAGAATGTCGGTTCACTCGAAGCAGGTGCAGCTCTTATACCGCCTGAATTTTCCCGGACGTCATTGACACGGGCAACTAAACGGTCGCCGATACTTGAAAAGGCAATGATTATCCCGATGCAATCGAATATGATAAGCATCCCGTTTATTAATGACTTTAATGAGTCTCAGGGATTGGCAGCTGGCAATGTTCGTTTCAGGTGGGGTGCTGAAGAGGGCTCGATCACAGCCAACCAAGTACAATTCAAAATGATTGATCTGAATCTGCGTAAGGCTTCGGCAATCGTTTTTGTGACTGGCGAAATGATGAAATTCTCACCTGTAT
>LAZR01001860.1_pt1 | contig 12831 bp, 20 predicted proteins | sample 329461 | NCBI WGS metagenome assembly LAZR01 (sample SAMN03002196, study PRJNA259156) | marine sediment metagenome | biome: sea floor; feature: Hydrothermal impacted sediments; material: marine sediment; isolation source: Loki non-amplified sample from Loki's castle hydrothermal vent sediment ...
GCTCTATAGGTCACCCCGAAGCACGTAGGGCATAGCATAACAGCCCTCAGGTTGCGAGGCTCGGTATCGTCATGGCACCCCTCGCAGCGATAGACAGTTGGCGGCCGGTCCTCGTTAGCGGCAGCCCGCGGCGGAGGGTCCTTTAGCTTGCCGAGCTCGGCCAGTGTATTGTCGACCAGTTGAGTCAGGTCTTTGATATTGAAGCGCCAGACCTTATGCTTGGCTATTATCTCGTCCTGTATTATCGGGTTATCGAGGCGGCTTAACTGGAAAGCGATACCGACACCAATTACGCCCTGGTCCAAAGCCTCTTGTACCGACGGACTCGCTTCTGAGATCTTAATGAGCCGCTCTATGTAATCCCGGGAGAGGCCGGTCTTTTCTTTGATCTTGTCCGGATCAAGTCCATGGTCAAAGTATAGAGTCTTAATCACATTGACCATCTGAGTCACCGGCGGCTTGCCTCTCAGGTGATCAAGGAATATGTTTTTGGTGAGCACGTCCACCATGTCCCCCGGGATGATCACCACGTCGATCTTTTTATCGCCGTTGTTCTTTGCCTCCTGGAGCCGGTGGAGCCCGTCGACCAGGACGAGCTTCTCCTCGACCTCACAGCAGATAATCGGCGTGATCTGGCCGGTGACTTTGATCGAGGCTTTGAACTCCGCGTAGAGCTCCTCCTCAAACTGAGCGGTGACCCTGACTATGGGTACCTCGATGCTTTGCGGATCAGCTTTTAGGTGCTTCATGCTTCCCCCTTTTTATTAGAATATACAGAATTGTAAAACCGAGCATGCTGCCGGCCCATATAAAAGCGATCTCAAAGATAAACTGACCTTTAGGGTAGACAGGGAACATGTCCCTTACTATATGTCTCGGCAGCTCTAGCGGAGCGTAGATTATCAGCAGTAGGGCTATTGCGAACCAAAGCCATCTTACCATAGCTTAATACACCGGCTCGTTGTCTTGAGCTGCCGGCTTTTGCCAGGTCTTGCCCTCCAGATAGAGCTCCCGGATAACCAATATGTCAACCGCCTGTCGGTACTCAAAGCCCAAACCCCTGAGGTGCCAAAACCCCTCCTCTTGCTCTTTGTCTGTCAAGAAAATCTTCATGGCCAAACCTCCTATTTTAGTAAACTCTTAAAATAGCCGGTAGGGCTGAGGATCACCAGCTCTGAGTCAATTGCCCTCTCGAAGTCGCCTATCGCTTCGATAAGTACGGCGGTCGCATAGTCCCGGATGAGCTGGTTAGAGCTGGTGACCCCGAGCTCATGGAGCTTGCGCCTGATTGTCTCCCTATTCCCCGAGGTATCGTAGAGGCAGGTGTCAGGTCTTTTTGGGGAAGGGGGGGTTGGGGGGGATGGGGGTTCCTCTATATCCTTATCATTACTATTATTATTTATTAAGGTACTCCCCTCCCCAAAGACCTCAACCCCATTTTGCTTTCCGTCAGCTTCCTCCGCCCTTTTGACAGATTTTCCCTTTTCTTTGAGCTCCTGGTCCATGCCCCACTGAAAGCCGTCTGGCCGGCGTCGAGGTCCTGGTGGAGGATCCTTGTAGAGTTTAACCATGGGAGCGGCCCTCTCTTTTGGCCCTGGCAGCCACTACCAAGTTGGTAAGCGACTTTGTAGGCCTGTAAGCTTTAGCGTTTCGATACGCATCGGCATCTGTAGTACGACTCGGATCCGTCTCTATAATCGGCTGGCCAGGTTGAGGGACCGGGTTCCAGGTAGCATCGCAAACAACACACTGGACATAAGTCCCTTTATTCTCAAGAGCCTCACTTCCACAAGACCAGCACTTCTTAAAGTATTTATGCCCTTTCGGGTTATGGTCGATCATCTGGAACCTCCTCTCGCTCCTCTGCGGTCAGCCCGATCGGGAAGGCCCTCCGGAGGGCTTGCCACTCAGCTCTCTTTTGGGCGAGCTGCCAGGGGTACCGCGCGACAACCGGTGACCGGAGCTGGCCCGGTGTCTTTTTACTCTCCTCGGTCATTTCGTCATTGGTAACAATCCCCATGCCAGTAAACGACCTCTTGCCGTCGTTAGAGCGGACCTCTGCAGTCCAGGCATGAGCCTTATCCGGGATTAAGAAAGTGGTCCTCTCCTCTAAGAAGAGAGGTCTTGAGTAGAGCTGGAAGGCGCCGCCGATTTTAGCGGCATGGTAGAGATAGCCGTCAATGGTAATGTAGGGCTTGCCGTGGTACAAAACGACGTGGCCCCGGTAGGGGTCCAGGTCGTACCTCAAAGCGTATGCCACCAAGGCTTTAACCTGCTCTTGAGTGAGTAAGGCTTTATTCCCCAGGTCGTAACCCGGTACTCCGTCTAATGCTATAGCTTTGCTATGTGATTGCTGTGTCATTTCTCGCCTCCTTTGTCCTTTGATTATATTCGACCGGATCGGCTCGGGGAACTCCTCCCCGGCCTTGTAGCGCTCGGTGAGGGAGAGGTCCCGGACCATCGCGTCCGGGTAGTGGTCCTCGGCGCAGCGCAGGACCCAACTGTCCGCGACAGCATGCCAGGCGATCACCAGGGGCGTCTTATGGTCGGCGCAGAGGTTGTTGAGGCGGATGCCGTCCAGCCAGTCGTAGTCACCTTTGATCACTGTTTTTTACCTCGTGAATGTCGATAGCTATTGAGGTTATCGCGCAGACGTTACCCTGGGGGATCCACCAGGCGCAGTCCCCTTCCTGACAGTCCCGGTCCTCGTATACTTCAGGCGGCTTGTAAGTTATAGCGTACATCGTCAGCATTGGACACTTCATACCTTGACCTCCTCTTGCCTCTCCTGGAACTCCTGGAAAGTGGCGTCAGGGCTCAAGCACGGCTCGGCGTCTTTTAGGGTCCAGTATATGTACAGAAGCCGCTCAATGACATGGCCCTTTGACTCACCCTTGCGCCGGATCCCCTCGATGCTGTTGAAAGTCTCCTGGTCTACCCTGATCAATTTACTGGTACTCATAAAACCCCCTTTTGGACTATTGCGGACAGGCAGCTCGCTCTTTTAGCTTTGAGAGCAGCTGCAGTTGCACCGGTGCCGGCAGCCGTTTTTGTGCCGTACTGTCTATTAAGGAGTCCTCCTCGAGCGGTCGTTGAACCAATAGGCTATGACAGTGACCATGGCACCGATAAACATAAAGACGATCGCCTCGAAAGCGTCCTGGGTGAGTTGCTCGGCGAGCTTCCAGATCAGCGCCATGACAAAGAGCCATCCGCTCAGCGTGATAGCCGGCCGTACTATGCCCCGGATAAAGTCTAGCATCTTACCCTCCTTAAAACCTCGGCTAGTAGGACTCCGGCACCGAGAGCGAAAGCGACAGCTATTAAAGGCTCATGGTGCCAGAATTGACTCCAGTTAAACCAACCGCCGCCGGTTAATAATCTCTGATGTAGCATACCGAGCAGACCAATGGTAAAAAAGGATATCGCTATCTTAAACAGCATACGTACCTCCCTTTAGGTTTTAGCGAGTAGTATCTGGTAAGTCTCCAGCCAGGTCCTTTGCACGTCCGGCTCCCAGGAGTCCTTCCACGCCGGCAGCTCCGGGAGCTGGTGGCCATTAGACGCTGGTGAAGGAACGGGCCGGTAGGTTCGAGTGTGTACTCTCCAACGGACAAAATATGAGGGGAGGCTGGACGCCGGTATCTGCCACTTCTGCATTGTTCCAATCCGGCCCAGGGTTTCGACGTCCTTAAGGATCTCCGCTCTGTGCGACTCAACGAAGTTGTGGCGCTCCGTCCGGGTCATGACCACTTGACCACAAGCGATACAATAATAATTGTCGCCGTCCCAGGGGGCAGATCCGCCGCAGCGTCCACACTTCTTGACCTTTAAAACCATGTAAATAGTATACCACACCCTGTCAAGGGTTTACTGGGTAAACTGGGAATTAGCTAGCGTCCCTTCGCACACTAACCATTATGGAAAGCAAAAACGGGGGTTTTTACACTATTCCACTTAATGGGGGGAAGGGGATAAAGAGGGGCGAAGCCCCTCTAGGGGGTATGCTAAACCATTACCCCAATCGGAAAAACCGCTATATTTCAATCTGGTGAGGTCTAAGTCTCGGCGGAAGCATGGCGCCATGCGGCCCTAGCTTTATCGTAGTTGTCTTTGGCTAATTGGAGGGTCGCTTCCGCCCGGTGAAGGGTTACCCGGAGTTTCTTTAATTTCGGCGGCGCCAGGCCGGCGTCGGCTGCCTCTTTGCTTAATTTTCTCTCCTCGTCTTTGACGGAAGCGCGCAGCGCCTCGACGTCTTTAGTGAGCCTGACAACCTCGGCGGCTGCCGCTCGGAGCTCCTCCGTGCCTTCCCTCGGGGCTTTGCCTGTAGCCTTAGTAAACATGATCGACCTATCCTTAAACTCCTCAAAGTTTATCGGGCTAAACGGCGAGCGCTCGATGCGGACCTCCAGGATAAACTCGCTCGCCTCGTCGGTAAAGCCGACCTCCTGGAGCATGACAAAGCCATCCTCGGGGGTGATGATGCCGTTCTTTACCCCCAGGACGATATCGGCCTTGCTCGCCTCCCTGGGCTTTGTGACTTTTGCCAGCTCGGTTAGCCTCTGGTAGATATCGACCAGGAAGGCCGCATCCTCCGGAAAATAGTCGATATCCTCCAGCCGGGCCTCGGCCTGGTCCCGGGTGATCTTGCCTGTCTTTAGAGCTGACCGGATATCCGACTTCTGGAGCTGGCGGACCTTCTCCTCCTCGACCATGGCCGGCGCCGGCAAGTTTGCCTGGATGATAAAATCGGCGTCCTCCGCGCTATAGCGGAGTCCTGTCAGCAGGACCAGGGCCTCCGGCGGTCCTATGATCCCCTGCCTCAGGGCTTTGGTGATATCACCCTTTGCGAGCTCGCGCTGCTTTTCGACTTTCTCTATCGGGATCAGAGAAATATAGATCGTCGCGAGGATCCTGGCATCGGCGAGGCTATAGCGGAGCTCCTGGAGCCGGCTTATCGCCTCCTCCTCCGTCATGAGCTCCGCTTTGACGGCCGCCTTGATATCACCCTTTGTCAGCTCGCGGTCCCTGGCCACTGTCTCGACTTCGTCCAGGGGTATATTCGTCTCAAGGATAATGGCCGCCTCGTCCTCGTCATATCCCAGGTCCGTCAGCAGCTCGGTAGCCTGGCTCCGGGTTATAGTCTCTGCCTTGACTCCCTTGATAATGTCGGTCTTGGTGAGGTCCCTCTCTTTGATAACCCTCTCTGTTTTCTCGGGCTTTGTTTTCTCCTGGATAAACTCCTCGATCCGCTCGCTCGGGATCCCGAGCCCTGCCAGCCAGTCCCGGATATCCTGCTCGGTGATCCAGCCGTTCCGGAACCTGGCCATCATAACAGGGAAGTCGGTATAGACCTTTGTCCACCGGATATAGTCCTCTAAGTTTTCGCCATGGTAGCCCTGGTGGATGTAGATCTCGCGGAGCCTCTCCTCGGAGATCGTCCTCATGTCCCACCACCGGCGGACGTCTACCCTGGTCGGGACCTCGTAGGATATCTCGATCAGCTTGTCTCGCCAAAACGGGGGGATCTCAACCAGGCGGAACCACTCCTTCATGTCGTCCTCGGAGAAGTCGGTCCTCCGGAGCATCTCGACTATTGTCCGGAGCTCCGGATGCTCCCAGTGAGCCCTCCAGAAGTTCTTAGCTTGCTCAACGCTGACGCCGGCTTTGGCAAAGAGAGATAGGTCCAGGCCCTCGAACTCGTCGTCCAGGCCGTACTTCGTGATCATTTCCGGCTCAAAGACCTCTTTGGCGGACCAGTTGACGAGGACTGAGGCATCCGGCAGGTAAAGGGTGATAAACTTGAGGACCTCTAGCCGATCCTCGGACCAGCCGAGCTCTCTTAGGTCCTGAAAGTATTTCTCATACTTTGCTGGATCGCGCCTCCAGGCGGTAACAACACTGGCCGGGTCCAGACGGAAGGTCTGGTTCAGCAGCTCGATGTCGTACTCTATCATCCGGGCCTGAGACGCCCCGGACGACAGCATGGCCGGGATCCAGCCGACAATATACCAGAGCCAGCCGCTAATAGACCGCCAGACATCGGCTTTACCGAGCGCTCCGTCTATCGCATCCCTGAGCTCCTTTGGCGCTTGAGGGTTGTTTCTTACCCTAATCAGGGTGGCGCGCATCATATCCTGGACGCCCGGCTCCATGCCTAAAAGGAATAACTGGCCACCTTTGTTGATAACCCCCCCGAGGAAGTTCCCCAGGGCGCCTCCCCACTTTTTGCGCCACTTCTCTACGGAGCCCTCAATACGATCCGATATACCCATAGCTTTACCAGTACCTCTCAAAGAACTCGTCTATTCTCTCATAGATCCATGCGAAGGGATCAGTAAAGAAACTGGTGACCTCCTCCCAAAACTCACCCCACCAGTCGAATAGGTCCTTCCAGGCCAGCATAAAGCTATCAAAGGCTGCCGTGACGTCCAGGTGTGAGGCCAGCCCGGGCAAGGTAGACGTGACAAAGACATTCCAACTAGCTATCAGGTTATTTAGCGCCCCGGTGACGATGCTGATGCGGTCCTGGATCTGGTCGGCGATGGCATCGACGGAGGCCATGATCCAGTCCCGGGTCGCACCGACCCACACTTCCAGGCTGTCGAACCGGGCACCGACCCAGTCTACGATATAGCTCCAGGTGGCCGACCACCAGGTATTCAGGCTGTCTGACCAGGTCGAGATAGCGTTCCAGAGTGCCTGTACCTGTGTATTGATCTCGGCCCAAAGGATATTCCAGAGGTTTACGACCCAGTCTACAACACCGGCTATCCAGTTCCAGACGGCCTGAGCCAGGTCAACGGCATAGTTAAGCCAGCTAAAAACGACATCGATGGCAGCTTCGATGGTGTCGCCGATGTAGACCTTCCAGGTAAAGATATCCCAGTTTAGATAGCCGAGTAACGTGGCCAACCATCCAGGCTTTTGAAAGGCCATTGTCTCCTCCCTTAAATAGAGTCGAGTTGGCGAGCTCGCTCGGAGAGGAGTTTATCAGCCTGGTCGAGCTGGTCCTCTCTTACGTTTACGTGAAAGCGAGTACCGCCCTTTGAGGTAGCAAATATCCGGAACCAGGTCTCAACCTCCCCGGCCTTTGATACCTTCCTGTACTCCTCTTTTGACTCTGTGACGTAGTTAGCTGGCGTCATGTTCGTCCTCCTCTTTGGCTCCGTTTATTACCTTCGTCAGGCGCCCTTCCAAACGGCCGATCCTATACCATAGGAGCGAGGTATTGCCGATAACAAGAACGATAAGACCGACCAGTAGAGTCTCCATTGTCTATTTTCTCCTTAACCCCCTCTGTGGACTATAATTGTCTGCTGTCTTGCTCTTTTAGCTTTGAGGAGCTGGCCATGGTCCTGGACCGCGGTGTCCGTTTTAGTGGCCTTTAGTCCTTTACGGGTATTCCACCCAATTACTGATAGTAGGTGTGCTAGTAACAGTAAGAACTTCATAAAACCAGTTATCCGGGACAAGAAAAGTATGAGTATTTTGGCTTACACCACCTCCCACTTTTCGGGCTTGTCCCACGACTGTTGTCGGGGGGCTGGCTGAGCCAATTTTAATACTTGCTCGTTCATTAGTAGCACCATCTAGAAAAATCACTACGCTAACCAAAATGGGATTTCCGGTTGTATTTTGGTAAATGGTGTCGATGGCTCTTGACGGGGTGGATGCAGAGTTTGGAAGTCCGGCCGCGTCGTCAACATAAGTCTTAGTCGCAGCGTCCTGGGCTGCCGTTGGATCACCTAAACCGGTGATCTTTTCAGTTCCCATGGCGATAGCACCCGACATAGTGCCACCGGCTAAGAGCAGATATAAAGCGCCGATATCAGTCCATGAACCAGCACTAAAGGCGACATAAAGAATAGTGGTGTCAGTAGCCAACCATACATCACCTTTAGCTGGTGATGCCGGCTTAGCGGCGTCCAGTCCTGACCTAAAACTTGTCGCTTCCAATCCTACACCTACAGCCTCAATTCGGAAGTCCGGTAAATCTTTGACCATATCATACCTTTATCCCGAGCATTTTCATAATCTTTATGATGCCCTTGAGAGCTGTCAAGAGCAGGATAGCAGATTTCGACTCCAGGAGCCCTATTCTGATAGTTACCACGTGGCTGTAATCGGCATCCGGGGAGTAACCCTTAACCACCAGCGCGGTCGGAGCTGTCTTTATCTCGTAATACTCGTCAAAGGCGATGGTATAGGCGTCAGTCCTAAAGGATCCCGGGGGGTTAGTCGGCCAGAGCTGGTGCCCTCCCCGAAAGATCTTTACCCAGGCATACCTCCTCGGGCCCGGGTAAAACTCGACCTCAACTCTGTGTATTATCCCCTTAGTGAGCCTGAGAGTCTCCACAACCGGAGCGGCAAGAGACGTCCGGGCCGGTATGGTGATAGCAAAGGTATAATACACACTAGACCCCCCTACGCCTCCTGCCAGATAGTAACGACGCCTACGTATATACGACTATTGCCAGCACTAGCCCCATTAACTCCTGAAACAGCAAATAGTCCTGACGTCCCCGACATCCCACTGGGGATTTTGTCGGTATCAGTCTCAGTAACTTTCAATACATCATCTACATACCACTTGATACTCACACCGGGGGTATGCACAATAGTTACCCTTACCATCTGGTAATCTACAAGGTCTATCCCTATATCAGTCTTGGCAAGCGATACTCCGTAACTTTCAGCGTAAAGGTCAAGTACATCAATTTCTACTCCTATGCCTTTCGCTCCTAAAGCCCCTTCCGAACCCGCCTCTTTTAATTGTACCCTTCCAACAAAGTCAGTATGAGTACCTGATATCTGACGAGCAGCGATAGGGAAAGTAATAACAGCCTTCTTGTCCCAGTCAATGTATTCAAAGTTTGAGCCAGCCTTTGACGTACCTGCCATATAGATAAAGCCGAGTGATGAGGCACTTCCAGTTGCGCCAGTGTTAGCCGCAACATACAACGATTTCAAGGTAAAAGTACCACCGTTGGCAACACTTGTATTCCACTGAGCGTTAAGGGAAGGCATAAATAGCCTACCAGTCCGTAGCATATACGCTAGTAGCTCTGAGACGTGAACGTCTGCCGCCGCCTCATGCGTGGTCATTATAACCTGGCCGACTGCCTCCCAGGTCGAGCCGTCGTACTCCTCGAGCTGGTCGGTCGTGGAGTTAAAGACGAGCATGCCCTCGACACCGGTCAGGGCGTCTCGTTGAGTGGTGGTAAGGACCGGGGCCTTGATGTAGTGGCCAGCTCCGTCACCGACGTAGACAATAGAGAAGTGACCCTCTCCCATCTTAGACATGGCCTACTCCTTGCATACCTCGCGGTAACCGGTGGCGTTCAGTGTGGCTTTGGTGGCTGCCTGGCCCTCGTCGATCTCCAGCGCCAGGCGCTCGCCGGGGTAGAGCCAGTCGTTCTCGTTCCGGGTGTAGAGCCAGTTGTCGACCGGGTTAAGCTGCTCGTCGAGAAATTGCTTCTCGTTTCCCCGGTCGATATAGAGCCGGCACCTGGTATTACCGCCGGAAGTCGCCTTGCTGATCTCCCAGGCGATACTCTCCAGGCACCAACGTATCCCCGGCGGGACTATGGTACTACGTAGAGTCTGGAGTCCCGCCAAGCCAAATCCCTTACTTGGTCGAAGGCGCAAGCCGCTTTTTCCGCGCATGGCTACCTCCTATTTCGCTATTTTGTTTAGTACGTCCGGAGCTGCTGCAGGATAGTCGCAGCAATCCCGTTGGAGCCGCCGCCGGAACCGCCCTTAAGCCTCAGCTCCAGGTCGCCGACCTTGGTAACATCGTACCAGTCGTCGATGTCCTTCGGGTCGCCGAAGGGGAACTCAAAACAGTGGTTCGGCAGCCAGCCGCGATAAACACCGATAAAGGCACCGCTACCCGAGCCGTGGGTGATAGACATTGAGCCGCCCCTGGAGGTGGCGCCACCCTGGCCGGTTATGGCATGATTTCGGGTCGACAAGATAAGGGCTGCCCAGTAGTCGGTCGGTGTGCCGTAGTAGGTCTTGGTCGCGGCACCGGTAAGTCCCTCGATCAGGTCCTCAACCGGGGTCTGTTGACCCTTCATGACGCGGTGATAGATCTCGAGGTCCCAGTCAAAGAGCACATGGTTGTCGCTGTCCTCGTTCAGCCTTGCCTCGCCCACTGTATACCAGGGCTCAAAGGCCGAGAGATAACCCTGGACCAGCATCTTACGCAGGACCCGGTCGGTAGGAAGTTTAATATAGTCATAGCCGGTGCCCTGGACTGTATAGGAATTATGCTCCTTGGCCACTAGGAACCCTCGAGGGCTGATAGCCTTCTCGTCGAATATATCGGCCCATACCCTCATTTCGTTGACAGTAGCGCCGGTGTCAGCCAGAGACTCATTATGGGAGATCTTGAGCTGGAGGTTTTGGAACTGTGTCGGGTCGAGGGCCAGCTCCGGGTCCCAAAGGTAGCGGCCGAAGTCTATCCCATAAAGGCTCGCGAGAGAGTCACCACTGGCGAACTGGCCGTGGATCATGGTCGGGACTTTCCGGTCGTAGATGCATAGGGCCTGGTTTTGGCCTCCATTGAGGCTGTGAAGGACTGTATCACCATCGACCAGCTCTATCTTTGTCATATCTCGATGGCAATAGCTGTCCATTCCGTGCTGACTGGCTGTGACCTTCCAGTAGATATTGATGCGGCTGATCGGTTTCTTGACCTTGATCTCGATCTCCTTGGTCCCGGACGTTCCTACGTCGGTAGCAGCCAGTAAAGATGCCGTTCTGTATTTCATGGTCTACCTCCTAAAATTGTTCACAAATGTCAACAATTAACTTTATCCGCCGCTACCACCAGCTCCGAGTAGAGCCAGTCGTTTAGCGTTGAGGGCCTTGCCGACTTCCATGACTCGGTTGTAGTTGGCCGGGTCTCCTTTCGGCTTCCTGGCCGAGAGCGTCAGCGCCGCCAGGGTAGAGAAGTAGGGCTCAGCTCCGGCTTTATAATCGGTAACTGCGGCCGTAATACCAGGACTAAAGCGGTCCCGACCGACGTCCCGGATCTTCCGGGCGAACTTCTCAGCGCCGGCTCTGATTACCCCCCTCCTGAACCTCTCCTTGATACCGGGAGCCGTGATAGCCTGATTGTAATTCCCGGCTGCGGCTGCGGTTTTACTGGCCCAGGCGGTAGCCGCCGCTTCTGCCTCGGTTGCGTACGCCTCTGCGGACCTACCGGCATTTTCCGCCCACTTGTCGGTCGACTTGCTGATATCCTTGACCTTAAGCGCGCCCGTCTCGTCCTGGTGGACCATGAGCAGGAACGCTAGAGTCAAAGCCATCAATCTGTGCAGTTTCATACTACACCTCCTCTAATTTCTGGCCGCAGACCAAAGAGGAGAGGTCGTGGATCAACACAGTCCTCTTTGATCCACGACCTCTATTGACAAAAGTATCACCGGTGATATACTTTGTCAAGGGGGCAACTGGTTGCTATGGGGAAATGGTTTATATTTAAGGTAGCCTGTTTCGGTTTCTTGCTTGGCTTAGGTGTAGGACTACTGACAGGGGATTGTCTTGCCTAGAAAAGAGAGAGAGCGCCGGTATATCTCCGAGTTTATGCTCCATAAGTGGCCCGAGGGCGACTGGCAGCTCAACGTAGAGCTCGGGCCGATCCCCCAGGAATACGTCAACCGCCTGGGGATCGGTAAAGCGGCCGCACTATTCCGTCCTACCAGACCCCGGGTAGACGCCGTCAAGTGGACCGACAAAGCCTATTACCTGATCGAGGCGAAAATCCGAGACATAAAAGCCGGCATCGGCGACCTCTCGTACTACGGCAATATGATAAAAGAGACTCTCGACCTCCCATTCTACGACGGCCAGCCGGTTATCAAGCTCCTGGTCGTCCCCTGGATGATAGAGTGGATCATGTCAGCGGCTCGAGCTGCCGAGGTCCAGGTCGAGGTCTTTATGCAGGACTGGATCGCGGAGTATGTCAGGGAACGGCAGCACTACTTTACCCCGGAGTACCGGGAGAAACGAGCCGAGATAATGGCCCTGCGAAAAGCGCTCGACGTGGAGTAAGTACGATGGCCTGTGGAATATACTCGCGTCAGATAAGAGAGATAGAGAGGGCTATGAGGTCCATGACCAGGTTCGGTATTCCTACATCTGACCTCGGGTACCAAAAGCTATTCCAGGTGAGGAGTAAGCTCTTAAGCCAGGTCGGACTAAAGATCCCCCGGACTATGAGCGCTCTACTAAAACTCCTCGGGCTGTCTCCCGGCGTAATCCAATTATGGCATGACCTCGAGGGGGGATGGTTCGTCGAGGCCAGAGTAACACCTAAGGCGCCGCCGGCGTACCACTACGTCGACGATAAGACGGCCGAGATAATTCTTACCGGTAAGCTGGATCACACGCTCGAGAACAGGCTCATGGCGTTTGATCCTTACCAGGGGGAGTAATGAGACTGACCAGGCTACACGTCCTGCGGACCGCGACCTACCTCCTCATGAACTATATCCGCCTGGTGGCCGGGATCCCGACCAGGATGCACTTTACCGACCACTACTACATAGACAGAGTGGTGGCCGATAGGGACACCAGCAAACCTAAGAAACTACGCTCCCTGGTCTTTTGGGTAGATGAGCTCGATGGTGAGGACGTCAGTAGGACATTCTCGATCCTGTCTCAGAAACTCGAGGCTCACTTCTTGCCCTTCCTTAAGGGAGAGAAGTTTAAGGAGTACGATTTCATCGTGACTCAGATGGGAGAGGGCTTTCTCAAGGACTGGAATGTGCAGACAATTCTCCGGCCCCCTGTGGCCTAAAAACTTACGCTCAAATATCT
>LAZR01001861.1_pt1 | contig 12828 bp, 12 predicted proteins | sample 329461 | NCBI WGS metagenome assembly LAZR01 (sample SAMN03002196, study PRJNA259156) | marine sediment metagenome | biome: sea floor; feature: Hydrothermal impacted sediments; material: marine sediment; isolation source: Loki non-amplified sample from Loki's castle hydrothermal vent sediment ...
ATATAATAGGAGATTAAGTTTAAAAAAGATTTCAAAAAAAGGATGGGCAACATGATTTGAATTCTTGACTAGCCTATACCAATAATATTGATTTCATTTTAAATTTAGTTTTATCCTTATTTTTTTTGTAGTATAGCGTAATGGTTAAATATCTAACGAAGCAAATGCTTATAATTGAGTAAATTTTAATATTCAAATCTTTTTTCATATTTGTTTTAATGAAAGAAATATATCAAAAACCATAATTTATTTGCTCAAGTTAATTTTATTGAAATAAATACAATTGAGAGAAGAGAATATGAGAGAATGTGATCAAGAAGAGAGAAAAGATGAATGTACTTGTACTTATAATTGTCATAGAAGAGGTAAATGTTGCGAGTGCATTGATTATTATCTTCCCATGAATCAATTACCAGGATGTATCATTGCCAAGGTATCAAAAGCTGCTGAAAAATCATATAATAGAGATTTTGAATATTTTGCTAAATTAATAGCTAATAACTTATAACGAAGATGCAGATTGATATGACTAAACTCGCAGTGTTAATTATTTTGAAGAGTAAAGAAATAAATATCTGTGATTTACCATATAACTAAAGCTCTATTTGTTTAATTAATTAATAAGAAAAAATATGAGACGCTTGAGATACATACTCACCCTTCTGTACTGTACCTGTCACCAGTTACAGTTGGAGCATCAAACTATGCGGCCTACCTAAAGCTCGCTCCAAGTATTTCATCGCTTTCATTTGGCTTTGCACCAAAGTTTTAGCTCGTTCCAACCATTCCTTTCTACAATTTCTCTGGCTTATATCCAAGTCATTAATATGCGTAAAAAGGCAGTGTCGTTTCAGTTGCTAAAATACGGTTCTCACCGTAGTAGTTATCTACACCTTGCTTGGAGAGTGGGGTGAAGTTCCTCAGCGGGTCAAGCCCACCGTCAGCTCCATATCTCACTCGTCTCTTTTTTTAGAAGAATCATAAATATTTAAATTTTTATCTTTAATTACTCTTGTTTTGCTGAATTTTTTAAACATTCGTTAAAATGTTTTAGATCAGTTTATTAGAAGCTAAAAATCTTTAGTAGCTGTTGAACTCCATTGGATGGATTATAAAAAAGATATGCAGTAGCAGAATTAGGATTTTTCATATTAGGATCAAGATATCTTCCTGTAAAATTGACAGAAGTAGAACTCAAACTATTCTATATTGAATAATTAAACGAACTTTTTACTCCTCTAAATACATCTTATTTTCTTCTAATTCATAAGATATAATGTCACAATGTTTTTGAAATCCCATTTTTCTATAAACTCTTTCACCTAGAGCTGATGCTTGGAGTACTCCAACTTTATATCCTATTTTAAACGCATCTATTAGTGCCATCCTACTTATAGTCCGCCCAAATCCCCGAGCTCTATATTCTTTTAATGTTGATACCGCTTGAAGGCCAGCCACCCCTGAAGATAGATAGAGCATCAAAGAGGAAACAGTTTTTCCTTCTAAATTCCCAATATAGAATATTGCTTCAGGTTCTAAAAGTAGGTATTCCATTAACTCAAAATCTACTTTTATGGCAAAAACTGATGAAACAACTTTTGACTATAATTATCTCATTCTCAACATTTAAATTTTCAAAATCAGCTCTAAATATAGCTTCAGGCCAATCTGCATTTTTAGAAGAGACCCAACTTATCTTATTTTCTATATGTGAGATGGAATTATGATGCTTTGAAGATTTAGTATAAAAATCATCTAAGTTTTTCTCTATATAGAAGTTAATCGATGCTAAAGATATTTCATTTACGATTTCACTCAATAGTTCATCACTTTTTAGATAACCGAAGGAGGATAATTATCTTGATATGTAATTTTCAATTACGATTAGCACAGTTTAATTAAAAAAAATAAGGATATCTAAAAAAATTAGACATTTTAATCTCTTTTAGATTTTTAGAATCAGTTTAGAAAAACAATAATCCAACCACTATTGAAGAGCAATAAGAATATCATAAATATTGAAGTCGCTAACGATATCAACATAAATATTGTTTTTTTACTTAGCTAATTGATAGTACATATCCCGCAATCCTTCAGTTAAAAAAAGAATAAAAAGAAAAAAATAAGTAAGTTTTAGATATTTTTAGAATAATATTAAACCTGCTCCAGCATTGAATAGCATGAGGAATCCTAAGAAGATTGAAGCTGTCAAAGACATTACTACTAAGAGTGTGTTAATGCTTGGTCCTGCAGTATCTTTGAAAGGATCACCAACAGTATCGCCAGTAATAGCTGCTTTATGAGTTTCTGTGCCTTTACCTCCTAAATTACCATCCTCTATGAATTTCTTCGCGTTGTCCCAGGCTCCCCCGGAATTGCTCATAAATATAGCGAAAACAAAGCCAGATAAAATTGCTCCTGTTAGGAATGCTCCTAAAGCCGCTACACCAAACAAAACACCAATTATTAAGGGTACAGAAAAGGAAATTAAACTAGGTAAAATTAATTCTCGTAGAGAACCTTTTGTTGCAATATCAATACACTTATTAAAATCAGCAGCTTCTTCACCCGTCAATATTTTTGGATTCTCTTCAAATTGCCTTCTAATCTCATTTACCATTTTTCCAGCATTTTTTTGTACTGAAAGAACTAACAATGCGGAGAATAAAGCAGGTATTACTACACCAATGAATGCACCTATTAATACATTGATTGTTAGTAAATCAATTACATCAATAGCTCCTGCTTCTATGGCATTTGCTTCGACAGTAAAAGAGAATAGTAATGCTAGTACTGTAAGATTAGCAGCACCGATTGCAAAACCTTTTGTTATAGCTTTAGCCGTATTCCCTGCAGAATCGAGTTTATCTGCTATTCTAATTACGTCGTCTCCAAGATCTCCTTGTTCTGCGATACCTCTTGCGTTATCACAAATTGGTCCAAAAGCATCATTAGAAACGATAGTGCCTACAATAGCTAACATGCCTACAGCAGCTATAGCAATACCAAAAACTCCTGCTAGAATGTAAGCAATAGCCATAGCAAACATAATGCCAATAGCGGGGGGAAGCACACTTAGAAGACCGTAGCTAAAGCCACTTAAGACTACAACAGCATGCCCTTCTTGTGCGGCTTCTGCCATATTTCTTGTAGGTTTTTTATCCTCTCTTGTAAAGTAATCACTCGTCCATCCGATAACTATACCACTTAAAATACCTACTGCAGCACATATCCATAAATTCCATACTAACTCAATGTCTTTAGAGTCTGTGAGACCCAAAGCAACAATTAAAGTACATAAAGCAGCTAAACCTATAAAAATAATTGTTGCGAAATATGTACCTGTATTTAAGAGTTTTCCTGGTTCCTCAGCTTTCCAGACTTTAATAAGATATATTCCAATGATTGAAGCAAACAGTCCAAAAGCACATAGTAAGAGAGGAAATATTATAAAGAAGTCTCTAGAAGCTTCATCAGCAAAAATGCTCAATGCTGAAGCTAATAGCATAGCTGCTAATATCGATGCTACGTAACTATCAAATAAATCACTCCCCATACCGGCAATATCTCCAACATTATCTCCGACATTATCTGCAATTGATGCTGGATTTCTGGGATCATCTTCGGGAAGATTGTATTCTGCCTTTCCAACTAAATCTGCTCCTACGTCAGCGGTTTTAGTAAAAATACCTCCACCACACTTAGCAAATAACGCTACACTGCTCGCACCAAAACTAAATCCTAAGACTACACCCGCTTCACCAGTTATCCAATATATTGCAGAAACACCAATTAGAGCTACACCTACTACAGCTAGACCCATAACAGCACCACCAAAGAAAGAGATATCAAAACCTTTTTTAATGCTTATAGTACATCCTTGAGCTGCTCTTGTATTCGCTTTAACTCCAACAACCATTCCTAAATAACCAGCCCACATTGATCCTACTGCACCTATTATATATGCTACCATATGAGCGATACTTAATTCCCCGGGATTAATTAAAAATAAAAGAGCAACCGCTAAACCTGCAACAAAGATTCCTAATATTTTGTATTGAACTTTTATAAAAGTTTTTGCTCCAGCTTCAATATAGCCTGCTACCTCAACCATTTTTTCATTTCCAGGATCTTCCTTTAGAACCAATTTAGCAAAGAAAGCCGCTAAAACTATTGACAAAGCACCGGCAATTAATGCTATAATTAAAATTATTGGTACAGCCATATTTTTTCACTTTTTTTTTGTTTTTTTTTAGATTTTTAGTAAAACTATATTTTAATAATATCAAACAAAATTTCCTAAATCATTAAAATATTTTGAATTTAAGAGAAATTAGTCTTCTAAGAAAAAGTAAAACATTATAAATTGAACTGAATGTTTATTATTCATTCAAAGTAATTAATAATAAATAGTTAAGGTCGAAATAAAACAAGAATTATTCAATAATTGATCCTAAATGACTTTAGAACAAAGCGAAGAAACCTTATTAGAGAAGACACGAGAAGAGGAGAGAGCTTACAATTGGTTAGACGCAGTTAAATTATATAAACAAGCAGTTAACTTTTATATGGATAAAAAATTACTCGAAAAAGCTGCTGAAAATAATAAAAATCTCGGATATGCTCACAGTAGAGCTGTTGATACAGTAGATACAGCGGAAGAATATATTAACCAGATTAAATGTGCTGTTGAAGCCTACAAAGAAGCAACAAATCTCTTTAAACAGCTTGGAAATAGATCTATTGAGCTTGAATGCGAAGCAGAAATGTTTTTTACAAGTGGGTTTCTCGCAACTTCTGATGCGGGAGGTCAGAAGGCATATCGTCAAGCTATTAAACTTTTCAGTGAATCTGCTATTAAACTTTTCAGTGAATATGGTAGAATAGTTATTGTTATTTGTCGAGATTTTCTTGATATGGATTTAAGAGTAGAATTAAAAAATTTCGAACCTCCGATTGATATAATTCTGAATCCTGCGTTCACACCAGTCACAGCCGATTTTAAAGCAGCTCACTTTGATGCCCGTAGATCTATTTATGCGTACTCATTTTTTGCCAACATTGGAGAATTTGGGGAATCTCTCATCTATACGCCTGAGAAAGATCGTACTGAACGAATTATTCCTGCAAAAAAGGAGGATATAATCTATAAAGATATAAATCTCTTCAAATTACGTTCAGAACGTAAAAAATGGGAAAAAGAGCAGACTAAAGAGCGATTATTTATCCAAAGTACCAGATAATAATATATCTTGAAATTTATTGTAATAAAAAAAAAGGAATTAGAATTAAAAAATAAACTAAGGAGCAATGGTTATCTGTTTTTTATCAAATTCCTCAGGGTCTCCGCCTTCTTCAAGAAACTCTGCAAAACGTTTTAAACCTTTTAAAACTATTTCTCCCGCTTTCACAAGAATTTTTTCGTTCTTTTCATCTTCAAATTCACCCCAAATTATGACTTCAACCATATCTCCTTTTGGGGCTAAAATATATCCCATAGTATTGAAAATACCATTTTCAATCTTCAGTGTAACTTTTTCATTTTCTATAGTCTCAATACGGGTAGAAGTAAAATCTCCAACTGTCGATTTAACAGCAAATTTATCTTGAGAGATTTCGGTCACTTTGTTTGCTGCTAGATTCCATTTAGGTCCTAGATGTGTATCATCTAAGATATCAAAAATTTTCTTCAGGGATGCGCGTTTATTTCGATTTTTCTTTCAACACGTAGCAATTCCATCACCGACAAATTAAAATTTGGATTCAAAATTTTGCATGTGACTTTAAGATAAATTCCTTTATATACATTTGTGTCATTTAAAACAACTGAATGAATCCCAAATTCGAATAATAAATAATTAATAAAAAAGTGTTTAGAAAGAGAAATCATAATATTAAATTATTAAGACCATTATATTAATTATAAATGGATAATACCAAAAAGTTTGAATTTTAGCTTGTTTCTATTCTCATTAAAATATTAATTGAATGCAAGAGGATAAATTTATGGACGAATTTAAGTGTGAGGTTTTAATTATTGGAGCTGGTCCAGCGGGATTTACAGCTGGAATTTATTGCGCCCGAGCCAATAGAGATGTTATTATTCTTGATGGAAAAGAACAATCAGCATTAGATAAAACAAAGGAAATTCAAAATTGGCCAGGAAAAATAGATATTAAAGGTAAAACGTTATTAGAAGAGTTTAGAGCGCATGTAGAGAGTTATTCTGAGAATGTCAGAATTATTAAAGGCGATGTTATCTCACTTATGCTTGGAATGGGAGTAAATATGACTTCCACCAGAACTGCTAATATTACATCTGATGTTGTAATAATCGCTACTGGGTGTGGAAATCGAAAAGAAATAATAAAGGGTGAGGGTGCTCTACTTGGTTTTGGTATTTCTTATTGTGCATTATGCGATGGACCATTATATAAAGATAAAACAGTTTATTTATATGGTTCAGATGAAGAAATGTTAGAAGATGCTTTAGCGCTTCATCAAATGGGCTGTTTAGTTCACATAATTACAAATGTAAGTATAGGAGAATTACCTGAAAAAGTATATGAAGTAAAGGAAAGTGGAATTGAAATCATTGAAAATACGGAAGTATTAGAAGCTATTGCTGATTCAGAAGGAATAATCCAAAAAATCTTATGCAAATCTACTAAACCTGTTTCAGATGATACTGAAGAAATAAAAGAGTTTGAGCTAAATTGTCTTTTTATTTTATCCCATATATCTTCAAATTCCATTTTTAAAAAATCGGGAGTAGAAATAGATGATAAAGGAAATATAAAAACTGATAATGAACAAAATACAAATCTTAAAGGAGTGTATGCTGCTGGAGATGTTACTGGAGGTGTATTTCAAGTAGTTTTTGCCACAGCTGAAGGTGCGCGTGCAGGTATAAATGCAAATAAGTATCTACGGCAATTAAAGAAAGGATAATTTAATTTTATAATATATGTGGATATTATACTAAAATATTTAGTAATTTTAAGATCTTATCTACATATTATGACTGAGTATAAGGTCTCTGATTTTGTTGACGACTTTTTAATTTCGAAAGAAGTTGAAGAAGGATGCACTTCCTCCACAATTAAGGCGTATAGATATGATCTTCAAAAATTTATTAATCTAGTGGGAGATCTCCAATTAAGTTCACCATTACTTCGCCAAAAAATTAGACTCTTTCTTAAAAAATTATATGAGATAAAATACACTAAAAAAGGTATAAGCCGGAAAATTGCCTCATTACGCTCATATTTTAAATTTTTAACACTAAACGAATTTATCATTAAAAATCCCATGAGTACGATTAAAACACCTAAAATAAAACTTGAAGAAAGCCTTCCTAAATTTTTGGATCTAAATGATATTGAATTAATTTTTAAAAAACTAAAAAACAAGCAGTTATTCAACACAAGAAAAAGCAACCGCTATTATTTGATTGTTAGGATATTATATGCTACTATGGCAAGAGTAAGTGAGCTATGTAATATTAAAATCCGGGATATAGATTTCGAAAAAGGATATATCAGATTACGTGGAAAAGGAAATAAGGAGAGAATTGTCCCAGTGGACCAAAAAACATTAGAAATTTTTAAGGAGTACCTCAAAAACAGGATCTACTACGATTCTGAAGACTATTTATTAGTCAACACAAGAAATCAGAAATTAAATCCTCGAGTGGTACAGGTAGATATTAAGACAATAAAAGAAAAATGTGGATTCCCAAATTCTAAAATTATCACACCTCACATTTTCAGACATACTGGAGCTACACATTTGAGAAGACAGGGTATGGATATTAGTGAGTTACAAGATATTTTAGGACATTCAAACCCAAATACAACACGAATATATGCAAAAAACTGTCCAGAACAATTGATAGAATCATATAATAAGATGCATCCACTTAGTACTTCTAAGATTGATTTTTAAATTTTTTTAAATTTAATATTTAATACTTTTATCAAGTAAAAAAAAAATTCTCCTTTCATAATTGATTTCTTAAATATAACTTTATCTGCCTAACATTTACCAAAGGTTGAACATATTCTTTAAAAATTCTATTAATCATATTTTCTATTAACTTCCTATTCTGAACAGTATTTACAAGACCAAAGACATTAGCTATATCTCCTAGACTTAAATCGGGATTTTCTTGTATTAATAAAGGTGTTAATATTGCTGCCAAAATCTTGTTTTGTTCTGATTTATAACTTTTGTTAAGACTCGTAAATATTTTTAGCAATTCTCCATCGTATTGAGGTTGTTTTGCACTTTTTTTTGTTTTGAGTCTGAGAGGTATTCCCTGCTTAATTAATTCATTTTGGGCTTTAGATACTATATTATTTCTTGGATTTCTCATTAAAATAATTGTTTTATTGTATATAAGAAGTTTTCTTAATCCTGTTAATAACCATTGTCCTTTTTGAAAATTGATAATTCGATCCATATCAGATCTCCAGATATAGTTAATTATTTTTCTCAAAAAATCTTGTTTAGCCCATACTTCAATACCAAGGTTGTTAAGGAAATGGAATCCTTCTCTTTTTAAATGAATAAAAATTTCATCTGGATCTAAAATTTTTTTTAATACTAATTTTTCTAACAGAGGTTTTAAAAAAAAAGCTCTCACATCTTTTTTACTTCCAGTTCTTTTAATAGTAAAACCATATTTTATTGCTTTTTTTTTAATTGTCATTGGATCTTGTATTCCAGCTGTATTAAAACTATCAAATCTAGCAAGTATTTCATTCCATGTAGAACAATCTTTAACAGCATCTTTAAGTGACTCTGGAGGGACAACTTTCATCATAGGATGCACTTTGCTATCTTTAAATGTTCCTTCTGTATAATCCCCCCAATCTCCAATGATTCTATTATAATAATCATTAATAGATAAATCATATCCTAACTCGTTATCGTATCTGTTCTCATAGATCGTAAACAATCTTTCAAAAATCTTTATTTCGCCTTTATTATCAGCAATACAAAGAATTTGAAACTCAAATTTATCATTAAATTTACGAACATCTCCTAAATCTCTTATATCTAAATGAAACTGAGAATCTCTTTTTTTATCTGGTTTATTAAAGGCTCGACCAAAATAACTTGTTAATCTGTACTCAACCGCATTAGCGGTATATCCAATCCTGACAATTTGTCTTTCTTTGTTGAGTATTCTGTAAAGGATAAAACTACCAAATTTGTTTTTATTATGTTCATTTTCCAGACCTTCCGTAATAACTCTATTTCGTTCTTCAAAATCTCTTTTAGATTCTATTATATGTAAGTTGATAATATTTTTAAATTGTTTCGCAAAGTCATTGTCATATTTCTTTATGTAAAAATTCAAGAATTTCATTATATTTTTTTCATATAATCGCCGTGCAATTACCGAAAAAGTTGTAAAACCCATATCTCTTGCCTTTCTTGCTTCATTTAAATATCCCTTAGTTATTACTAATACATTCCGTTTGACTTGTAGATTTATAAATTTTTCTTGTTCATTAGGAATCTCGGTTGACTCTGTTTTTTGAAAAATAATTTCGTTAGTAAAACCATAGGAAATAGGATAAAGACAAGGATTGTCATTACATAGATGAGGATTTTTAGAACAAGGAGAATTTTCAGATTTTTTTACATTTCCTTTTTTTTTTTTCTTTTCCATATATTAATTATATGATATGATAAATATAAAATTATGATCGCATTATTAATATTTATACATTAAAATTAATTGCGTTTACTAGAATTATTATGGACGAGGATGATTTTAGAAAACAATTCAAAAAGAAATCAGTTTTTAGACAGGCAAGTTCTCTTGACTTAAGTTTTGTTCCTGAAAACTTACACTGCCGTGACGATATTTTAAAGACGCTGATTTTCAATTTTAGAAGGATTTTAGAAGAAAAAGAGCAACCTTCAGTGAATTGCTTACTATTAGGAAAAGGAGGAGTGGGTAAGACCGCTATAGCTCGATATTTTGGTAGAAATTTTAGAACTATTGCGATTGAAAATGATGTCAAAATTTTTATTGAATATTTTAATTGCATCAATTTTCGTTCTAAAAGCAAAATAATTAGAGAGCTACTTGGCAAATATCAGCATGGTAGTGGACGGGGTTTCAGTGACGACGAAACACTAAAGCTTATTCTTTCGCAATTAATCCGGGAAAAAGGCTATATGTTATTAATCATTGACGAGATTCATCTTTTAAAATCCGATGATGTATTAGCATTTCTTGATATTGCAGAAACTTTTGGGCATCAAAATGCAAAACTCTCCTTACTTTTAATTTCAAGAAATAGGGATTGGATGAGAATAGAAAATGAGAGAGTTTTAAGTCGACTAAATGAAAAAATTGAACTTAGTCCTTATAATTTTGATGAATCTATGCAAATACTAAAATCTCGAAGTGAAATAGCACTAAAAGAGAATGTTATTAACGATGATCTTTTGACTATTGCTTCCCAAATAGTAGTTGACCATGAAAATATGAGACATGGAATCGAAATCCTACGAAAAAGTGGATTATTTTGTGATAAAGAAGGCTTAGATCGAATAACTGCAGATATTGTAAGAGAAGCCTCGAATGAAGTATATCCAACATTTAGGGGGGAAATCATTGATCAATTAAATGATCAAGAAATTTTAGCTTTATTTGGAATTACAAAATCCTTGATAAATAAGGATGAACCATTTACTCTTGTTGATAACGCTTTCGAAGAATATGAAGCTATTTGTGAAACTTATTCAATACCGCCTCATGTAAAGATGAGCTTTAGGAAATATGTGCGTCAACTTACACAACTTAAAATAGTAGCTTCAAAAACGGTAAGAATCGAGGAAGCCGCACGTGGAAGGCATCTCGAGATAACCCTATTAGATATACCATCAATAAAGTTAGCTGAATTACTAGAAGATATATTAGAAAAAAAATTTGGTAATTAATAAATATAAAAAAGGTTGTATGAAATACAACTCCATTTTTATTCTTTTCTGAAAGTGATTTAGTATCTTATCTTTTTTTTAGAATTTTTAATTTTAATCAATCTTTAAAAACTTTCTTTCTCAGATTTTGATTTAGAGTACCATTCTAACCATTCTTTTCGTCGATTTTTCTTTCTTGTAGAATCATCTACTGCTGTAACATTTTCATTCCTAATTTTCTTCCAGTAGCTATCAAGCTCTGCACGAGTTAAAGATAATCCACATGATTTACAGACGATCTGTTTAATGTCTGAATGGTACTTCATCAAGCCTCCGCACTTCAGGTGCAATGTGAAAATACAATTATACTTTCTGGGCAGCGAGCCATAAAATTACCAATCTCTTCTTTTTATTTCTATCATCTCTTAATTTAATAGAATTAATTAGCGTTAAAATATTTTTTTGTCTTAAATTATATAATATATTTATTAATATGAATTAAATAAACTTTTAATATGTGAAAACAAATGAAATCAGATGTATATTATTTTACTGCTCGAACTCAATCTCACGAAGAGAGTATGAGTAAATTCAAAGGTCCTCTTGCTCTAGAAAAGCTTAGAATTGAAGATAAAATTAAAAATGACGTAAAAATAGTAGTTAAAAGCCATTTCGGAGCATTGGAGAATACACGATATCTCCGTCCAAGTTACTTACGATTTTTATGCGATTATATTAAAGAGTTGGGTGGAATTCCTTCAGTAGCAGAATCTTGTGGGTGGGGAGCTCCAGAAAGTTTCTCAGGAATCCATACGGAATATAGTGGTAGAGCAACTGAAACTGAATACTTGGAAGTTGCCTTAAAGCATGGATTTACGAAAGAAACAATGGGATCTCCAATAATAATGTTAGATGGAGAAAATGGAACTGACTATGAAATTCAAAAGATTGATGGAAAATTATTTAAGGAGGTTTTAGTTGCAGGTCGGTTAAGAGAATTTGATTATATGGTAGTGGCATCACATTTTAAAGGACATTCCGAGGCAGGGTTCGGAGGAGCGATTAAAAATTTAGGAATCGGCTGTGTTTCTAAAGGTGGAAAAGTTCGTGCGCACACAGGGCCCCAATTCGATATAGATTTTAATTCTTGTAATCCAGATTGCATGAATTGTCTGAAAATATGTCCTACAAATGCTTTAACTAAAGATAAGGATGGAAAATTGAATTTTAAAGAAGAGTTATGCAAACTTTGTTTCATGTGCGCTTCTACCTATCTGTGTAAAGAAAAAGTATTCAATCTCGGAACTTCTACACGTGAGGAATTTATTACCCAGTTTGTTGATAATGCTAAGGGAGTTGTAAAATATTTCGGGAAAGATAAAATATTCTATATTAATTATGCTATAGATATCACATACCAATGTGATTGCACTGGTGGATCAGATATTCCATTCGTTCCAGATATTGGTGTCTTAGCCTCTATAGATCCGGTAGCGATAGATCAAGCAACTGTAGATCTTGTTCATCAATCTTCTATTAATCCACATTCAATTCTTTCGGAGATTAAAGATATTCCAACACAAGGACCCTTTAAGTGGTTTTCATATATCCCCCGTTTTGATGCAGAAGGATTGGATTTAAATCGTGATGGAGTAGAATCAAAACACTGGGAACAACAATTAATAGAAGCTGAAGAAATAGGTTTAGGAACAAGAAATTATAATCTAATTGAAATTAAAATAGAGAAAGAAAAAAGCGAATAATCTTAAGTTTCATTTAAATCAATGAAAAAACTGGATCTTATAGATGATTGAGTTTGAGATTGAAAATTTTGATAAGAATATAAAAATATACAAATTAGCGGATTTTACTTTTAAAGCGAGA
>LAZR01001863.1_pt1 | contig 12818 bp, 12 predicted proteins | sample 329461 | NCBI WGS metagenome assembly LAZR01 (sample SAMN03002196, study PRJNA259156) | marine sediment metagenome | biome: sea floor; feature: Hydrothermal impacted sediments; material: marine sediment; isolation source: Loki non-amplified sample from Loki's castle hydrothermal vent sediment ...
GCATCGTTAGTGAGAGTGTCAGCCTGGAACCGCAACCAGCCGGTGCGCGTCTGAGGTGCTGCGCCATCCCATGCCCGCATCTCAAAGCCGAGCTTCCTGGAGTCAAGTTGAGTTGCGGCGTTAGTGGGTTCGGCACCAGCGATCTGTGTGATCGCAATATTATTCGATTGGTTGACAATGAAGAGTGTAACAGTTTCGGATTGGAACCGAATTTTTCCGCCGGATGCGATATTGTTTACCAGAAGAGTCCCAGCGTTCTGAGTAAATGTCGTCAGGTTACTTACCGTGATGCTTCCGTCGTGAATGGCCCACGTCGGGTTTGAGAATGCGCCCAGTCCAAAATTCGTCGCGAACCGCGCCTTGTCCGTGAACAGGAAATAATTGCCTTCAGCCCCTTGTGTACCGAGCAGTAGACCATTGTTCGTTTGGACGGTACTATAAACAAATGAAAAATCACCAGAACTACCAAGTTTGACTCCTATATCATCATTGAATGTTGCACCAACAAAATGGACTGTCGGTTGTGTTTCAAATCGAGTAGTGCCATTCAATATCGTGAGGACAGGATTACCACCTGTTCTATTAAATACTAGATTTTGTCCTGCACGCGCTTCGATTGCTTTCGTCAGAATATTAAATGCGCCCGTATCCCAGTTGGCAGTAAGTGTCTGCGAGCCATCACGCAGTACGACAGCCCCGCTATCGACTAGCGTAGCGTCGGACACCTTGGCGTTCAAGCTGGAGAGCGTGTCGGCGGTATGCTCAGCGCCGCCCATCAAATGAGCAGTGGGAGTTCTCGCATCTGATAATCTTGAATCCCCAGTATCAATGAGCGTAGCATCACTGATTTTCAAATTCAGATTTGCCAGAGTGTCCGCGCTGTGCTCAGCTCCCCCGAGGGAGTGAGTAATGGGAGTTCTCGCGTCCGACAATCGAGCATCGGCCGTATCAATCAACGTAGCATCGGAGATTTTAGTGTTCAAGTTGGAAAGCGTATCTGCGGAGTGCAGTGCCCCAGCAAGAGCATGTACGCTGACTCCGTTTTGTTCGCCCCACGTCAAGTCAGGGTCTTTACGCCATAACGTTGCAGGAGTCTCTTGCTGATAGTACGTCCCGACCGGAGCGCCTGTGATAATTGCGGGAGCGCCAACGTTCGGATCACCGTCGAAGCCCGTGATCGCTACGGTCAGTAACGCAGGGCGTCTGGGCAATTCCAGGTTGATAAAATTTTCGAACTCCGTTGCCATTAGACCGTTTCCTCAACGTCGGTCAAAGTTGCGGTTCCACCAGAGTTTGCTCCCGCCGCTGCCGTATCAAGCCAGATCACATCAGTGGCCCCAACTCCAGCAGTAGGAGGAGTCCCCAATGCATCTATAGTGTACCCGTCTGTCACGGGAGGAGGAGTAGAAATAGGTTGTTTCAACGCTGTCTGATTTGTGGACGTAAAGATCCCCGCCGTGAGCTTCGTGAAGTCGATGACCTCAACACCCATCACAGTGATCGTGGCAAAGGCCGCAAAGGTCAGCGTGCGCTGCACAAACCCACCCAGCGTGTAAGTCGCGTCACCCGTGATCGCTGACGTTACGATCCCGGCCAAGTTTGTAGCTGACGGACTGGCCCATGTAAACGTTCCTTTGCCATCATCGTCATGGACTCCGAGCACCCGAGTCCAGACCGTGGGGCCCCCAACAAACCCACCGCCCTGGAAGATGCCTCGCGTAGCCCGGCCACCGCCGGTCTCTGCTGAGATAGTTGGTGCAGATAGAAGATCCTGATCCGCAGTGATCGTGATGACGTGAGTCTGCTCTGACGTGCCGTCGTTTCCACCAGAACGGAGCCGCACAGCAGGCTCCGTGACCGTGATCGCTGCCGCAACATTGGCAATATTAACTACTGCCTGGGCGACAGTCGTCGCATCATTCGCCGCCCTGTTTGCAGTGATGCGGAAATTATTCACGGTCACGTTATACGTTCCACCCAGCCGCGTAACCGACTTCGGATTCTCGAATGTAGTCAGGCTCGCAATGGTGAGCTCAGTAGTCGTCGGATCGTCATATACGATTGTGTCGAAATTCGACGCCGTGTTGACTACAGTGGCCGCCTCTACACCCTTAAGCGCCTGCTGACCACCAGGATATGTGACGGAACCGATGCTTACAGACGGGAACAGATTGTTCGTGAATACCAGATCAACAGCATCAGTAGTCCCGCCGCCTGAGTTCGTGTCATCCGTGGCGCTGAAGGCCCCGGTCACGCTGTCTCTTACGCGGACTCTGGCCGGACGAGCCACTGTTGTTGTTCCTTCATTATCGATGGTTCCCGTGACCACTGCGCTGGTTCCAGGTGTGACCGCGATACTGTCGAACTTGCACGCCCCGAAGTTCTGGATCTCTACTAGATCGAAAGACTTGTCTGCTGTGACAGAGATCTGGAACGTATCGTTTTCCTTGAGTTCGGCCTGACTGCCTGGGTAGCCTCCAGTGAAGCTCAGGGCCGCGATAACAGGAGGATCCACCAACGTGATAACGGCCGTGTCAGATGCCCCGGGGTTATCCTCTGGGTCTGTTAGCTGAGCGACCACGTCTCCGGTTGCGGCCAGGACGATGGGAACCGTGTCGCTGTATATTCCACCAGATTTGGTCAGGATCGCCGCATTTCCATCTACAGTCACCGAGGGAGATGAGCTCTCCACCAAAACGTTGAGAGCACCGCTTGACGCATCGGCAGACTGGAGGATCGTATCGTTTGGAGAATCCTGGAAAACCTTATTAGAGACAGTGTCGCCTCCGGGCTGCGGGGTTATGTCGACAATTCGGATCCACCCACTAAGCTGCTGAATCAATTCGATTTGATCCCCGGCGAACTTAAAATTGTCCGTGAGGGCATCTCCGCCAGCTCCTGTGTCTGGCGTATCCGGTATCAGAAACCCTTTTCTGACTGTGAATGCCATGCTATTGGGTCATCTCGTTCCAAAGGCCCCCTGTCATGCTGTTCCACTGCGGCTGAGTCAGTGAGTTCCATGACAGGACGATTGGCTTCTCCTTGATCTTGATTTTCCACTTCCCCCTGATAGTTCTTCCCAGGGGAACCTCATCTTCTGAGGGGATTATAATAAGGAGCGAATCGTCCCCCTCGGTCATATGGGCGGTTCCTTTGAGGACGAAGTGTCTCTCTTTTCGTTTTGTTTCGCTTTGGGTCCCGGTCGAGTTCGCCATCTACTCTTCGCCTTTGCCGGATTCAGTCAACATGATAATCGTGGTGATTTTCCGTGTGTCCATCAGCTATAGTTCATCCTGGTACCCGAGTACATCCATTGACGTATTATCTGCTGCATTACTTACTTGGTACTCAATTATTCTACTGCCATCACATGTCATTTGCAAAATGAACGTTGCAGAGACTCCCGCAGTAGAAACGCCAAGACGCAGGAAAATGACAGCGCCACTTGTATCTCCATTTTCTCGCAACTCAACCCGATTCGCTGCTGTACTAGTAGAGAAAAGAACCTGCAAGAAGACAAGAGTAACACCAGGCGGCGCATAGGTTGCCAGTGAAATATCGGCAAACACAGTAGCACTTCCACCGGCGATGACTCGTGTGTCGGTCAAGGCCACGCGGTAACGAATCTGCCTATTTTTACCTGAGCCAGTCTGCCGAAAGTCCAGGAAGTTACTAGGGCTATTGTTGCGAACCCAACCAACCCTGCGAAAAACCGTGTAAGTTCCTGGCAGAGTGGGGGCTGTGGCGCTTAACGACAGTAGCGAAGCTACAGCATTACCCCCGCCCGCAATCGCATAAACTGCATACCATTTGTTCGCGGCTTCTGCCCCAGTATCCAGACCATTCGCGCCTGACGCGGCAATGTTTGCAGTGAGGGTTGAACTCCATGCAATATTCTCTCCGTCCGCAGAATCACGAACTTTTCCTGCTTCAATATCCACGAGCGAGACTGAATTAAAGGTCAGTCTCGCGCCGTTTACATGTCCAGTTGGCATGACTGCATCGGGCACTGCGGAGATGTTCAAGACGCCAGAGATCGTAACCATCGGATCTGTCGCGTCGAATGTGGTGAAGTCCCACGTAATCGCGGCAATCTCGGCGAGTGTAGACGCTCCGTCCAGATCATCAACCTTCGAATAATATTCCGCAAAGACCGTTTCTATCCAATCGCCCATCTTTGCCGCTTCGGCGACGCGGGCAGCGCTCACACTCGCCTGCGACGCTCCGAGCAAGGCGTTGACCGCACGTTGTATGGTCGGCGAGTAACGGCTCTCAACGTACCGCGTCAAATCTAGCCACATGTCATTTATTCTGACCTTGCGCATCTCACTCGTGTTCTCGGCCACTGTGTAGTGCCCTATAAGAGTCCCGTCACCGGAAGTCTTCATGTGGTACTGCGTCTGCTGAGCACCTGTGCGGAAGGGCATCACTGCGTCCGGAGCGCCGCTGATCTTGGTCGTGGCGCTAGCGTGCTTGGTCGCCTGAACGACTGCAAGCGACACATCGGCTGTCAAGGCTTCGATCACGGTGCCGTCCGCTTCTAGGTATACAAATTTGGGCATCTAGTCTTCCTTGTCGGTGTCTTGAGACACCACGAAGTAGTCGAACTGTCCCGTAGAAGTCGAAGCTCCGCCAGCCGAGTCCACTTTCATGCCAGCGCCGAGCGCCGCAGTCGGGATGTTCGTAGTGCTAGGCGAACCTTCCGGAAGACCGTTGACGAATAACTGTGCGCTTGGCGTTCCACCAGGATCGTCGATTTCGATGCGGGGGCGATACCATGTATCAATGACGACAGTAGTTGTTCCTTGCTGAACCGTCTCCACGCCTCCGTTAGCCGTAACGACCGCGAATGTTCCCGCAACGCTAGGATCGAAGCGCACGTAGACCCCGTCCGATAGCGCCCCTCCTGTATCAAACCCAGCTCCGAGTCCAGCTTGGACTTGTTCAAGTATCGAGGATAGAATAGATTCCGTGATCTTACAAACCATTTCTATAATGATCTTGTTTGCTCCGCCGATTATGATGCTGTCGATAGACCCGTTTCCACCGAGGAATATATTTGAGAATGATAGGGCATTTGTCCCGCTAGTCAGTGCGATAATGCCTGGATGACCGGCTTCGGTAGGAGCCGAGACTGCTGAACCGGCACCATTGGCATCGACACTCCATCCCATCGAGCCCATCGGTGAGAGGAGGTCACGATTAAAAAAGTGGTCGTGGATTATCAAGTTCTTGCCGACGAAAAGATCGATTTCATCGAGCTTCTCAGGGCTAATGGTTCCGTCCGCGATCTGTTTGCCATCAACTTGAGGCATATCTCTTTACCTCTTAAGAGCCGTTGGCTAGATGATCGCCAGATAGTCGAAGCTGATCCGGTCCGTTGTGGCGAGCTCGAAACCGGCTTGAGAACCTCTCCAGTGAATCGTCGAGCTCGTCGTGATCGCCCCGAATGCCAGGGCGGTTGTTCCGCCGTCCGCCGAGAAGAACAGCTCTACCTCTCCGGTCTTCACGCCATCTCCGACAACAACCCCAACTCCGTTCACGAAGGTCCGAACGTATCCGGAACCAACGGGAGCTGAGGTCAGCGTAGCTGCCGTCGCGGCGTCGTCGTCAGATGCAGTGAGCGAGGCCGACACGTTTTTGTCAGTATCAACCTGTGTGTTGGCCTTGACGCCGGAAGCCGAAACGCTGACCGTATCGCCATCTGCCTGAACCGCAAGGGTCGAACCAGCGCCTCCAGTTAGGCCATCTCCAGCCGCCGCTGCTGAGATCCGAAGGTTGTCTGAACCGTCGTCCTCAAGCCCGGCACCGGCAATATCAGCAGGCTCAACGGCGATCTCTGTCGCGATGAACTTCAGTCCATTTCCAAGATCTGCGGTGACATTGTCTCCGACGATCTCGATCCCGTCGCCGACATTCACGTTCAGCGTGTTTGTGATCTTGCTGAGTCCATCTCCGGCGGTGACCAGTCCCAGGCCTGAGAACTGGATCCATGTACCCGTTGGGACAACGCCGTCGAATACATATGCCTTGTTCTCATTGACGCTTCCTTCTCCCGCGACCAAGATTCCTTCGCCGTCGGGGCTAGCCGCCAATGCAGGAGTTACGCTCGTTCCGTCCCACTCAGCTATCTTGCCGTCGTCAAGGCTTCCGGTTAGAGGGGAAAGTAGCGTTGCGGTAGTGGACACGATCGCCCTGGTTCCGACGGGAGGGAACCCGCCGGAATTTGTCACGATCAGCTTCCATTCGGTTCCGTTAAACTCCGCAATATCCCCTGCCGAAAGGGCATCAGAAGACCCGGCCGTAGGAGTCCCGGCGTCTGTCGCGACGACAGCGTCGCCCAGGGCCGGCGTCAAGCCATTGATGCCAGCAATGGTCAGGTTGGCATGGTATCCGTTGACCGACGCGGGATTGACCCATGTTATGCCAGCTATCGCACCATCTAACTGGCCCTTGTTGACAGCGTCACCTGAAGCAGTGCCGTCAGCCACGCCGGTGAGCCTGTTGCTCCCCATGGACTGATCGCTGGTGTATGGGTTGGTTCCGGCAGCTATGATGACAGTTGAGTCAACCTGCGCATCAGTGATTGTTCCAGGCTTGATCTGTTTTCCGGCAATCTGGGGCATCTTTTTTATCCTCGACTAGATGTTCACATTGTAATTGAAGCTTATCCGGTCTATTCCTGCAAGCTGGAATCCGGCCACAGAGCCGTTCCAGCGCATGGTGTCCCCGGCGACTATGTCTCTGATCAGGCGTGCGGTTGCTCCACTATCGCCCGAGAAGTAGCATTCTACGCCCGCCTTGACTCCGTCTCCCAGTCTGCATGGGACTCCGTTAACCGTCGCTTCGACGTGCCCGTCGAAGGCCGGTGTAAAGGCGACGGCGGTCCCTGTCGCCTGGTCGTTGTCAGTGGTCGTGGTTGACGCAGCCATGTTTTTGTTTGCCGATGTTGGGACCGCTGGAGCATTGTCCAAAGTCTCAAGCGCCAATTGAACGTTGGTGTCCGCCGCGCTAAGTGCCCCGTCGAACGCCGTCGTGACCACCGAGACGCCGCTGGCTATTACGCCGCCGCCGGTCCCTATTATGTCGTCTATTCCCTTTAGGTGGGCCGTAAGGTGTTCTGTGCTCGTGACTTCCGCTGGACTCGTATCCGGCGTATAGTTCGTCGGCAAGAAGTCAATGTCGAGCTGGTCCCCATCGATCTCGTCCGTCCCGCCGCGGATATGTGTGGGCGCATGCGCAGGCGGGTCTGTTACTGGCGGAAGTACGCCAGCGCCGGACTCTTCTTCGAGATCCACCTCCCAGATGATCTCCAGCTCTCGTCCGACGAGAGCCTGATGATTCGTCGGGATTGGAATTGAAAGCGTTGCGTCGCCCGGGGTTAAGAGAGCCGTCCCCTTAAGGACAACCCCTTTGTCCAGGATTGATTCGCTAGTCTGTGTTCCCGTTACCGTTGCCATTTTTTATCTTTTTCGCGTACCTAGGAGATAGTGCCAGCAGCAACATCTCTTTTGTCCGAAGTCAGATCATGTGCCATTCTTCCATCCTCTCGGATCATTAGACCTTCGTGTACCAGAGTTCTACATGAGACTTGTCGAATGCCGAAGCATCCCCTGCCACAGAAATGTTAACAATGGTATCGTTGACAGCAACACCAATATCTCCGTTTGATTGATTTCCAACATCAACATGCGGTAGAGGGATCTGATTGCCGTTTGTATCCTCGGCAAAACCTCGAATGAACACAACCACATCCATTCCGGTGATGTTGTGAGCTACTAAACTTGACCCACTGGCAGGCAATGCCCCCGTGTCAATCACTTTACGGAAGACCGCTTTACCATCGATCCAGAATGTTCCTGTTACCGCTTCGCTCGTTGAGAATTTATGGACCCCTATGAACGAAAGTCCTCCTGCACCATCAGCGACTAGGACTTCTCCGGAAGCGGCAGCCCCAGAGCCAAGGGCGGAAGCGTCTTCCGCCTCCGTCAAAACTTCGGGATCTAGCTGCTTTTTAGGTACTGTGTGTAGTGCCATCTTTTATTCCTAGACCGTTTTGCTTGTTCGACGCGGCGGCTTCTGCTCTGGATTCGGCCGCATATCGACGGTTTGCTTTTGTTGTTCCTTGAGAAACTGCCTAACAAGCGCAGCGGTCTCTGGATGGCTTTTGGCATACATACTGATCGCCATTTCTCTTTGATCTTCAGGGAGGCTTCCAAGCCCTTGCGCCCACGTCCGGACCATCTCGATCGTGTTGACCTGCGCGGCGCCACCCTCTCCGCCTCCACCGCCAGTTACGAGTCCACCCTTAGCCATGGCAATCTGCTGGCCGCCGCCCTGGGCCTTCTCATTGCCCTGCTGGGCCTTGCCTTGTGGGCTGCCTTTTGATGCGCCCTGTCCGCCGCCCTGTACAGGCTGACCCCCCTGCTGGGCCATCATCTGGTTCTGGGCGGCCATCTGCTGCTGCATGCCCTCGACCTGAGCGATGTTGTTGGCCCTGGCCACTTCAAGGTTCGCAACGGCCTGGTACTTCGCTCCGACCACTTGCGTCATCCCAGACAGCTCGGCCTGCTGGATCAGGGTCTTGCGCTGAAGCTCGATGAGCTCGATCTGCTCGGTCTTGCGCAGTAGTAGCTCGTCTTCGAAGTCGAATCCGGACTGCCCGAGAAGCGTCGTATCTGACAATTTCCCGAGCTGGTTGAGCTGCATGGCGAGCTGCTTCTGCTGAACGTCGTCCGCCATCCTGAAGTCGATCATCTTGACTTTGATTTTCGGCAGACGGAAATAGCGTTGCAGCCGCGGCAGCAGGAATTCGTTCAGGAACTCGTCCAGGAGCTCCCGGTCGGTCAGGAAGTGATTCTCCAGGATGCGCAGAGAGACCGAAGAGCCACTCCAGGAGAGCCCGCCAAAAATCAGTTCCAGAGGTACTCCAAGCCCGCCAGCAATCTGGCCTTGCAGGATCTTTTCTTCCTGCCATACCAAGAGCAGCTTGCCGTCCCCTCCGAAGGTGTTGGTCCCGATGGGGAGCGGCATGACCGAGATGTGGTTCGGATCCTGGCGCCAGCGGCTGACCTCTTTCTCTATTTCGTTCTTCCATGAGCCCAGGTTCAGATTGACGTAGGGCGATGTATCTGCATTGGCTGATGGGAAGATGATCCGCCAGGGGACAATGTGCTCTAGGCTGATCGCCTCGTTGGCCTTCCTGAGAATCTGTAGCCAGTATGCATCCTTGAGGACCGGGAGGATGATCGGCATCCCCCAGCCCATATCGTTGTCTGCGATCCCAGGACGCTTGAAGTGGAACAGGTTCTCTGGGTCCAGTTCAATATCCTGGTTCTTCCGAGCTGCCTCCAGGAAGATGTATGGCGCTCTCTCGATCCAGAACTTCTTCCCTGCGATGATCGATTTCTTGTCCTTGTTCGGAATCTTGTAGACGTACACCCTCTCGTCCGTCGGTCCGCAGTGATCGATGTTGATATTAAACGGGTTCCACCGGATCAGCCGGCATTTGGAGCGGTTCTTAACCTCAACATCGTTGACCTTGTACTCGACGGCCTGGTTACACTTTGGGCACTCGCCGAAGAACTTCAAGTCCTTCCATTTGTAGGAGGTCTTTTCGATCGCCGTCCTACTGTCGCAGCTCTCGCAGACCAAGTACCTTTTGAACGGGTACATGATCGAGAGAAAGGCATTCCCGTAGGTGTTGTAGTCCAGCAACGACTCGATCTGCCGAGACTTGATCTTGAGCGTGCTCTCAAGAAGGGTCTTCCACTTCTCCTTCGTGCTTTGGTCCAAGGAGGTTCCCGAGTAAGACTGGTAGATCAGGCCGGTGATCGGATATTCGGAGATTTTGAAGATAATCGGGCTGATGATCGAGTGGGAATAGAAGAAGAATCTACACCACTTGAACAGCTCTTTGACCGATGGCGGCACATAGGTCGATGCAATATCGAAGAACGGGCTCGGGTAATTGAAGTTACCCTGCCTTCTTACGAGATTAAATTGGCTCTGCGTGGTAGCCATGCGCTACTTTTTCACCATAGACATTGCGAACAGTGGCGCCAGCGCGTAGAGTGCTCCAGCACCTGCGCTAGTCAGACCTCTTGAGAGCGCCCATGGAGCTTCGCTTTTCTTCGGGAACTTCTTTTTAAGTTTCTTCTCGATCTTCTTTTCGGCGTATCCTTTGGCCGTCCCAACAGTGATCCCCGTCAAAGCTCCGAGCCCAGCGCCAACGGCGATCTGCTTCTTGGTCAGCGCCACCTTCTCGATCTCGTCGACGAATGCCGATATGACACTTCTATCGATCATCGGCCATCTCCTCGACGTAGACCTGGATGGCTTGCAATCTTATCAGATTGACGCCGATTTCGCTCTCCTGAACTTCAATTTCTTCCAGGTCCTTGATCATGTTCCATGCCGCTCTTACGTCCTTCGCCAGTGATCCTAATGGTTGCTGCTGTGCGAATCCGAGTTCCTCGGGGAACAGAACCAGCCCTGCGTCCTTGCAGGCTGCCATGGCGTAGACTGCGACCTCCTCTGAAAAGGGGATGCTTGGTCGCATATAGGATGCCTCTCCGACGGCCCAGGCCATTTCTCCGGGGCTGGGAGGCTCGATAGTAAAGAAGTCAGGGATGTGGCCAGAGAAGGCTTGGGCGACTTTCTCGAAGACGTTCCAGTCTTTCCAGAATGCGTCGGTGAGATAGATGAGCTTCGCGGCATTGATCTTGTTCCTCGCCAGCTCTGAGAGATTGGTTCCGAAGTCTTTCTCAATGGTGGCCCAAAGAGTCTCGGGCTCCCATTCAAACCATTGGCGGTCGTACTTCTCAACCAGCCTCTGGATGTACCATGACGGGGCCTTGCTCTCCTGCCATGGGCCCCCTCTCTTCGGTTCCTCCGCTGCTAGCTTCTGGATCGACCCGTTGACACGTGAAGGACGGAATGCTTCCACGAAGCACTCTTCAGGAGTTTTGATTCGCCCGTCTTCGTCCAGGGACACTATCGCTGCCTCGGCTCTTGTCATGCGTGGTCATTTCCCGCTCAGCGGGGTCTTGTACGGAGGCCCAACTTTTTGCTTTCCGGGACGGCCTTGGCGACTGGAGATTCTAGCCTTCATGGCTGCCGGCATCTCTGGATGCTCACGCTTGAGAGCCCGGTAGATCCTCTTCACGCTTTCCGGTCGATCCTGGGCCGTAAAGCTCGGCATGTCGCGTGCGACCTTCTCGATGAGTTTCACGGCCTACTCCTTCTCTCTCATTAGAGACAGCATGAGCTGCTGATCAGGAGATGCTAGCTTCTGGAAGTTCTCGATGGGGTTCTTCTGGAACTCAGCGACGAAGTCCGGGTTGAAGTGCATCTTCAGGACCTTCTCGTCGCTGGCGAGCGCCGCGATCTTGTCCCGGTAGACCGCATGTCCCTGGACGTAGATCGGTTTCTCGATCGGGATGCCGCCGAACGTTGCCTGGTACGGGTCGATGATCGTGGCGTCCCAGTAGTCGTTCAGCCCGTGCATCCGGTCAAAGGTCTCCAGGGACTGAGCAAACCGAGACGGCTCCATGCTGGCGCGCTTTTCGAACAGGAGATCCAGGGTCCTCGTGGCCATGTCGTCGTTCTGAAGAGCGTTCTTTCTCTCGGATATGGCGACTTTAAGGACATTTGAGTAGCGGCCCGTGGCGTACTTCTCAAGGAATTCGGCATCGTTGACAGCGATCTCGACTTCCATGTCGGCGGCCTTCTTGGTGATGTTGTCGGCCATCTGGTTGCGCCAGGACGGCTCGATCTGCTTCCAGTTTTCCCGGAAGTACGCCGCGGCGGTCTTGACGAGTTTCTCGGTGTTAATGGGATACTTCCGCACCCCGGTGTCCGTGATCAAGGCGTAGTCGTCATCGGCCAGGCGAGTCCGTGGGGCCGGCGCGCTCGCGTCGATCTCTGCGAGTTTAACCGCATTGTCCTGGACCTCCGGGTCCGCCCACTTCTCGACGACCCCAGTGGTACCGATACCGTGCGCCGAGCAGGCAATCTTGATGAACGTCGCCGCCACCTTTCTGACAGGCTCCGGGAGACTCCCCTCGGCTACCTTCGTGAAGTACCACCGAGACAGCGCCGTGTCGTCGCTGGTCTTAATGGGGTACTTCCTGATGACGCTGCCGGTCTTCGTGATCAGGTTGAGGGCGAAAGCAGCATCAGGCAGGTTGCCTGGCTCCATGTTGATCTCGTACTCAGCGAGATCACCAATGGAGTCTCTGCCCACAGGCATCCCCACGGCCACGTCATCGTTCGCGTCAACGACACTTTGCAAGAAGCTCATATTCATCTCCTTGGGTTACCCTTCTTACCTTTTTAGGTAAATATAGTAACCCTAGTCTTTTATGGAGTTATTGTATGTTTTCGAAGGGATTAGTCAAAGGAAATTACAGCGAAATCACGGTATAAGAAACTACTCCAGGACTTACCATGCTTACTCTTCTTACACGAAGGAGGAAATCGATGGATGGAAATGAGGGGGAGTTCGCGGGCCTTTCCCGTGGAAAAGACGGGGACATAATGATCGACTGCCCGTACTGCTCCTTCAAAAGGCCTGTCGCGGCATGCCTGGCAACATGCGAGTACAACATAGTCAATTGGTGCCCCAAGATCAAAGAGGTTTCGGTAGAGATTCTGGACGAGGTGGCGCCGAAAGCCCTACAGGGAAAGCCTCATCTTGAAGATGCCTGGTCCGAGAGAAAGAACTTCTTCGTCGAACCGGTGCGCGACGTAAGATCCAACTATGAAGATGATTTCGATCCAGAGACCCATGGCGGGGGTGGCGTGAAGACAGCAGG
>LAZR01001864.1_pt1 | contig 12813 bp, 13 predicted proteins | sample 329461 | NCBI WGS metagenome assembly LAZR01 (sample SAMN03002196, study PRJNA259156) | marine sediment metagenome | biome: sea floor; feature: Hydrothermal impacted sediments; material: marine sediment; isolation source: Loki non-amplified sample from Loki's castle hydrothermal vent sediment ...
TTCTTCGACCGTATTAGGATCTAAGAAGTTTAAAGTTGCTGCTATAGATGATAGGAGGGAGTTTCCGTCTTGTGGAGTAAAACAGAAGCCTGTGACGATATAACCGTTGTGAGTTGGACGTACTGCGATAGTGGGTCTCACTACCACAGTTTGACTTAAAATACGCCCATATAGCCCGTGATCGCGTCCAAATGAGAACACTTTGTTAGCTGTAGTTTTATCTGTTAAAGCCACATATGGGTTGTCTTTGAAGCGTTGTATGACTCCTTCAGCAGTACTTCTGTCTAATCCGATATGATCTACATGCACTGAGAATCGTATGGCATGCATATACTGTGTGTTGAGCTTGATTGCACTGGAAAACAGCTTTATACATGGAAATTGGTCCTTCATAAGATAAAATGCATCACGTGCATGATGGGTTCCGTATTCACTATCTCCGTGTTTTTCAACTGTTGTAGATGGAACAAATCCACCATCTTGTGAGATATCATTCGCTCTTCTTAAACACACGAAGTCTCCAGAAAATATTCCACCAGGCGTAACTGATGAAAATGGCTGTTCTAGACTTTTAATGATTGCCGCAATATTATGTGTATTACAGCTCACTACATGAACAAACTGGTCTTCTTCTGAAAGTTCAGTTAATCCTCTAGCGTACATTTTGCCGAAACCAAATTCGCTACCTTGAGCAATAAAACCTTTGATTTTATCACTATATTTATCGTAATACTGGGATTTGTTTAATAAACCTATGCCGCTTGGTGTGCAATCAATAACAACTGTTGCACGTTCGATTGCTTCCTCTTTAGTAAATGAGACTTTAAGATCCATCTTTTCGAATGCTTGGGCTTTATCGTCGTCTACAGAAAGCAATGCCCCACGTAACATCATCTGTGTAATTTTTGGTTTATCTTCTCCGAATGGAGTGTTTTTGTGAAATGTAACTTCATCTATACCAAACTTATCTTTATGCCTGGCAAGCAAGCCGATAAGTGGCTCGCCTATTGTGCCAGTTCCAATAATGTGTACAATTTTCATTATTGTCCTTTTGGTGGCATCAAAAACGCAACTAAATTCCTTCCTTCAAATTTTGGCTGTTTATCTACTGATGCAACACCTTCATCAACTAAAGGCTGAATTAGCTCGTTCATCTTTTTCAAACCAGCACTTCTGAACGCCATTTGACGTCCTTTAAAACGCATAGTTACCTTGGTCTTTAATCCTTTTCCTAAAAACTCACGAATGTGTTTGGATTTTACATCTAGATCGTGTGCCTCTGTTAAAGGTCCAAGTTTAACTTCTTTTACTTTATGGGTTCGGCGTTTAGATCGTTGTTGTTTTTTCTTCTTATTTCTTTCATATTTTAACTTTCCCTCATCTGCGATTCTATAAACGCCCTTTGTCTTCATAGTTAAATCTTTTCCTGCTTCTTTAGCTATTCTTTCTGCTTCTTCTATTGTAACATTACCGATTTTACTACCGTCTTCACCAATAAGTACTATTAAACTCATATATTGCATTATCTCCTTCTGATAAAAATTATCTAAATGACCTCATCATGGGTCGTGTGCTCTTCTTTCATTTTTATTAAAATGTTTTGTATGTTTTCGTTAGTTGCACATAGCTTTCGTATCTTTTTTAATGCTCCTCCATACCGTTTCTTTTGATTGTTATAATCAATATTTCCTTGAAGTATTTTGTGTATTGTAGTCTGGTGTTTTCCTAATTCCGTAGATATTTCATTTTGTGTTTTCCCTTCAAGGTATGTCATTTTCATTACCTCCCGTTGCTTGTCTGTGAGGCAATTCTCTATAATATCCATTACCTCATATAATAATTCATTTTTCAGAACCTGAAATTCTTCTGAACATGCATGTGAATTTAAAAAAGATTCCATGCTATCTTCATTAGCAAAATTATTTAGCAAACTGGGATCAATACTTATTTCGACATAATTATTGATAATATCTGGGTCGCCAGAACTACTACAAGTAAAATTCTTAGGCATTCATTTTCCTCCTGAATACTTACCATAGTGTTTCTATTTCTAAACCATTAAAGTCTATCCTTTCCTCCCGAAATAGATTAACGTCGCCGCCCTTGCGTAGATATTCATCAAGGTCTTTATATCCTTTTGGAGTAAACTCACAAGTAAGATTAATGCCGTCAGTATCTCTCGTTTCCATAGCTTTTTTCGCACTTATGCGTCCGGGCTCATCATTATCAAACAACAAACTGATATTGCTTGCGTACCGAGATAAAATTATAAGCTGTCTTTCCGAAAATATCGTTCCACTTGTGGCAACAACATTTCGAATTCCTTTTTGATGCGCCATAATCGCATCAAAATACCCCTCTACAATAAAACATTTATCAGCTTCTTTGATCGCCTCAACAGCACGATCAAGCCCATAGAGATGGAAAGTTTTCTTATAAACGCTATTTCTATACTTTGGAATTCCCATTTTCTTTCGCTTTTTCTCACTGAGTAGTGTTCGACAGCCAATGGCTATTGTCTGTCCATGTAAATCGCGAACTGGGATTACTATAGGATATAATTGGAACTGGCTTCTTTCTGCGTTCCAAACAATATTACGTTCTCTTAATTCTTTGGGATCCAAATTATACTTATATAGATCCCTCAGATCTTCGGGAAATGCACCTAATTTATAGGTGCTGATTGTTTCGTCGGTCATACCACGACAAACCTTGAGGTAATACATCAAGGAATCGTTCTTAAGTAATAATTTATGACAAACGTTTGTTAGTTTTTCAAAAAACTCTTTGCTCATTTTGTGGCTTTCTTTTTTGTCACCTTTTTCTTTGTAGTCTTCTTGGTAGATACTTTGATTTCTGTTGTATCTACTCTCTCAAGTCCACCTGCTTCTTCCATAGCCATCTTAAACGCTGCATGAATTGTGATTGGCTCGTGACAGGTCTTGCACAACGTATCGTTGTTCTGATCCATCACAACTTCACGATTAGCTCTACAAGCTGGACATGCCAACATAAAAGCCTTTCGCTCTGTTCTTACGATTTGTCCAAAGCTTTTCAATGTACGTTTCATTGCATCTGAAATATTGGTAATAGACCGGCCACATTCGCCACACAATACTTCTTTGGTTATATCATTAAATAGGGCGTTGGATGATTGCAAACATCCTTTGTTATCACATGTAATTAACATTTTATTCCTCTTCCTTTGGGTCTTCCGACTCCTCTTCTTTTAAGATTGGAGGTTTAACACAGTTTCGTTTAGCCTCTTTTGCTCTTTCTAATACAGAAAGCTGTAATTCTTCATCCAGCAATGCAGTTGCCATTGCATCCTTACCATTATATTTTACACCATCGAGTATCCAAGTTTTGGTACTTGGTCGATCAATTATACCATATCGTGCACCAATATCTCGAACCTCAATGTTTCTGTCTATTACACCTTCGAGGTATTTAATTCCAAATTCAGCAACTCTAAATGGAGGGGCTTTTTTATTCTTTCCTACTTTCGCCCTTATGTGATGTCCAACTTGTTCTCCATCTTCTTCAATTCTTGACTCTTTGCTATTTATCATACCAAAATTAATCATCTGCGAACATGCATGTTTTAGTGCCTGTCCACCGGGCGCACTAGTAGGATCACCATACGTTACGCCTGGAGTAAATCTTAATTGATTGATTGCGATAAATAGAATGCCTGTCTGTGTTAGGAGGGGAGTTAGCTTTCTTAACTCTGGTGGTAGGAATCTTGCCATTAATGCCATATTGGCCTTACCTGCTTTACTTGCTTCTTCCATTGGTACTATCATTGCTGGTACACTATCTAGGACTATAATTCCGAGTCCTGTTCCGCCTGTCTCTAATTCAATATCTAGAATGCCAGGCCTTACTTTCTTTATTTCTCCAGTATTTTTGTTCGGCTTTCCTGGAACGCCGACTAATCTATCAAATATCATTGCTGCTTTATTTTCTCTATATACATATAATCTTTCTGTATCTACTCCAATACTTTCTGCCCACCCTCGATGAAATGAAAACTCTGCATCAATAAACATAGCCCAATTGTCAGGGTTTTGCTTCTGCCACTTTGCGATTGCGGCTAAGGACATTAGTGTCTTACCGGATTGTTCGAACCCGGCAAACTGCACAATATGGCCTTTTGGCATTCCCCAAATTCCAAGTGCATCATCAAGTGCATAGCTACCAGTAGATATGGCATCCGAATAGGTAGTCATGTCGCTGTTGCCGGCGAAAAGTCCTTCCTCTCCATGCTGTTTTTCCATTTCCTTACAAATGTAAGCCATTGATTTCTTCTTACTCATGTTTTCCCACCTCAAGATATTTGAAATCTTCCTTAAATTTACCTTCCAACAAAAATTCTTTTATTACGTCTGTTCTAATGGCAAATCCTATATATGGTAATGGTATTTGTATACACCTTTCTCCAACTAGTTTGCCATTCTCATCATATAATTCGTAGCAATGATCTGATTCTAAAACCTTAACAGAAAACATTATTCCAGCCAGTTTACCATCCATTGTGAAAACGCCGCCGCCTGAACTACCATAAATGACTCCACCACTAATTTCGATTGCCGGAACACCGCGTGAAATTCTATATATAGACCCAACAATACCTTTTTTCAACGATCTAAAGATGTATTGAGGATTAGATACGGTGTATATATCTTCTCCCAATCTAAGATTTCTATCTGATATTATTGCAAATTCTAATGGAGAAACTGTATTAATTTCTATTATAGCTAAATCTCGTTTTTTACTTTCGTCAAAATCAATTACATCAAATTGCATCGGAATTTCAAGTAAATTATTTCCAATAAGTATTTGAACTATCAAACCTATGTCGATATTTTTTAAACATCCGGGACATTCAATTTCGTCAATGACATTTTCTATATTATGGCGAGCTGTTAATACGAGTGTTCTTCCTATCTCTGAATATACTACAACACCAGTTGAGTTTCCAACGATAATTACTGTTTCAGACACTCTCTCCGCTACTGTGCGTGTATCTACTACTTTCTTCTCGATACTATAATCTGCTGTGAAACAGAAAACTAACATGACCGCCATTAAGGCCACAATTAGCTTTTTCAAGTTAACCTCCAAGTTAAATCTTTATACTTCTTAATTTTTCCAAAATATCCTTCTCTTTTTCTGAGATTTCTTTTGGTAGACTAACCTTAATACAAACCATGTGATTGCCATTATCTACTCTTCCACTTACACCTTTATGTTTGATTTTAAGGATAGTTTCTGGTTGTGTTCCAGCTGGAATCTTGAGTTTTACTTGCCCGTGTATCGTTTCTACTGGTATTTTAACCCCAAGTATAGCATCTATGTATCCAATGGTTTTTTCAGAATAAACGTGTATGCCGTTTCGTTTGAATTTTGGATGTGATGCAATCAAAACAGTTAGATACATATCACCACTTTCCGCACCATATGGACTAGGCATTCCCTTTCCGGTAAGCCGCATAGTCATTCCGTCATCAAGTCCAGCCGGAACCGTAACTTTTAAGATTTCATTTCTGGTCTTTATTCCATGCCCAAAACAATCTGTACATTTTTCAATTACAATATGTCCTTGTCCTTGGCATTCGTGGCACGTTTGTAAAATTTGCATAAACCCTTGATTGTATCCGACCTTGCCAGCGCCGCCGCACATATTACATGGTCGAATCTTAGTTCCATCTTTGGAACCATTTCCCTTACAAGTATTACATTCATATGGATAATCTATCGATATCTTTTTCACGCAACCATGGGCTGCGTCCATAAAACTAATTCTAATCGATTTATGTGCGTCGCTACCGCGAACACTTCTGCGTCCAAACCCACCCATATTAGCGAATGGATCGTATCCACCAGGAAATCCAGAACCTGGTTGATATTGTGATTGAGGACCTCCCTCACCGTATAAATCATACTGCTGACGCTTTTCTGCATCATTTAATAATTCATAAGCTGCCGAAACTTCTTTAAACTTATCTTCGGATTTTGGATCATCTGGGTTTTTATCTGGATGTGTTTGTTTGGCTAAATCACGATATGCCTTTTTGATTTCGCCCGCATCGGCATCTTTTTTTACACCGAGAGTTTTATAAGGATCTTTCATTTCTTCCTCTTTTTTCTCTTACGTCGTTTCTTTTTAGAACGTAAGTCTTTTTCGCTTAGTCCTTGCTTCTCCATTACATGCCCGGCCAAACATAAAGCTATTGCGTCAACAATGTCATTGTGTTTCTTAAAATCGAAATCAAGTTTGTACTTATCATTTAATGTATTGAATACAATTTCTTTATTATTGGTTATATTTATTATCTTTCTGACCTGTATAGCCATAATACTTATTGGATCTTTACCAGTTATTTCATATATTGCTTTTATTGCAACACCACGAAATAAAGATAAAATCTTAAAAGTTTTTATATTAGGTCCTTTAAATATATCTTCCATGACAATTTCGTCTGGGTTATATTGCTCTATTAATTCTTTTAAAGCGATTTCAAATGCCACCAGACGCTTCCCCATAGACTCATTATATTTAATGTTTATTAAACCAAGATATTTTTTATTTATTCGTCCATTATTAATAAGTGCCCATCCAGTTCTACGGGATGCTATATCTATTCCTAATACAGTAGTCATAATATTTATCTCCTACTGTATTATAGATATTGGCATATTATAATATTTTATGCCCTTTTGCTAAATTATCCTGTGCCCAAAGTGGCTGTAAATTTGTATAATTGCAGGCTTTTAGAAATTGTTCCCTATCGGATAAATCAAATGATATTAATGGTTTTACGTGATCTATGTGCCATCCATATAGTCCGTAATTTTCCCAAGTCATTGATTCGCCAGTCTTAGAATTAGAATAAAATTGTTTTTCGAGATATTTTTTTAATTTCTCTACTGTACACCCCAGGTCTTTTACAGCTGATCCATTTTTGACCATTCCTCTTACACACCGATTAACACGTGCTCTTAAATTTCTTTTAATTCTAAATTGTATATCATTTTTCGCCATTCGTTTATTGTAGTCACTTTTATAATTAGGATTTTCTTTTCCCCACGCTCTTTTGGCCTCCGCTACTTTATCTGGATTTTCTTTGCGATATTTTTTTGAATATTCCTTATTTTTCTTATCACATTTTTCTTTATTATTGTAATAATAGTCAGAACTTTACTTTTTTATATTTTTGTTATTCTTTGTATAATAGAAAGTATTGTACATCTTTACACATATCATACACTCTGTACTAAAACCATCTGATTTTGAACTATTTTTATAGAAATCCTTAACAGGTTTATCCAATTTACATTTATAACATTTTTTAGTTTTCATTCACAAAATAAAAGGGGTGCTACAGCACCCCTTTCCCAAATTAGATTTTATTCGCCAAAATCGAAATCGTCGTCATCATCAGTAGATGTCTCAACTGCGACATTTTCAAAACTATTGTCGACAGAACTTTCTTCTGCTACTGGTGACATACCGACTTTCTCTCGAACTTCAGCTGCTGTTGGAGCTTCAACCATCTTAGCAAGATCTATTCGCGCTAAGAATTCCTTAACCATACCTTTTTCATCATCAGCAAGAGGTTCTTTTGTACCATCTGGCTGAACGATATAAAGCGGTTGTGAACCCTTTGGTTGACGTTCGATATCAAGGTCATACCTGCGTGGATCTCCCCACTTCTCTTTCTTAGCTAAACCTAAGATTTGCTTGAAAATCTGGGGACCAATTTCCAAAATGGCACAACGCTCAGTCTTGCGATTGATAACGTTTACATACCAACGTGCGGTTGCACGTTCACCATTTTGACATACTGGACATCCTTCCAATGCACAGCGAACCTTACGATTTGCGTCAGTTGCATCCTTAGTCCAATGAATGTAGAACTGATAAGGCGAAGTAATTAACCGTACCGGATTCGTACCTTCCTCCAAGTTCATAAAATCATTGCTACCTAAATCTGCATCTCCCCAACTGTCTAATTTACCTATTACTTTTGTTCCCATTTTCTAATCTCCTTAGTTGTGTTATTGCCCTTTAGCTTTGAACGATATAGACCATATTTGGTCGGGCGTCACTATGCCAGCGGACACTATCCATTATACCTATTTGAGTCGAATTGTCAACTCTTTTTTACCACGCTGGTTTATCATTATCTACATTGCCGTTAAAACCAGCCATTCTTTCATGTGCATAACCTCTATCAAGAATCTTCTTGCACATATAATGCATCTTATTAAAACTATCATATTTGTTATTAACCCATTTTGCAAATGCTATTGCTTCTGAATACCTATTACTCGCGTCAATATAATCATCGTCCATTTCGGCAAACCATGCGCGACTTTTATCTGTTTTTATACTAGCAACCTTAGATTTTATTAATGCTGCCTCGCTATATGCCTTCTTTTTAAGTGTATCTGCCTTTTGTGCATATGCTATTGCAATCGCTGCAAGTTCTGAGCAAATGTCCGATCCCCTAAGATATTTGGTAGCCAAGACTTCAGCATTGTTTAAGTCTATATTACCGTCCTTTGGAAGTGCATTTGACAATTCCCTTATTTCACTTGTGTCAAAGTTCATAGGATCAAATCCTTCGACACTGCCATTCAGAAGTTCTCGTATAGTTAAACTCTTTTCCATTATTTTTCTCCCATCTCTTTCTCGATAGCACTAATTCTTTTATCATTAGATCTCATATGTTGGTTGATCATAAGATTCTGAACAAAAAATATCACATCCCATGAAATACTCTTAGTTGGTTTCACTATTGTTATGCAACCTTCTTCATTTGTTTCGAATAGATCGCTAAAACTACTGACTCCATGTTTTTTAACCAATTCTTGATAGTACTTATACTCTATCTCATTAATATCAACTTTCTTATTATCAATGCCTTTTATCATTGATCGCCTCTCCTGAATGAATTTTCTCCACCAAGTCCGCTAGCAATGAGATCGGCACTTTGAATCTGTTTTTCCTTATTTACGAATTCATGCATTCCTGTGCCGTCTTGCTCTAATAATATTTCATTTTCTCCGTCTCCAATGTTGTATCTATCCTTGAGTGCACCACCTAAAGCTTCATCTCTCATCTTAGATAAAATCTTTTTTGACTCTTTCTTTTGCCGTTCCTTATACTCGGCGTCTGGATCTTCCTCTATTATTATCTCTTCATTTTCTGTTACTTCAATTATACCCTCTTCGGAAGATTTTTGTAACTCCTCTTTGAAAAGTTGCTTCAATTCAAAATTAGCAACAATTAAAGATGCGACCGCTTCGGTATCTATATCCTTAATATTATTTGATAATAGTTTTTTCAAATTAGCATATGTAGCTAATTTTTCTGGAGTCATTATATACTTACCGCACGCTGGACAATTATTAGAACGTATAGCAAATTCAAATTTACGATCTACTATTATTTTGCAATTTTGACATTCCATTATTTACCTCTTTAAATTTCCTTACAATATTTATTTTTTGATAATTTTTTTTGGCATGCAGAATAGTCAATTTTTTCATTACAAATTATCCTACCTGCTCCAATGTACTCAAAACCAACATATGATTTCCTTTGTATATATTCACACGGCAAAGGGCACGAATTGGTTTTCCTACTATAATTTGTTCTTTAACATGTTTCCATGAATTTGACCATATCTTTAATGTAGTAGAATCCTTATTTCTATCCATTACGGTACAGCTTCCATATACATTTCCTTTATTCTTTCCGCTCTTAGTTCTTGGTTGAGAAACATTCTCGACTATTACCTCAACTCTTACCGGAGTTCCGTCAGCCAATTTCTTCAATTTCTTTAACGGAGTTCCTTTATTGCTAAAGAATCCACCATATACATCGTTGATATCTCCTGAAATATAATCCCCTAATGTTTCGCCTTCTCCCTTCAGTATCTCTTGCTTATCCCACTCTTCATTTCCTAAGAGTTTCTTTTCCTTTTCTGTCCATTCACACTCAAGTATTAGATCCCAAGGATCATTTCCAGTGATAGCAACAATTTCCATATACTTATTAACCTTTGTGCGAACATTCGCATAATTATCAAAGGCAGACTTTCTCGTAACACCAAGACTATCAAGACATCCTGCTTTTGCTAATGCCTGAATAACACTTTTTTGTACTACGCGAGACCTTGTTCTATATAGAAAATCAGAAAACGATACAAACAGATGCTCATTACGTGTTTCGATGATATTTTGTACAGCCTTTACGCCTACACCTTTCACTGCAGCAAGACCCATTACAATTGTTTTTTCATCTAATACGGTAAAGAACTCTCCACTCTTATTGATATCAGGAGCATTGATTGAGATACCCATTCTTCCTGCTTCTCTTTTGTACAGCTTGATTTTTTCTTCATTTGATGAAGGCTTCTCAATCTCGGACTTCAAGACTGCTGCCATAAATGCCGCAGGATGATGATGCTTGTAATATGCTGTATGGTATCCATTAAGACTATAGAAAATTCCATGTGCTTTGTTGAATCCATAACCAGAAAATGGTTCGATAATTTCGTCCCAAATTGCAGTTGCTTCTTTCTTAGTAAGTTTGCTGAATTTTACCGTATCATTAATAAAATCCTCTTGAAGCTGTTTTGCTAATTCCGGTTTCTTACCCTTAAGCTTGGTGAACTTTCGTAGTCCATCAGCCTTATTCAAGTCCCATCCAGCAGCATATTTGGCTAGCTTAGCTAGTTGTTCTTCATAAACACATACTCCAAGTGTAGTTCCTAATGCCCGTTCAATGCATGGATGTTTGAATGTAACCTCCTGATTGCCATCACGACGAGCAATATATGTATCTCTTGGTGTTGGACCACCAGTTTTATTTTCACCTGCAGAAGGACGTCCTAATGCATTTACAAGACTAAAGTCTTCAATATTTTGTGGACGAATCCGCTTACATAGGGCTCTCATATGTGGAGATCCCATTTGAAAAATACTTACTGCCTTACCTTTAGATAGCATGTCCCAGACACCCTGGTCATCAAATGGCTTAAGTTCATCAGTATCTGGGCAATCGCCACCCAATACACGTACATTTTCAATTGTACTATCTAATACTTTAAGATGCTCTAACCCCAAGAAATCCATTTTAATTAAACCAACATCTTCACACCTATTTTTTTCATATTGCACAGACACTGTACCATCTTTATCACACCTAAGTGGAACATATGTTGATAGATCAATATCACTTATAAGTATACCCGCTGCATGTGTAGAAAATGTCTTTTCTAAACCAACAAGTTTTCTACCAAACTTTTCCAAATCTGGATATTCAGCACAGAAGTCTCTAAATTTTTGAGATAATTTAAGTGCATCGTCAAAAGACCTGGCTTCTGCTGGGATTGCATCTGTAATCGCATTTGCAATTTTAAAAGCTTCGCTCTTACTTCCACCTAATTCCAGAGATCTTGCTACATCTTTAATGACTACTTTTGGTGTCATAGTAGATAGATTAGATACGTGAGCAACTTTATTTTTACCATATTTTTCGGTCACATATTTCTCAGCCCACACTCTTCCAGCAGGCGAAAAGTCTGTATCAATATCTGGATATGATGTCTTTTCTATATTATGAAATCTCTCAAACAAAAGCCCATATTGCATTGGGTCAACTTCGTGAATGCCCAATAAATTTCCTACAAAACATCCTCCAACACTTCCTCGTCCAGGGCCAACTCTAAAACCTTGCTCTTTAGCCTTAAGAATAAAGTCGGACGTAATCAACATATAAGAAGAGAAATTATGGAATTCAAGAACATTAACTTCATCAATCATTCGTTGCTTATATTTTTCTTTCTTTTCTTTCGGAAGATGTCCATACTTTTCCTTAAAAGCCTTGACACATCGAAACCGCATAAACGCCTGATCTTCTTTCTTGCCATTGTGTTTTTGCTTTTTATTCCACTCAAGAAACTCTGGATAATCACCCTCTGACTCTGTATCAAACTTTGGAAATCTTATTTCAGAACTATCTATATAAGAAGAATCCTCACACTTATTAGCTATCTCAACCGTATTATTGCAAATCTCAATTGCCAACTTTCTATTGAATTTTTCAGTGAAATAACTAACAACCTCGCCGCCAGTTTTCATATAAAATTCTTCCACCTCATAACGATGCCTGGTTGTATCACTAAGAGGTCTCTTCTCATTGATAGCCATTAACATGTCATGAATTTCAGCATCTTCCTTATTAAGATAATGAACATCGCAAGTGGCCACCAGAGGAATATCGAGTTCCTCTGACATTTGTACTAACTTTCTATTGAGATATGGTTGATCCACTATTACAATTGGGTCACCATGAGCGTCATTTTCTACTTCGCCCGTTTTTCTCACACGTTGATAAACTTTCAAGTCGTGTGGTTGCATTTCAAGATACAAATCATCCCCAAATATAGTCTTAAATCTATTGGCAATTTTCAATGCCTCGACATAACACTCTTCTTGATCCCACGTTTTGTCTTCACCATATACCATCATAGTACGCGCCAAAGGCCCAGAACTACATGCTGTTAAACAAATAATACCTTCATGATATTGTTCTAATAGATTCCAATCAATTCGTGGAAATACTTTGCGTAAAAAAGGAACATATTGAAAATTAATAAACCCCTCATAATTTAATTTTAGTAAATTACGATATCCAGTTTCATTTTTAGCAAGCAAAATAAGATGGCGCCGCTTTTCCTTTGTATTATTAATATCATTTACAAAATACGCTTCACATCCAGGAATATACTTTAC
>LAZR01001865.1_pt1 | contig 12812 bp, 17 predicted proteins | sample 329461 | NCBI WGS metagenome assembly LAZR01 (sample SAMN03002196, study PRJNA259156) | marine sediment metagenome | biome: sea floor; feature: Hydrothermal impacted sediments; material: marine sediment; isolation source: Loki non-amplified sample from Loki's castle hydrothermal vent sediment ...
GGTTTAGGTAGCGCAACCACTGTAGAAGAAGCGTTAACATATCTTGACACAAATCTTCCGTTTGATTTAGTTAGATTTAGACAAGACATTAGTGTATGGAACTTGGAGATTACTACTCCATCCGCTGTAAGAACAATTGTTAACGATGTTGAAATAGCAAGATTTGCTGACGGAGAAGACGCTGCGATATACAAGGATTTGTTATTGCCACCTGATTTTGATGGAAGCGTTGCGATGACATTGTATGCTAGTTTTGCAAAAGAAACTGCGGCAGTTGGTGTTGTTAGAATAGCACTTGCAACACAAGATCAAGGAACTCCTGGGTTTTCAGCTAACGATGCTAAGTCTTTCGATCTAGGATCGATTACAGATGTTGGAGTTGTGTCTTGGACTATCGCAGGAGGAACATTCTCAGCATTAGATACGATTACGTTACGTTTAACAAGACTCGCATTTAGTGATGTGACAGATACTTTTGCAACCGGTGTTGATTTTTTCGCCGCGTTGCTTACACAGTAAAGGATTTAGAATAGATGGCAGTTTTAGGAAGAGGTCTCACAGGTTTACCATTAACAACCGATAGTTTGATTATTGGTGTTGGTGGACTTGTTGATGAACTATCCGCAGGAACGTTAAATCAACTTTTAACTGTCACAGGAAGTGGCATTGATTGGGCAGATCCTGCGACGGCGGCAGTTATTTCTGTTAATACCCAGACAGGTGCTGTTATATTAGATCTCGGCGATATAGATGATGTCTCTGTTCCCACTCCAAACGATAGTGAAGTTCTTACATTTCAAAGTGGAGTATGGCTTGCTCAAGTAGCGCCTGGAGCATCAGGCGGCGAAGCCAATACAGCAAGCAACGTCGGCGGCGGAATAGAGGCTTTTAAACAAAAAACTGGTGTAGATTTAGAATTTAGAACATTAATTGCTGGGTCTCCTAATATAACAGTAGTTCAAAATGCAAATGATATTACGCTTGATGTTGTTGGTGCTGCTGCTACAGAAGAAAGATTTAGATTAAACTACGCCACAAATGGCAATCTATCTTCTACAGATAATCTAACTACAGGTATTTCGTCCGTCAATATTCTAAGCCCTACTGGTGGTGATTGTGAGATTAACTTTACTAGTCACGCTTTTCCTCCTTCAAGTATTATTGTATATGGTTATGCATTTACGGCCAACGAATACAATATCAAAGTAGTTAATGCTAACTTTTCGACACGCACAGTAGATGGTGGAGGAACGTCTGGATCATCGACCGCATTCGGTAGCTTAGCTACGCCTATGACTCTAAATCTTACCGAAGCAACAACAGGAGCAAGTAGAGGATTTGGAACTGTTACCGAGGCGTGGGTAATGTTTATGTTTGGGGATTAAAATAAATGGAAGTAAATGTCCCAGCAAGAATATTATCGCTTAACACGGTTTCCTCAACTCCAACAGAAATTTGGCCATTTGATGATGGACAGGGAGATCCTTTTTGGTCAGGCGGCGGAAATCCCAAGCCATATCGTTGGGAATTAGTTTTTACAATAAACCAGCCACAAATACACAGTAGCCACTTAACAAGAGAACCAAATGAATACAATGGTCTTGATGTGTTTGTTGGTGATTGGATTGCAGGCGGCACCGACGGCCAGGCAGTTAAGATTATTTCAATTACATCCAAGACAGAGACAGATGTCACTTGTATTGTTGAAGATGTTTTAAGATATAATACTTTTAGATCTCCTACTGGAGATGGCCTGTTTACAGTTCCTGGTGTTGCAGTTCTTTTTGAGATTAATGAAAGAGGTAATCCTATACTAGATCCGCTTCCATTAGGTATCGTCTCTGCAGATTTTTATGCAAATCTCGAATCGCGATACAAAGCATTTGCATTACAAGAAAACTTTCTTCTTGTACAAACAGCACATGGATTTAGTGAAGGTGATTCTGTTTCTATTGATGCAAGCACTGGAGATTTTGAACAGACTGAAGCAGATAGTTTAGATCGTGTCATAGGATCTGTAAGCTCTCCAGGTCCAGGACCAAATGCGTTCCTTTTAACACCAACAACAAAAATAGTTGAAAATCATGTCCCTGCTCTTCCTGGAAGTGTTGGAGATTTTATATATGTAGATCCAACTAGCCCAGGTGATTTAACTCTAACAAAAACAGCTAAGTTAGCTTTTCTTCAGCTAACAAATGCTGTAGCAAGTATTATTAGAGGAACAGTACTTAATGCTACTTCATCAATAGGTTTCACACTTAATATAAATGGAGTTCCTGTTACCCTAACTGGAACTTCTATCGATGATGCTGTAATTGATATTAATGGAGTTACTGGTTCTACAGGAGTTGTCGCACAGAAAGTATTAGCTACTACCACCGCTAGTACAGCAATACCAGATTTGTTTTATGGACTTGTTGGAAACTTTACAGATCCTCCTGGCCCAGCTTCCGCAACTATTAATGGGACACTTGTTACCTTTAGCGATAACACAGACGGATTTAATACCTTTGCTCTTAATGTTGCCATTCAAAGCGATATGGCTAGAGACATTAATGCGGCTGGAATATCAAACATTGTGGCGAGTTCGGATTCTTCAAATTTGTTTATCACAGAAACAGCAGGTGGATCTATTACAATTGTAAATGTTTCTAGTGATGAAAACGGAGTACCATTTGCAGGTCCTGCCTCTGGTTCTGGTTTGCCATTATTAACTCTTATAGCAACAAATGCATTGCTACAGCTAACAAGAGCGGATGGCGGAGAAATAATAGTTCAAGATGTAAGCGGAACACCGCTCGCTGATTTCGGATTAGTCAGCGTTCAGAATGGTCAACTTCCACTAGGATTGATTATTGAACAGGGCATCAGAAAAGGTGACATGTTCATCGTTGCTGATATTACAGCAAGAGATGCTCTTGATGTTCTTATTGGTGATCAGGCTTTTGTTTTAGATAAAGATGATGAAGAATGGGGTCTGTTTATTTGGGATGGTTCCGATTGGGTGCAGACAGCCACTGAAGAAAGCGCAAGAGTCGATTCAAGATCATTAACTACAACTATTACTTTCGAAAGCGGAACAACAACATCTATTGGTGAAGTAAATGATGGAGTTAGAGTGAGCCCGATTACTATTGAAGTTACTACTCCGTTTGACGGTTTCCCAACAATTGAAGTTGGTGATGCTGGCGTTCCTGACAGATTATTTGAAGACGCATTGGTTGATTTAAGTGTAACTGGAACATATCAGTCAACACCTCCTTTCCGATACGATACTAGTGGATTGGATACGGATATTATAGTGACATTTAATGCTGGTGGAGCTACAACAGGTTCGGCTAAAATTACAATGACTTATTCTTAAAAACTATTTTTCGGACTTAGATTTTCATCTAGTTTTAGTTGCTTGCCTATAGAGCCTTCTGGATGATTCTTCGCATATTCTTCAATAGTAATATCTCTATACTCAATAACATCACATAATATAGCATGTAATACTATCATATAAAGAGTAGTAGAAATCATCGGCGCATAACCAAAAGGAGACCCTTCTTCTTTTGTTGGGATGTGAAGAAGATGACTACATATTTCTGTCAGTGAACTTTTCTCTTCGCTTGTGACGGCGATTTTTTTATGTCTGTTAAAGTACTTCGCAACCTTTACTGTTTCTGGAGTATCTCCACTTTTGGAAACTAATACCAACAAGTCGCCCTCTTTAATGATTCCTGCATCCCCATGAAAAGCGTGACACACATCTAACTCGTGCCAATCTAAACCATAACTCCTTGCTGTATAAACAATCTTAGAACAAGCAAAAGCACTCTTGCCCATTGTACAAAAAACAACTCTATTATGTGTTCGAAAAAGTCTAAGAACAGATTTAATATCTTTAAGTTTGAAAGAAGAAAGTTCTTTCTTCATTGCTTTAATATGATTATCTACAGTTTTCATTTTAATCCCCGATAAATACTGACAGTATTTAATGGAAATGCAGATGAATTACATAGCACGCTATATTATAATCCCATCAAGCCTTATTTTTAATGAATGCGGACCACAAAGTGCAGGTTCTCAGGGATGGGATGAAAATAGAATGGCTAAGAGAAAGGTTGCAGCCCAAAATTATATTGATACATTGAATAGAAGGAACGGATTCTACGATAAGTTAGAGAAAAATATTCTTGAAGAAGGTATTCGTAATCCTGTTTTAGTAACAGCCGGATGGTGTCCTGTTTCAAAGATACCAAAATTGCCTCCCGAAATGCAAGAAGATCACTCTAAAATTTTAGTATGTCATAGTAGTGGCGGAAGCCGTTTATGGGCTGCACAAAAACATAACCTTGATGTTCCTTGTATAGTTTCTGATTTTATTAACAGGTTTCCGGAAGGAAAGATTTTAAACACTGAACAAGATGTTTTGAATTGTCATAAAGATAAACCAAGAAAAATTATTATGGGCGGACATGGTGTTTTCGTGACGGATTTACCACAGATTCATATGGAAGAAAACGAATGAGCTACGTAGTAAAATATGACATTCTTCCATCAAGGACAATAAACAATACTCTCGAGCCCGATCAGGGAAGAATAAAGAAACTCGAAGACCTTGAGAAGTTTTTTACTAAACTTGAAATATCTATTCTTGGAGAAGGCGTCCGTAATCCAATTGTTATAAACGCTATGTCAAAAGACGATATTACTCCGAGATACGGCGGAAGTCGTTTAATGATAGCCCAAAAACATAATCTTGATATTCCGTGTATTATTGCAGATTTCGATAATATTTTTCCGGATTCAAAGATTCTAAGTGACATACAAACGATTTACAAATGTTTTAAAGATCGACCAAAAAAAATATTTCTTAAACCACATGGCATTAATATGTCTGGATGTCAGCATGTTCATTTAAAGGAAGATGAAATGTCTTGGACGTATACAACACGCTATGTCGTAATTCCATCAAAATTTATTTTAAATGAATGCAAACCAGAAATCAGGGCACAGAATTATATAGATACATTGAATAAAAATAATGGATTTTATGACAAATTAGAAGAGAGTATTCTTAGAGAAGGTATTCGTAATCCTATTTTAGTCTGGGCTGGATATTATCCACCTGCTAAAATAACAAGATTGCCATCTGAAATGCAAGAAGATCCTAACAAAATTTTGGTATGTTATGACAGCGGTGGAAGTCGTTTGTCGGTGGCTCAAAAACACAATATGGATATTCCATGTATCATTGCAGATTTTGTTGATAGATTTTCCGAAGAAAAAATATTGGAAACGGAACAAGACATTTTTAGTTGTTATAGAGATTGGCCTGCTACAGTAGAATTTAATTCCCACGGAGTTCAGATAACTAATTTACCACAAACGCACATGAAAAATAAATGAAAAAATCAGAAGCAGAAAAAATGAGCTATGTCGTTAAGTATGATGTTATTTCTTCAAATATGATCCAGAACACTCTTATACCCGAAGAAAGAAGAATAAAGAAACTCGAAGAACTGAATCAATTTTTTACTAAGTTAGAAAAGTCTATTTTAAAAGAAGGCATAAGAAATCCAATTGTTATACTTGCATATGCCGAAGATAATATTATTCCTCGATATGGTGGCAGTCGTTTAATGGTAGCTCAAAAATATGACATAGATATAACATGTGTTATCTGTGATTTTGATAACGTATTTCCTAACTCAAAAGTACTAAACAACGAAGAAGAGATACGTGCTTGTTTTAAAGATCAACCTAGAAAAGTTATCTATGATATATATGGATTGAATATTTCAGGTTGTCAATTAACACATTTGGAGGAAGATTAATGTATAATGTTGTTTGCGTTAAGTGGGGAGACAAATATGGACCTGAATATGTTAATATTTTACAGGCAATGGTAAAAAGAAACTTATCATTACCGCATCGTTTTATTTGTTTTACCGATAATAACACAGGACTTAATCCTGATGTAGAAACGTTTCCATTAACTGAAACAGATTTAGAAGGATGGTGGCATAAAGTTACTCTGTTTAAATCAGATTTATTTGGATTAACTGGAAGAACATTATATCTTGATCTGGATGTTGTAATAATAGATTCTATTGATTGTTTTTTTGATTATGATGACAGGTTTGTTATTATCAAGGATTGGAACTCACGAGCTTCTGTTTTTTATAATAGTTCTGTATTTTTATATGATGCAGGAAAACTATCATTTGTATGGGATAATTTTAGTAAAGAAAAAGTTAGACGTCTTGGAGGCGGAGATCAAATATGGATAACTCAACAAATACCAGATGCAACAATCTGGCCTAAGACATGGTGCAGATCTTTTAAATATGAATGTGTTGATAAAGGTCCATATCGAGACAAGGCGGAGAACTACGATAAAAATGGAGTTCCTGAAGGATGTAAAATTGTTATATTCCATGGACAGCCAAATCCTCCAGAAGCACTTACTGGTAAAGTTCTAAGATATCCTGCTGCTTCATGGATAGGAGATTATTGGAAAGAATAGATGGGAATCATTAGATTTATATTGTGGATTTTGAGTTATCTTTTATTGTGGTTGTTAATATCAACTTTATGGTTGTGGATGTTGACTACAGTATACAAAGAACCAGAAATAAAAGAACAACTCCTACAGAAAATAGAAACTTTTTATCAACCTCTACGAAGAGTAGGATGGGAAGAAGTGTCATTAAAATTCTTGTGGAGACGTGTTATAGTCAGTAGAATAAAAAGGATGACGGTATGGAAGAACTCAAGTTAGGAATTATCGGCAAGGGATTTGTAGGAGGCAGTGTTTCATGTGGATTTGATCGATATGTTGATCAAATCATTGTTGATCCATGTCATAGTTGGATAACTCTCAAAGAATGTGTTGGCAAAAAACCTCACATAATATTCATATGTGTTCCTACACCACAAAATAAAACAGGAGCAGTAGATGTGGATATAGCTCGAAGTGTTCTTAAAGAAATAAATGATCTCAAGTATAAAGGCGTTGTAGTAATTAAGAGTACTATTACCCCCGATCATCTAATTAAATTTACACAAGATTATAAACTACGTTTAGTATATAATCCAGAGTTTCTTACGGAAGCAAATGCACATTGGGATTTTTGTAATCCGCCTATGCAGATATTGGGTGGACAATGGGAAGATTGTGAAGCAGTAGAAAAAGCCTACGTCCAACATAGTAGAGTTAAAATTGTTCCTACCTTCAAAACAGATATTATTACAGCAAGTTTATTAAAGTATACTATTAACAGTTGGCTTGCTACTAAAGTAACTTTTATGAATGAACTGTATAATCTACATCGTGAATCGGGAGCAGATAGTAGTTGGGAACAATTTACAGACATGCTAAAGCGTGATTCAAGAATTGGCGACTCACATCTACAAGTTCCAGGGCCGGATGGAGACTTTGGCTTTGGAGGACATTGTTTTCCTAAAGATACTTCAGCATTTATCCATTATGCAGAAACCCTAAAAGCATCACTTAATCTTCTAGAAAAAGCGATAAATACTAATAAGGAGATACGAGATGGAGTGGAATGAAAAATTTAATATTTCAATATTATATTCCATATGAGCTTGGTGATAAAGACATGGGTGGTAGCACAATGCCAGAATGGGCCCATGCCGGTTCGAGATCAGCAAAGACATATGCAAAAATTTGTGGTGCTGAATATCTTCTAAGTCATGATAGATATTTCACACATCTTGATCCTAGATTAGATTCATTGAAATTATTTTACGATCCTTTTTTTGAACAATTTGATAATATTCTCTGTCTTGATTTAGATATGCTTGTCGCAACAAAGGAAAATATTTTTAATATTCCCATTGCTGATGTTGCGATGGTTCATGAATTGGGAGTTCATACAACTGGGCCAGGAGGATGGATGAAAAAGGTTATGGACATTGGTTTGTCTCAAAGAGGTATCATTGCTTATGGAAAACATTTATTTGGTCAAGATTGGATTTTTCCAAAATCAAAACTTTATCCAAATGAAAGATTTAGATATTTAAACGGTGGATTACAATTATGGTCTCGTGAAGGTCGTTTAAAGGCACGTAAACAGTTTACTAGTGTTGATCACTATACACTTCATACTAGATATACTGAACAAATGTATGTCAATCTTCAATTATCACAATCAGTTTTTAACGTTAGTGAGCTTGATACATATTGGAACCGAATGCCATATCAATGGAAAAATAATCAACCCGATGGAAAAATAAATCATTTTCTTGCAAGGATAAAATTTAACATGCCAAAATTAGAAAAAACGGAATTAAGTGTATGGAACAATATTTAGAAATCGCTGCTGATAGAAAACGTGGGTCAGAATGGCTTTGTGTAAATATAAAAGAAAAACTTGACTGTATTGTAGCAGATCTAACAAATTTACCAATTTCCGGAATTAATGATAACAGTTTTGAAGGTGTTTACTCAGAGCATTTTATTGAACATCTTTACAAATATCAAGGAATTAATTTCTTTAAGGAAGCAATGAGGATTCTTAAGCCAGGAGGAACTATTAGAACCTGTTGGCCACCTTATGAATTTATTGAAAAACTTGTGAGTGATGAAGATCTGAGCAATGACCAATTTGTTAAGTTTTATCATAAACGCTTTGTTATAGGACACAATTTTTCTCCGCCTGGAAATACTGAAAAAAGAATTCAAGAACAAGTAGCACTCGGTTTGTTGCATCAAAATGGCGAGCATCTTTATATTTGGGGTATTGAAGAAATGATGAATACTTTAAATGAGCTTGGTTTTAAAGATATAAAAGAATGTGATTATGGCATAAGTTCAATTCCGACATTTAATGGGATTGAATTACCAGATAACATTAGAGCTTTGCATTCAGCAATAATTGAGGCAACGAAACCATGATCACGTTTATTATTAAAGGTGAAGATCAAAAATTGTTTAAATATTTTTGGATGCCATTTCAAATCAAATATCCCAGATATCAATATTTGTTTGTTAATGAAAACCAATTTAAGCAGACGATAGTAAAAGCTAAACATGTCACAATTTTTATTACCGATATCGATGCTGTTCCTACTTATGAAACAATGGTATTATTAGAAAATATTGGTGGAAAAAATGAAGTGCTTTTACCAAAATGGTATGAAGGATATGGAAAGCCAAGTAAGGATTTAAATACATTTAGTGTTTTGAAGGAAAAATTTGTTTCAGCTGGATATGATTTAGAAGAATGCATTGAAAAATGGACACCAGTGGTTCATAGCAAGGGAACAATGTATTATGTCAAATAAGGAATCATTAAGATGGAAATATTAGAAGTACCGGAAATACCGCCAATACCAAAAAATAATCAAGATATACCAGGATTCAATAATGTTGCTCATAATGAGAAATTGAAAGAAACCGCTAAATTAGTCAAGCCTGGTTCTAAAGCATTAGAAGTAGGAACTGCATGGGGACGAAGTACATGGTCATTGTTAGATGACTTACCGTCACCTTTTGAAATTCATGTAGTTGATCCATTTACTCATCTTGAAGGTGGAAAAATGAGACATTATGAAGGTTGCATGAAAAAACACTCAGATAATATGTGTCAAAGATATGCACTTAAAATATTTGTTGAACAAGGACAACGAGCATGTTGGGATTGGGGTGTTCCACAGCATCCGAGATTTAATTCTGAACAGATAATTGTTCATGCAATGTTAAGTCAAAAATTCCGTGAAATAGAGGATAATGAATGGGGATTAGTTTATCTTGATGGTGATCATTCCTATCCAAATGTTAGCGCAGAACTTGGTAAATGGGCTGATTGTCCCATTATCTGTGGAGATGATTATCATCCAGTTCATAAAGGAGTTGTTAAAGCAATTGATGAATTTTTAGCTAAACATCCTGATAGAGAATTTTGGTATGATACGCCTGAAAGTGGTTCAGGTTTTTTTAGGATTTTGAAATGAAAGCATTTGTAATAACTTTGAAGGACAATGAATATTCAAATAAGGTAGCAGATCGCTGTATTGAATCTGCTGCAAAATTTGGATTGGTTGTTGAAAAGTTTTACGGTGTAGATAGAGAAGATGCTAAACAGTTTATGTATGATGAAGGATTAGAATGGACTTGGGCAAATAATGATACTGAAATAATGATGTGTGAAAAAACAGGTTTAAGAATGCATCCATATGGTTCAACTGACATACGTGCAAAGATTGGATGCTCTATGTCACATTATTCACTCTGGAAAAAGTGTGTAGAATTGGATGAGGCTATTCTTATTTTGGAACATGATTCTGTATTTTTACAAGCATTGCCCGAAGTAGAATTTAATGGTATTTGTATGATAAATGATCCAAATGGAGCAACAAGAAAAGGTAGCCAATGGAGCAACCAAATGAAGGCTCGTGGAACTGAGGGAGTGCATCCTAAAACTTGGATTACCAATGAAAATGAGCGACATATTCCAGATGGACTTGCAGGAAATTCCGCATATTTAATTAATCCCTGGGCCGCTCAAGAACTAATTAATAAATTTCATGAGATTGGAGTTTGGCCAAATGATGCTACAATGTGTCAACAACTATTTCCATATTTAGAAGAATACTATCCGTTTATAACCAAACCAATACAAGGAAAGTCAACTACATTGACGTAAGGAGAATTAGAATGTCAGGATGGCAGCCATTATTAAAATTAATTGAAAAAGAATATAGGAATAACCCAACTGAGTATTTAATACAGCCTACTATATCTCGATGTTTACATCCTGCATGGAATGATTTAGCAGAAGCATTTTGGGATGATATGTTAAAGTATGAAGAATTTTCTACTAATTATATGCATAAAATGCATGAAATAGAAAATATTAAATATAATCCTACCAAATTTAAACCACATTTATCAATGTCTACAATACAACATACAAGGCATTTGTTGCTGATGAAAAAATATGTTAATTCTAATTTAGAAGATTATGATTATATAACTGAGGCAGGTGGTGGATACGGCAATTTATGCAGGCTTTCCAGAATGTTTGGTTTTAAAAATGAATATCAGCTAATTGATTTCCCTCTAATTTTAGAGATACAAAAATCTTATTTGAATTCTGCAAAAATAAAAGGGGTTCTTTTCTCAGAATTAACATCAGAAATTTTTAATCCCATAGGAAAAAGTATATTCATAACTACATTTGCAATGAATGAAATGCCAAAGCAAGATAGATTAATAATAAAGAAACAACTTTATAAATATTCTGACATATTCATAGTATATAATCGTTCATACAATGGTATTGACAACATTAAATATTTCTCTTTATTAGCAGATCGTCTTAAAGATACTTTTGATGTTACTATACATTCTGATGAGCAACATATGGAAAAAGGTAGAAAGAAAGCATGGATTTTGGCGGCTAAAAATAAAGGAGTTGTATAATATGATTAAACTACCACCAGAAGATGGCGTATTTAGAAAAAGAGGCGATAAAGTAATAGATTGGGGTAAAGAGGAATGGAATATTATGAAACCTCATATACAAAACTTTAGAACATGTTTGGATATAGGAGCTCATGTTGGTATAACCTCTATACGTTTTAGTTCTTTTTTTAAAGAAGTGCATTCTTTTGAGCCCGTATTATGCGAATACCTAATAGAAAATACAAAACACCTTACCAATGTTAAATGTTATAATTATGCAATATCTGACAAAGATAGCGTAGCAAACATATATCCAGGTACTCATAATTCAGGGGCTAGTATAATTCCAGATGCATATAATACACATCTTATTAATCGTAGATATACAGATGATGATGCTAGATATAAAGAAGTGAAGATGATAAAAGTTCCTACAAAAACAATTGATAGTTTTAATTTTAAAGATGTCGATTTAGTAAAAATAGATGTGGAGGGTCATATTGTTCCAGTATTGGAAGGAATGTTACATCTATTAGAAGAAAATTCTCCTGTGATTCAACTTGAAACAGCATTCTCTGAATTTGTTAATGAAACGGCAAGAAATATTGTAACATCACTTGGTTATATTAAATTTAATTCTTATGGAAAACCAATGGATGAATTTTATAAGAAGGATGAAAAATGAAAAATATTATTTTGCAACATTGGACCGGAGAGCTTGACGAGCTTGCTATTTTATCATCTAAAAATATTGCTGCTTATGCTAAAAAGGTTGGAGCAGATTATAGGCTGCTTCGAGGAAATGTCTTTCGAGAAAATTTAACACCACCTATGCAGAAATTATATATGCTTGATGAAGAATTTGATAGTTATGATTATGTAGTAATGTTAGATATGGATGTTTTTGTTCGGAAGGAATTGGACATAAATATTTTTACTGATGTAAATGGAATGGGCAGGCACACACCAATTCAAGATCAACTTGTTAAAAAACTTGTCAAGTTGTATCCCCATCTTGGAAACTTAAATTATCCATATTGGGGTGGATCAATATACAGATTAGATAGGAATACAAGAAAACTTCTTCGTCTTCATTTTAATGACAAAGAAATGCAAACATTTAGTAAGCCATATCATTTCGAAGATGAAGGCGTAATGCATCGATTAGCTGTCTTGGCAGATTTAAAAGAAAGAGAAGACTTATATTTAGATGGATCTGTTTGGAATATAAGTAGTTTCGAACCTGATGTTGCTAATGGATATTTTATTCATATACGAACTAAAATTACGCCATCTGGCCCGAAACGCACAAAAATTGAGAATTATAGAGATTTAGTTAAGAGAGGATTAATAGAAGAATGAAAACAATATTAGTTACTGGCGGAGCAGG